>JDSF01000396.1_pt1 | contig 17333 bp, 17 predicted proteins | sample 199441 | NCBI WGS metagenome assembly JDSF01 (sample SAMN02592751, study PRJNA231836) | bioreactor metagenome | isolation source: continuous culture bioreactor denitrification-DNRA | place: Germany: Bremen
TGGCCTTGTTTAATGCTTGGTCGCGGACATCAGTCCCTTTTGGAGCCTGCTCCTTAATGACCTTTTGTTCTCGTTCAGCTTTTCGGAATGATTCAACCGGTTTTTCTGGTACGGTCATTTGTTCGGGTTGGTCAATCTCATACTCGTTAGGTTTCAACTGTTGCTTCTCTTTTTTAATCGCCGGGAGACTGACTATTCTTACACGTGTAGGTTGTTCCTCCAGGGTAAGCTCTTCAGGCTCGAATAATGGCAAAATCAGCACAATTGCGGCATGAAGAGCCAGTGAGAATATGATTGAATAAATCAGCAATTTCGGTCGTTCTGAAGCCGCCGATGCTTTCGTGTGAGTTGTGTCCATATTCCGGTGATTATAGCGGCTTAAATGAAAAAAACTAGCCCGCAATTGTATCGAATATTTAAAGGAAATAGGGACGCCAGAGAATGTTGCAATAAAAACTCAATATCGTCACTTATGAGTGCTCAGTTACGGACTCGTTCCGGTTAGAGGTCATTTTTATGCAAGAATGCTCTATAGATGAAATGAAAAATGAAAAATGATTGACCCTGTCTTTTGCCATTAGTATAACCGTTGCTTAATAACGTAAAACATATCGATTATGTTTTGTTCTAATTAATAGACTTTTTATGAGGAGGAAATGATGCATCTCGTTGATCAAATTAAAGCAAAGGCTCGGACGAACTTACAGACTGTTGTTCTACCAGAAGGTTATGATGACCGTATGGTTGAAGCTTCGGCTCGTATTGTCGAAGATAAGCTAGCGAATGTCGTACTGCTTGGCAATGTTGACACCCTGAATGCCAAGGCATCTGAACTGGGGGTATCTCTGGATGCCGTCACAGTCATTGATCCAAAATCATCTGATTTGCTTGACAGTTATGCTGCTGAATTAGTTGAAGTCCGTAAAAAAAAGGGATTGACTCGTGATGAGGCTATTGCTTTGTTAACGGCTGACGATAACCTTTTCTTTGGTGCGATGATGGTTCGCAAAGGCGATGCTGGAGGTGCTGTTGCAGGTGCATTCAACACAACTGGAAATGTTCTGCGCGCAGCTTTCCAGGTCATTGGAACTGCTCCAGGAATGAAAACCGTTTCTTCAGTGTTCCTGATGGTCACTAAAACACCAGAGTTTGGTGAGAATGGTGTTCTCTGTTTTGCCGATTGTGCTGTTAACCCGGATCCTGATGCACAGGCACTGGCAGAAATTGCTATCAGTACTGCCGCAAGCTGCAAGAGCTTTTTGGGTGTAGATGCTCGTGTCGCTATGCTCAGTTTTTCAACCAAAGGCAGCGCCAGCCACGATGATTGCGACAAGGTTATCAAGGCCGTTGAAATTGTTAAAGAGATGGCTCCAGAGCTTTCCATTGATGGTGAATTGCAGGCTGATGCTGCTCTGATTCCAAGTGTCGGAGATAAGAAGGCTCCTGGTTCTTCTGTTGCAGGTAAAGCAAACACTGTTGTTTTTCCTGACCTTGGCGCAGGTAACATTGGTTACAAGCTGGTTCAACGTCTCGCTGGCGCAGAAGCTGTTGGTCCGATTATTCAAGGTTTGGCTAAGCCAGTTAATGACCTGTCTCGTGGTTGTTCTGTTGATGATATTGTCAGCGTTTCAGCGATCACAGCAGTTCAGGCTCAAGGCTAAACAACCCTTCCGAGAGAGGTTAGGTCGATATGATTCAGCTGTATAATGTCACCAAACGATACAGCAGCGATTCGGTCGCGGTGAAAGACCTGACCTTGCAGATCGGTAAAGGTGAATTTGTCTACATCACAGGAGCATCCGGAGCAGGGAAAACAACCTTTCTCCGGATGCTCTATGCTGCAGAAAAACCGACCCGCGGTCAGATTTTGATTGATAATCGTAATGTGACGCGGATCAGGACATCACAGGTTCCATATCTTCGTCGTAAAATTGGTGTCGTTTTTCAAGATTTTAAGCTGCTGCAAAGTCGTACTGTTTATGAAAATGTCGCTTTTGCTCTTGAAGCTCAGGGTAAAAAACGTTACGAGGTCAGTAAAAAAGTTTATCAGACTCTTAAAGAGGTTGGTCTTGAACACCGTTTGCAACGGAAACCCCTTGAACTCTCAGGGGGAGAGCAACAGCGCATCGCCATTGCCAGAGCCCTTGTTGTCGATCCGCTCATTCTTTTAGCTGATGAGCCGAGTGGTAATCTTGATCAGGATGTGACTCTGGACATTATGGAACTGTTTAAACGTGCAAATGCACGTGGAACGACTGTCCTGCTGGCAACACACGATCATAGTTTGAATCAACGTTTCCCCCGTAGAGTTTTAACTCTTGATCAGGGGCGACTGGTTGGTGATCAGCACCCATTACAGGTTTAGGTCTATATAAATCTTCGTAAAATTAGAAGCTTATTGAAGTTAGTTGATGTAGAAGATTAACTCATGGTTGAACGGAATGGAGGGTCCAGCAGTGCTGGAAAATATTCGCTATTTTATCCTACGAGCCCTGCGAAATATGCGTCAGTGGCCGTTTCTTTGTTCAGCTGCAATTTTGACGATGGCCGTTGCCCTGGCCACTGTGGCGACATTCTTTCTGGTCGTCGTTAATGTTGAACAGCTTGCACAGCGATGGACCCGCGAAGTTCAGGTTGTTGCCTATCTTGATCAAGCACCTAAGCAGCAAAATGTTCAGTCCTTGATTAATCAGCTTAACGCTTTCCCCGAGGTTATCTCCGTTACATACGTTTCTCAGAAAGATGCATTCCAACGTTTCCGCAGCCAACTGGGGGACGAGGCGAGTCTGTTGGAAGGCATTGATTCAAAATTATTGCCAGCTTCTTTTGAGTTAGGGATCCGGCCTGAATTTCGTAATCAGGACGGGGTCAACAAGGTGATTGAAAAACTTGAAAACACCCTGGATGTCGATGATTTACGTTATGGTCAGAAATGGCTTGAACGCTTTAATAATTTTGTCAGCATGCTTCACTATGTCGGTTTGATTCTTGGTGGGTTTCTTTTGCTTGCAGCTCTTTTTATTGTTTCGAATACGATTAAGTTGACCCTTTATGCGCGCCGCGATGAATTGGAAATTATGGCGCTGGTCGGTGCAACCATGCGCTTCATAAAGGTTCCTTTTTTGCTCGAAGGGGCTATTCAGGGATTGCTCGGTGGTTTGATTTCTCTCGTGTTTTTATCCCTTTCGTTTACCTTTCTTATCTCCAGAAGTTTAAATTCATTCTGGTTGACACCTACGGACTTCAATTTGTTGTTTCTGACTGCGAATCAGCAGTTGATACTGGTTCTGTCCGGTGTTGTTCTGGGAACTCTGGGAAGCCTTTCTTCTTTACGTCGATTTGTACGCATCTGATGCTGAATAAATTATTATACTTAATTTTATTTCTCTGTTTGATCCTGTCTCAGGTTGTGTGGGCTGATGTTGCCGATAATCAGAAACAGTTGAATAAGATTAAGGCTCGCATTGAAAAAGCACAGCAGAGCCTGAAGCAGAATCGCACGTCCGAACTGAAGGTGAGTCGCGAACTTGCCGTTTTGAAGAAAACACTTCAACGCATCGATTCTCGCATAAAATCGTTAGGCAAGGATCAGCAAAGACTACGTCGCCAGATCAGCCAGCAAAAAAAAGTAATAAAGGATAATCAAAATCAAACACACCAATTAACATCACGACTTAAAAAAAGATTGATCGCTCTTTATAAGGAAGGGGAGATGGGGCCGCTTAAAGTTTTATTTTCTGCCGATTCCCCAACTGAAATGGTGCAACAATATCACTATCTGACTAAAGTTCTTGAACACGATAAGGTGTTGCTTGATGAATATCGAGCTGTTTTTGCCGTTCAGAAACAACAGCTTGATAAACTCAAAGAATTGGAGCTTGAGAAGTCTGAATTGTTATCGAAGGAAAAAAAGCAACGTAACATTGCTGCTGAAGGTCGTTCGCTTAATAAACGATTGTTGACCCAGGCTAAAAAGAATAAGAGCAGGCTCAAGCAGGAACTCAAACAACTCAAAGCAAATTCTGCTCGTCTGAAGGGTTTGATTACAAAGTTAAAAAAGCAACCAGTCAGACATTCTGATGCTGTTGCTAACCATTTTGCTGTGGGTCGGGGGAAACTTCGCTGGCCTGTTGATGGACGAGTTGTGATCGGTTTTGGAACCCAAAAAGACAGTAAGTTGGGAACCTTTTATGAGAGCAACGGGATTGAGATCGCAGCGCGGCCTGGAACACCAATTAAGGCTGTTGCTTCAGGAAAAATTGTGTTCGCTGATCACTTTAAAGGCTATGGTAATCTCTATATCCTCAGCCATCCTGGTGGATATCATACGCTCTATGCCCAGACAGATAAAATGCAGAAAAAAGTTGGAACAGATGTGTCTGCCGGCGCTCTTCTGGGGTATAGTGGCTTGGCTGGGCGTGATAGTATTTATTTTGAGATTCGTTCCAAAGGATCACCTGTCAATCCATTGTCATGGTTGACTAAGCGTTGATTCGGGAGTTGTAAATACAATGAAGAAGTTGATAACACTCATCCTGTTAGTGACGCTGATGATGCCGACGACTGTTTTTTCTGCAGAAGCGTCGACTAATGAAAATGATTACAAGAATCTTGAAATATTTACGGATGTGCTTGCCTTAATCCAGAGTAGCTATGTTGAAGAGGCCGATTCGCAGGAGCTTTTATATGGAGCTATCCGCGGTATGCTTAAAACTCTTGACCCTCATAGCAGTTTTCTGACGCCAGAAATGTTTGAAGATATGCAAGCTGATACCCATGGTGAGTTTGGTGGATTGGGGATTGAAATTGCGATCAAGAACAGATCTCTTATTGTCGTTGCTCCGATTGAAGATACTCCGGCTGATAGGGCTGGAATCAAGGCTGGTGATCGGATCATTCGAATTAATGATCTGTCGACTGACACTCTTGAAGTCATGAATGCTGTCCGTCTTATGCGTGGACCAAAAGGTGAAACGGTTACCTTGCAGGTTGAGCGACAGGGTGAAAAATCACCACTGACTTTTGCCATTGTTCGTGATTTGATTCAGTTAAAAAGTGTCAAAAGTCGTTTGATTGATGATCGATATGCCTATATCCGTGTCTCTCAGTTTCAGGATAGAACTGCGAGTGATTTCGCCGGTCAATTGAGGCAGCTACGCGAATCTATTGAACAGCCTTTGTCAGGGTTGATCCTCGACTTAAGGAACAATCCGGGGGGCTTGTTAGATCAAGCCGTCGCCGTGTCAGATCTTTTTTTACAAGATGGGTTAATCGTTTATACTGAAGGGCGTGACCCTGATGCTCAATTGGAGTTCTCTGCGACAGCGGCCGAAACTGAAGCGAACTATCCACTTGTTGTTTTGATTAATGGTGGTAGTGCCAGTGCATCAGAAATCGTTGCTGGTGCCTTGCAGGATCACAAAAGAGCGATTATTCTTGGGGAGCAGAGCTTTGGTAAAGGGTCGGTACAGACGATCGTTCCTCTTGGTGACGATTCTGGCTTGAGATTGACAACTGCACGTTACTTTACTCCCTCTGGGCGTTCAATTCAGGCTCGTGGAATTACACCGGATGTTGTTGTGCCACAGTTTCTGACCCCACCCCCTCAAATTGACCAACAGATGCGTGAAGAGGATTTGGACAATCACTTTCAGGCGATTCCTGATGATAGCTCTTCCGATGAGTTTGTGTTTGAGAAGCCTGTGGCTGAGAAGGATGATTATCAGTTGAAGTGGGCGTTGGATCTGCTTAAAGGGTATGACGTTTTGCGCCAGGCAGGTGCCAGGTAAACATTATCGGTCAGATTTGATCGTGAAAGAATAAACAGGAATATGGCTGCAAGTAAAAAAAAATGTAAAGCAGAAGAAGACGGTCAAACAAAAGAAGAAAACAGAGCTATCGCAAGGGACGAGAATTCTCCTCGCGAGTGGTTTTCTCCTTGGTTTCGTGGTTGTCTGTCTTGTTTTGTTGGTCGGATTACGTGATAGACTTCTCCCAGAACCTGACTTGGTCTATGAAGAGCCTGCACATGAAGTCAAAACTGAAAAAATCTATGTTTATGAAGATGTTTACCACCTGATTGAAAACCAACTCCTAAACGGTCCTCAATCGATGGGATGGCGTAAACTTCCGTCTGAGGGAACTGCTCAGGTGCGAAAGATATTTGGTGATTTCCCATCCGATCTCTTTTTGTCTGAGGTTAGCTCTCATATAGCACAAACGAGCAAATCTGCTCGATTAGAGGTAAAGCGCAACAAAGGTATTATTGCTCTCTACTGGCACGATACTTTGAAGCTGGAACTGCGCTACCCGGCCCCTGCAGTGATCAATCAGCAGCGGGGAAAAGTCGCGATCATTATGGATGACATGGGAAGTTCCATGTCCAAGTTCCGTAAACTCCTTGAGTTGGATATCCCCGTTACGCCGGCGATTTTACCTGGAACAAAACAAGCATTGTCTGCAACCACATTGCTGCGTCAATTTGAGCGTGAATATATGATTCATATTCCCATGCAACCGCGCAGTTATCCGCGAACTAACCCTGGAAATAATGCTTTGCTTTTAGGGCAGACGGAAAGTGAAACACGGGCTTTGATTCAGTCTTATATGGATGCTGTTCCGGGTGCCGTTGGCAGTAACAATCATATGGGGTCGCGTTATACTGAAGAAGCGGGCCCAATGCGTGTTGTTTTGGCTGAATTAAAGAAGCGGCGTCATTTTTTCATTGATAGTCGGACAATTGGCAGTTCTGTTGGCTTTGCTGAGGCCAGGAAGATGGGAATGAGAACAGCCACCAGAAATATCTTTCTCGATAACAATGAGGATGTTCCCTATATTCGCCAGCAGATACGTAAGATGGTTCGCCTGGCTGGTACCAATAGAGAAATTATTGCTATCTGCCATCCGTACAAAGAGACACTTGAAGCACTAAGGCTGGAATCAGAATGGCTCAACAGTCAGCCTGTCGATTTTGTCACGGCATCAGACATTGTCCATCGCTATTGACCAACGTTAGTGTTTTGCAGGTCAATCAAAGCACGATTGAAAACGGTCTTCAATTCAAGATAGGGCTGGTGGGTGAGGATATTGAGTGGGTTTCATCCACACGCTTTGCCAGAAGGGTCTGCTGTGTTTCTCCCCTGTCATCGGTCATGGTTTTGAATAGTTGAAGTAAGCCTGTCGCACCACGTCGTTGAAATATGCCTGATTCTTTCGGCTCAATAATTCGTTCAGCTAGTTTATTGCCGTTTTGATCGAGTCGAACAACGGCGATCTGCGCTTTTTCAGCATTGTTCTGTGTTTTATGAAAAAGCAGGTATTCATCCAGTGAGGGATTGTTGAGCAGATCGCGCAAGAGATTCTGCTGTTCTTTGCCACTTAATTCGGGATAGCAGTCTTGTAATAACAGCTGAAAGAAGCACTCGTCCTCAACAAAACCGCAAAATCTGCCATCTTCACTTTCGAGATAATAGGAGTTAGGCCAGACATTGTCCCTGTTTAATTCCTGGGAACAACACAAGCACGTTGATTGTAATTTGTTCAGTCGCTCTCTGTATTGATGGTGAAGATGTTCGTTAAATTCAAACAGTTCATTATCCAGCTCTGTCAACCTCGACGGACCATGCTCAAGGTAATCGAGGTATACCTGACGGGCAAGATGGGTTAATTGAAGGTGGACATCTGTGTTTCGCGCATGCGTGATGACGGGATAAACCTTTCCGCTTGGATTGGTTCCCAATGTTTCGACTTTAGGGCTTTTTGCTATAAAGCCTTCGTAACAGCGATATCCTCGGTTGATGGCATATCCTTTGAGCAACTGATATGAATTGCGGAAAGGGCCATCAAAGTGAATCCGGGTATCAATGAGGCAGGGAAGAATCTTCAAAACTGATTTAGGTCGCTGATATTGAGTGACAAAGTCAGATATATGGCGACTATTTTCAAGTGATGGGGCGTCTTTGATCGGGACGATGACTCGATCTGCAGCATGGATGGCGTTTCGTGTGTACTTGTCGAGGATAGGACTCGTATCAATAATCAGAATGCCTTGCAGTTGTGAACGGGTAATTGCTTGTGCCAGTTGATCGACACTTTTAACATACTTAAGATCTTCAAAAAGATGGCTGTTGGATGGAATATAATCGACTCCATACTGGCCGGTTACAACCAGTCTTTCCATCCTGGTGCCAGTGAAGATTTGTCCCACATGATTGAGGTCTACAGATTTCGATAATTGAAACATCTGATCTACGGTAAAATGATTGTCCAGGCTGAAAAGTGTGACAGGGGTATCTTCTGCCAACCCCTTCAGGTAGATAGCCAGATTGGTTGCCAGGGTGGTTTTGCCGACTCCACCCTTTTCGCTGGCAATAGTAATCACATAAGGTCGCGCCATGAGTTCTCTCTTTACTGGAAATTGAAATCCTCGTTTTTATAGGGGAATCTGGTGGAGCTGTCAATATTGCCTTAAGATAGTTATAATGTTGTGGTCTACTCCGAGGGGGAGAAGAGGTCATTTTTACGTGTTGGAAAGTTCTACTGTCGTCACTGTTTCAGCTCTCGTTGCCTGTTTGCAAGAGCTGGTTGAAGATAATTTTGTCGAGGTTTTGGTTCGTGGAGAGCTGAGCAATGTCTCGCGCCCACCATCTGGCCATTATTATTTTTCTCTCAAGGATCAAAAATCCCAGATTCGCTGTGCTATGTTTCGCAGTCATGCACGTGCCTTACGATTTAGTCCTCAAGATGGAATGGCTGTTATCTGTCGTGGGCGGGTTTCTGTTTACTCACAGCGTGGCGACCTGCAGTTGATTGTTGAAGGGATAGAGCCTGAAGGTGTCGGACGCCTTCAGCTTGCGTTTGAACAGTTGAAAGAAAAACTTCAGCTGGAAGGGTTGTTTGCTCAAAATTTGAAAAAAACGCTCCCTGAATTTCCGAGTGTTGTTGGTGTCGTTACATCGGCGACAGGTGCGGCTCTGCAAGATATTCTAAACATCTTAAAGCGCCGTTCAGCTGGATTGAAAGTCTTGTTGCGATCTGTCCCTGTCCAGGGAGATGGCGCTGCACAGGAGATTGCCCGTGCTATTTCTGAGTTAAATCGTGAAGGGAGTGCTGACGTTTTAATTGTCGGTCGTGGTGGCGGATCAAGGGAAGATCTTTGGGCCTTCAATGAAGAGATTGTTGCTCGCGCGATTTTTGCTTCCGAGATGCCGGTTATCTCTGCTGTCGGCCATGAAACAGATTTCTCGATTGCAGATATGGTGGCTGACCTTCGTGCTCCTACTCCGAGCGCCGCTGCTGAGCTTGTGGTTCAAAATCGACTTGAACTGGAACGTCATCTCGACCAGCTATGCTTACGTCTGGCTGATCGGATGAAATCTCAGTTGATTTTATTGCATAGCCGCTTAGAGGGATTGGAAAAGAGGCTTAAGGCACCGCAGGAGCAGATTCAACTTCAACAAATGCAACTGCAACAATGGGAAAGCCGGCTTCAACATTCAATGAAGACGATTATTGATAGGAATCATCAACGTTTGGCATTGTTGGCTGGTCAACTGAACAGTCTTTCGCCGTTACAGGTTTTATCGCGTGGTTATGCCATCGTCACGGATTGTGAATCGGGACAGATTGTCTATTCGACGGAACAGGTCGAGCGAGGAGATCCTTTGAGCATAAGGCTGTCTGATGGTGAAGTGTCAGCGACAGTGACAGAGACAAAAAATAATTGAAATTATAACCATAAGTACTTGACGAAAAGCTCTTGTGCTATTGATAATCCAATAGATATTGGGGAGTAAAATATAATGGCGACGACAAAAAGTTTTGAAACCGCATTAAAAAAAACTGGAAGATTCTGTTGAGCAGCTTGAATCAGGAGATCTGTCTTTAGATCAAGCGCTCAAGGTCTTTTCAACGGGGGTAAAGCAAGCAGATGCCTGCCGTAGGTCATTACAAGACGTTGAGTTGAAAGTGGCAAAATTACTTCAGCAAGACGATGGGTCTTTTCACCAGGAAGATATTCCTAATGTCTGATTCTGATCAGTTAAAACAGTATCTGGATGAGCGGGTTAAGTTGGTTGATGCTGAATTGGACAGGTACCTTCCCGTTGCAGACAGACTTCCCTCTGAACTTCATGCTTCAATGCGTTACTCTGTGTTTGCAGGTGGTAAGCGTATTCGACCTATCCTTCTCATGGCGGCTTGTGATGCTGTCGGCGGCGATTCCACCAAGGCTCTTCCTGCCGCATGTGCTATCGAGATGATACACAGTTATTCCCTGATTCATGACGACCTGCCAGCGATGGATGATGATGATTTAAGGCGTGGTCAGCCGACGAACCACAAAGTTTATGGTGAGGCTACTGCGATCCTGGCCGGAGACGCCCTGCTGACAGAAGCCTTCATCCTGCTTTCTAATCGGGATGTCTGGGAGGGGATCCCGGCCGAGAGTTGTCAGGAGGTGACCCATCTTCTTGCTAAAAATGCTGGTTCTCGTGGTATGGTCGGGGGGCAGGTTGTCGATATGGATTCGGAAGATAAGTTGATTGATTTGCCAACTCTGGAATACATTCATACGCATAAGACAGGTGCGCTGATTCTTGCTTCTATTGAAGCTGGGGCGATCATTGGTGGGGCTTCAGCAGAGCAACGCTCTGCTCTGCGTCACTACGGTGAAGCGGCGGGGCTGGCTTTTCAGGTTGCTGATGATATCCTCGATATTGTCGCAGATCAATCAGAGTTGGGTAAGAATGTTGGAAGTGATCAGCAACGTGGGAAAGCGACATATCCCTCTTTGCTCGGTTTAACAGGAGCTAGGCAAAGGGCTCGTGATCTGCACGCTGTAGCGTTATCAGCTCTTGATATTTTTGATGACTCTGCGCAGCCGTTACGTGATATCTCTGGTTATATTGTTGACCGTTCCTTTTAGAACATTTGACAATCATGACCTGTTTCTTGCCGACTGAGTTGATTTCATAATGGTGTAGACGTTAGAATCAAAAATTGATGAGTCTCTCTGAAGATATCTCAGAGTAATTGTTGTAAACTATGTTGTGTATTGATATGGGTCGCTAACCATTTAATGAGGAAATTATGGCTTCATTGCTTTCGCAGATAAAATCACCGACTGAGTTGAAGCAATTGGGAAAAAATCAACTCCCCCAGTTGGCTCAGGAACTGCGTGATCAGATTGTTACGACCGTTGCGAAAAACGGTGGTCATCTCGGTAGCTCACTTGGCGTCGTCGAGTTAACGATTGCACTTCATCGTGTATTTGATTCTCCAAACGATAAAATCATCTGGGATGTCGGTCATCAGGCTTATGCTCATAAATTACTGACCGGGCGCCTCAATGTCTTTTCAACATTACGCCAACTCAATGGTGTCAGCGGTTTCCCAAAACGTTCTGAGAGTGAACATGATGTTTTTGGTGTTGGTCATTCCAGTACGTCGATTTCTGCGGCATTGGGAATGGCAGCCGCCAGTGACATATTAGGGAGTGACAATAAGGTTGTCGCGGTCATCGGTGATGGAGCACTCACCGCTGGCATGGCGTTTGAAGGTCTGAACCATGCAGGCCATTTGAAGCAGAAAATGGTAGTTATTCTCAATGATAACGAAATGTCGATTTCACCAAATGTCGGTGCTCTGGCCTCATTTATGAGCCGCAAGATGACATCGGATACCTTTATCCGTTTTAAAAAAGAGACAGAAAATCTTCTTGGTTATGTTCCCGGCATCGGCCGTGATCTTGTTAATTTAGCAAAACGGGCAGAAGAATCATTAAAAAGTTTCATGACCCCAGGGATGCTGTTTGAAGGATTTGGTTTTGATTACTTCGGCCCGCTGGATGGTCATAACCTCGATGAATTGTCTGAGACCCTCAAAAATGCGGCTCAGATTGATGGACCTGTCTTTTTGCATGTTCTAACCCAAAAAGGCAAAGGTTATCAACCTGCCGAAGATAATGCGCCAAAGTTTCACGGTGTGGGACCATTTGACGAGCAGACCGGCATTTTGAAGGGTGGTAAAGTGGGTGCGCCGTCCTTTACCAATGTTTTCAGTGATACGCTTGTCGCTCTTGCTGAAAAGGATCCGCGGATCATAGCTATTACGGCAGCAATGACTGAAGGAACAGGCCTGAAGAAATTTTCGGAACGTTTTCCTAAACGTTTTTTTGACGTTGGTATTGCTGAACAGCATGCCGTTACCTTTGCTTCCGGATTGTCTTGTCAGGGGATGCGACCGGTCGTGACTATCTATTCAACCTTTATGCAAAGGGCCTATGATCAGGTTATTCATGATGTTTGTTTGCAGAAATTGCCTGTAACATTCGCCATGGATCGAGGCGGACTCGTCGGAGCCGATGGTCCGACTCATCATGGTGTTTTTGATATGTCATTTTTGCGCCATGTCCCTAATTTAACCTTCGCTGTTCCACGTGATGAGATAGAATTACAGCGGGTGATGAAAACAGCGAGTGAGCATGAGGGTCCATTTGCCTATCGCTACCCACGTGGTAACGGATTAGGTTTAGAATTACCTGAAGTGATAGAACCTGTCGAAGTCGGACGAGGCGAACTATTAAGACAGGGCTCAGAGGGATTGATTATTGCTCTTGGCACCATGGTCCAGGAGGCCCTGGTAGCTGCTGAATTACTACAGCAACAAGGGTTGTCTATTGCTGTCATGGATGCTCGTTTCGTTAAGCCGATAGATGAGGACATGATACTTTCTCAAGCAGGGACTTTGTCCTTTATTATTACCGCTGAAGAGAATTCACTGCAAGGGGGCTTTGGTTCTGCCGTGCTCGAATTATTGAACGATCATGGCTTGGATATTCCGGTTGCACGTGTCGGGATTCCTGACCACTTTGTCGGGCAGGGGACACAAAACGAGTTACGTGAAGAGCTTGGATTAACCGCTCGCGGTCTTTGTGACACCGTGAATCGTTTGATGGCGTGTCAGCAACAGTCGGTATCAGCAGGCTAGCTTCGCCGAATTATCTCTCAATGATTGATTCTCAGGTAGAGAATTAAAGAGTCCCGTTCTTTTGAGCGGGACTCTTTTTGTTTGTAGGTAAAGCAGGATATCGTCTATCTCAATAATTCGGAATGAGACCAGCTATTATAATCAGCTACTTGTACTTTTTTCCTATCGCATTGCCGTGTCAGGTTATAAGATACTTTATCACTAATAAAATATAGAGAATTGAAATCAATTCGTGACATTGATGTTAAAATATTTTATAGACGTCTGAAGCGTGATAAAGGAGTAAGAGCTTATGGCACGAAAAGTTTTTATTGCAGCGACAGGTATGAATAGTGGAAAGACAACGACCAGTCTTTCTTTAATGCATATGGCAAAGAAAAAATATGCCAAGGTTGGATTCATTAAACCGATTGGGCCGAAGCCAATTGAGTTTGATGGTCAATTTGCAGATAAAGATGCTCTGCTTATGGCTCGAAACTTCGGCTTAATGGATGATCTCCACCTGATGTCACCATTTGTCTTAAAGCAGGGAGATACCAGGCGAATTATTGATGGGGAAATTAAGCAGGAAGCAATTGCTCAGCAGATGCTTGATGCCATTGATGAGCTAGATCGGAAAAATGATTTTCTGATCATTGAAGGTGCAGGACACACTGGTGTCGGCACTCTGTTTGGTTGTAATAACGCCCGCATTGCCAAAGAAACAGACTCCACCGTATTGATGGTAACAGGCGGTGGTTTGGGTAATGTTGTCGATGCCACGAAAATGAACCTGGCTCTTTTTCAAAAAGAACAGGCAAAGGTGAAGGCAATATTGGTTAATAAGATTATTCCGGAAAAGCGGGAGCAGACACTTAAATATCTGAATCTCGCTTTTGCTGATGAAGATATAGGTGTTATTGGTGGATTTAATTATCAACCGATATTGGCCAATCCAACAATGAGGCGAATAGCTAATGTCCTCAAAATTAAATTACATGCGTCAGAGCAGCAGGGGCAACGCATCGTTCACGATGTTCAATTAGGGGCCGCTTCTGCCCAGCGCGTCGTTGAATTGTTACGTGAGTCAACGCTTGTTATCGTGAATCGCAGCCGTGATGAACTTCTTGTGACGATTTCTCATCTTTATCAACTGCCTGAATACCACGATAAAATTGCCGGGATAATTATTCCTGGGGTAGGAGAGGTGAGTTACATTACCCAAAGAATCATAGAGAGCAGCGGTATTCCTTACATGCGAGCGGGTCGAACATCTTCAGCTGTCTTTGAAGTAATTCGTGATGATGTTTCTAAATTATCGGCAGAAGATACGCATAAGATTGGTTTGATTTCAGATCTTGCTGAGAAACGCTTTGATTTTGATGCTATTGATGCCCTTCTAGATTAGGGGAACCGGAGATACCTATGCTGGTCCGTGTGCGTTACAAAGATGGTCGAATTGACTTGGTCCCGTCGCAAAAGCTTGAGGAACTGATCGTTATGAGTGAAATTGAACAGTTTGAACGTTCAGCTGGCTGGGTCACATTGGGGGAGGACCCTGTGCGGAGTACAATACGTGGGGTCTATGCTGGTACAGAGAGACGTGCAGATCAGTTAAGATTAAAGAATAATCTTTAAAGGATGTTTAGCCTCGAGAGTTAGATTTGTTAAATTAACATATTGATATGACTATTGTTTTATCTCTTTCGACTTTTCTTCTTACGAGACCGGTGATATAATCGTTCAAATAGTTGTGGAGGTTGACATGAGAGAAGTTGCGGTCGTTTATCAAGATGGCATGATGGATATGGTTGAACCTCAGATTCTTCAGGATCTGATCCGAGATGATGAAATTGTTAAATTTCAGCGTGCTGACGGCTGGGTTTACTTGGGTATAGATCCAATTAGGCGTGTTGCCAGTATGGTGTATCAGGGGCCAGAGAGGCGTTTGATATAATGAATATTAGCTGATTTGAAGCCCGGTCTAGGACCGGGCTTTTTTGTTTAGAACTTGAGATTGGTCAGCTTCTTCTTGTAGCTTTGCAACAGTGTTAATGCTTTTGTTCTCTGTTCTTGGCCGAATCTCAGGAGGATTTTTTGACCTGCAGAGCGTTTTTCCAGCAATGGGTCTGCGTATGTGTATAAAACTGCCGGTTGAGCCAATAAAATTGGATCGGGTAGGTTTGGAGTCTCAAGCAGGTGTCCGATCACATAAACAAGACGATCATTGAAGTAGGCGTTTTTATATCCGAGTTGTTCATAGGCTGTTTGAAATAACGGATAAAAATGTGCGTATATCTTCATAACCATGTCTTGGTCAAGTGATTCAAAAAGAGTTAAATAGGGACTGTAGCGTTGATGATTTCTACTGCTCGTCTGAGGGGCCTCGGCTGTTCCAGAAACAAAATATTTACCACCAGGAGGCTTGATCGGTAGGTGTGCTCTGGGGAGTTGCTTTTCTGGCAGATTATCAACTGTCGCAACAGTCCGTTGGATAAAATTTTCCATGAACAGAAGTTTAAAGAGCGCCTGGTTGTCAACAATCTTTTCTAACACGTCCTGGATACTCTGGTCGCTCTGTTCTACCTTTGGAAGCGATACCGGTAATTCTGGAACATTATTGGGCTGATTTGTTTCTGCAAGCTGTTGTTCTTTTTTTTCGGGCGGAGCAATGACATCAGGAACGGGATAGTGGATGATCGGTTTTTTAATCGGTTGAACCGGCGGAGGTGGTGGGGGATATTGACAATCTGCTCATCAGAAACGGGAGTTTCTTTGAGGTAGATTGCCGTTCCCAGGGCAACGATTAAAATCAGCAGGGTAAAAATGATCAGGTTAGTTTTTTTCATCGACTCCACTCCTGTGTGATTTTTTCTCATTATGATCTTATTCTTTTATATTTTCCAGTAGTTATTGGTTGTTGGAGTAGAAAATACAAAGTAAACAATGGATATTCTAGAAAAAGAGATAGAGCTCAGAAGTAAGAAGCTGGATCAGTCTTGCCGTCTGTTTCACGGTCGTGGTCAATGTTTTGCGGGTTTTGAAGATCTGCTGATCGACTGGTTTGAGCCGGTTGTTCTTGTGACGCTCTATCGTTGCCGTAGTGTCCTCTGGCTAGAAGGCCTAGTCAGCCAGTTACAGAAACAAATACCGACTCTAGAGGCAATTGTCCTGCAGCAACGTTATTTGAAAAACAGCCCGAGTGAACTCTTGTTTGGACAATTACCTGAAGAGCTGGTTGCTTATGAAGCAGGGCTGAAATATCAGTTGAGTTTGAATAGCGCTCAGAATATAGGTTTTTTTCCAGATATGGCCATGGCTAGAGATTATGTCCGATCTCATGCCCAAGGGAAGAAAGTGCTCAATCTTTTTGCCTATACTTGTAGCTTTTCGGTGGCTGCTGTTGCTGGACAGGCAAATCAGGTTGTCAATCTCGATATGAGCCGAAATTCACTGACTTGTGGGAAATTGAATCATCAGCTCAATATGTTTGATCAGAGAAATGTCAGTTATCTGTCCGTCGAGCTTTTCCGTAGTTTCAGTAAATTGAAGAAACTTTCTCCTTTTGACCTGATTGTTTGTGACCCTCCCGGTGACCAAGGACAAAGTTTTCGTGCCGAAAGAGATTGGCCACGGTTAGTAAAAAAGCTTCCAGGATTACTTGCTCCGGGTGGTCTCATCATGGCATGTGTCAGTAGTCCACATCTGTCTTCTTCTGCATTGAAAGAGCTCTTCAAAAAAGAATGCCCCCAAGCTCATTTAAAGGATATTCTGACAGCTGGGGAAGACTTTCCTGAACGCGATCAGGATAAGGGGTGCAGAGTTTTTATTTATCAGTTTTAAAATTCACCGAAGAGCTCATGAGCTTTATCGCGGTTGATTTGGGTCAGAGCCGGTGGACCACCATTCTGTAGCTCTGGTGAAACGAGATAGAAGTGCCATAGTTTGTCGTCAGATGGATTGCGGTATAGCGATCCTGTTTCCACATCTTTCTGTATTATGCAGTCCAGACGATTATCGAGCAGCCACTCTATTCTGATCCAGCCAGAGTCTTTGACGACTTTGCTGCCCAGGTCGAGCCAAAATCCCTGTATTGCCGTGGTTTCTTCAGTTAGTTCAAAGTCTTGTGTTTCCAATGACATAATGACCTCATTAATGTGATGGTTTCGTTCTCAAGGTTTTTTATTTTAGCTGATTAAAGAAGGGGAGTAAATATTTGCCTATTGATTCTTTTACGGTGCGGGCTATACTGATTTTTCAGAGTGAAATCATTTTTGAGGAGATTGGACTATGCCGGTTATAACTGTGCGCACGATTGAAGGTATCAGTGCTGAGAAAAAAGAAGAATTGATGGAACGATTGACTGC
>JDSF01000397.1_pt1 | contig 17329 bp, 13 predicted proteins | sample 199441 | NCBI WGS metagenome assembly JDSF01 (sample SAMN02592751, study PRJNA231836) | bioreactor metagenome | isolation source: continuous culture bioreactor denitrification-DNRA | place: Germany: Bremen
TTTCTAAGTCCCTGCGGAAATTGTATCCGCAGGTTGTTGCTATTAAACTGACGTGCTGTTGCACGGAGACGTTTTAATACCCAAAGAACGGAGAAGTTGCAAGAAAAAATACATCTTGGTGAATAAAGAACGAAATTAATCACATTCAGATTATTACGCGGCAAACATAATCAGTAAGCAAAGAAGCGCAAATCGCTTGGTCTAACTTGGCGGAGCGATAACATAAACTTGAATACTGATCTCAACGTCTCTGAAAACCTTACCGTCTACCAGCATAAAAACAACACCAAAAAGATACTAACGTCATAAAACAATTCATCACACCCAAGTAGAGAATTATCTATGTTTTGCAGAGCGAAACTGTAGAGACTTCGTGACTTTTATTTTTCTCAATATTATCTGTATGTTGCGCCACACCATAGCACCATCCACACAACCCGGATGTATACTAAAACAGCTTTTTACCACATAGGTTATTTTTCTACACTATTTCTCTTGACTCTATTTTTTAGGCCCATATATTGCTCTCCATAAGCCATAAAAAATTTCACTCTGTGAAACAAGAATGAAAGCGACGACTCCATAATGGTCGGGCAATATATGGATATCATTGATATTAATATTCATATTAGCAAGTGGAGCACCAATACTTAATATAACAGAAAACAATGTTACCGAAGTTTCATTGACTCGGGAAAATCCAACTTGAAGTGAATGAACCTCAATCAGGAAAATAAGCTAAACCTAACAAATAGAGATCTAAAGAATTAATACAATTTATTATACGCTTAATGAATTCACTGCCGCTTTATTTATTCATTCTCCCTAGAAAGGACAGGTGTCAGTTCATGCCCGATGCTAAAGATCTTGAAACAACCTGCAGTTGCTCAGAAAAAGAACAACCGCAATACCAGGAACTCGAAGCCTTTATCAAGGCTCTGCCCGACAAAAGAGGACACCTGGTCACCGTCTTGCACAAAGCACAGAGCCTGTTTGGCTACTTGCCGCGCGAAGTGCAACAGTTTGTTGCCTCACACATGGGCGAATCCCTTGCAACAGTGTATGGCGTTGTTAGTTTCTACACCTTTTTCACTATGGTCCCGCGTGGCAAATACCCTATCTCTGTCTGTATGGGAACAGCCTGTTTTGTCAAAGACGCTGAAACCGTTGTCGATACATTCAAAAAAGAACTTGAAATTGAGATTGGCGAGGTCAGCTCTGACGGTCTTTTCTCTATTGACACCGTCCGCTGTATCGGAGCCTGCGGCCTCGCTCCTATCATACAGGTCGGTGAAAAGGTTTTTGGCAATGTTACCCCCTCTCAGATTCCTGAGATTATTGCTGAGTTCAGACCCAAAAGGAGTACTGCCGCATGAGCATCCTAACCTCTCACAAAGACCTCCTGCAGCTTCAAGCGGCCTGCGTTGCTGAAGCCGTTGAGCTGAAAAAAAAATACCCAGATCAACGTCTCTCTAGCAACCTGCAGTATCGCTGCCGGCGCCCGTGAAACCTACACAGCAATTGAAGAGGAACTGCAAAAACAGGGCTTGACCGACGTAACTCTGCGCTCATCCGGCTGTATGTGTTTCTGCTATGCCGAACCAACAGTAGAGATCCTGCGCCCAGGTTCAGCTCCTCTTATTTTTGGTGGAGTCGATGAGGACAAGGCCCGCCACCTGGTACAGACCTATGTTAAAGAAGGCGACCTCGACGAAGAGATCCCTCTGGTTCCCAGCTCGAAGCTGATGCGCATCGCAACAGCCAACTGTGGTGAAATCAACCCTGAAAATATCGAAGATTATATCGCCAGAAAAGGTTATCTGGCCCTTGGCAAATGCCTGGAGAGATGACTCCGGAGCAGGTTGTTGAACTGGTCAAGGAGTCGGGCTTACGCGGCCGTGGAGGGGGCGGATTCCCGACCGGACTCAAATGGCAGTTCACCGCCAACAATGAGGGCGACACCAAGTATGTTGTCTGTAACGCCGACGAAGGTGACCCGGGCGCATTTATGGATCGCGCTATTCTTGAAGGCGACCCCCATGCGGTCATCGAAGCTATGATCATCAACGGTTACGCCATCGGCGCTAACCTTGGTACATTTTATATTCGCGCCGAGTATCCACTGGCAATCGCCCGCCTTGAAATTGCCCTCGCCGATGCTCGTGAGCGCGGACTGTTGGGACTGAATATTCTGGGCAGCGGCTTTGACTTTGACATTGAGATCAAGTTCGGTGCTGGAGCTTTTGTCTGTGGTGAGGAAACAGCCCTGATCCATTCGATGGAAGGCCACCGTGGCGAGCCGACCAGCAAGCCCCCCTTCCCTGCTGAATCTGGTTACTGGAACCAGCCAACCTCTGTCAACAATGTTGAAACCTTCGCCAATATTGCCCCGATCATTCGCAATGGAGCCAAGTGGTTCAGCTCCATCGGCACAGAAAAATCGAACGGAACCAAGGTTTTCGCTCTGGCCGGTAAGATCAAAAACGTTGGTCTGGTCGAAGTTCCTATGGGCACCACCCTGCGGGAAGTTATCTTTGATATCGGTGGCGGTCTGGAAGATGGTAAGCACTTCAAAGCAGTTCAAACCGGAGGTCCCTCTGGTGGAGCACTGACTGCCGAGAACCTCGATGTGCCAATCGACTATGACAATCTGATCGCCTGCGATTCAATGATGGGGTCTGGCGGTATGATCGTTATGGATGACGATGATTGCATGGTTGCTGTGGCCAAATTTTTCATCGAGTTCACCATGGATGAAACTTGCGGTAAATGTACCCCTTGCCGGATCGGCTCCAAGCGTCTTTACGAAATTCTTGATCGCATCACCAGCGGTAAAGGCGAGCTGGAAGATATGGATAAACTCCGCTCTCTCGGTAATGTTGTCAAAGATACGGCCCTTTGTGGACTTGGGCAAACGATGCCGAACCCGGTTCTGTCGACCATGAAGAACTTTGAAAACGAGTACCTGTCTCACATTGAGAAAAATGAATGTCCCACCAGATCCTGCAAAAACCTGCTCGATTACGTCATTGATCAGGATAAATGTGTCGGCTGCAGCCTCTGCGCCCGGGTCTGTCCGGTGACGGCTATCCACGGAACGGTCAAGCAGCCGTACGTCATCGACAATGATGTTTGTATCAAGTGTGGCGTATGCCTCGATAAGTGCCGCTTTGCGGCCGTTATCAAACAATAGTTAAGGGAGATTCGATCGATGGGCCTGATAAATATTACAATTGACGAACATCACATCGTGGTGCCACAAAGCACCACCATTCTGGAAGCTGCCCAGAAGCTCCACATTGAAATACCGACCCTGTGCTATCTCAATCTGCCGGAGATGCATGTCAACAATAAGTCGGCATCTTGCCGGATCTGTGTTGTCGAGGTTGAAGGCAGACGTAACCTGGCACCAGCCTGTTCGACTCCGGCCTCTGACGGCATGGTTGTCAGAACTCACACTCCACGGGTTCTCAAGGCACGCAAAACAGTATTGGAACTGCTCGTGTCCGACCACCCCAAGGACTGCCTGGTCTGCACCAAGTCGGGGAACTGTGAACTGCAGGACCTGACTGACAAGTTCGGCGTGCGCAAAGTCCACTACGAAGGCGAAATGTCGAGCTATAAGAAAGACATGTCGGCTGCCATCATCCGCGACATGGACAAGTGTGTCATGTGCCGTCGCTGCGAAACTATGTGTAACGAAGTCCAAACCGTCGGCGTGCTGTCGGGTATCAACCGCGGTTTCAACGCCGTCGTCTCCCCGGCCTTTGAGCAGCCGCTCAACGACTCAGTCTGCACCTTCTGTGGCCAGTGCGTAGCGGTCTGCCCGACTGGTGCCCTCTCTAGCCGTAACCACACATGGTCAGTGGTCGAGGCGCTGGCCGATCCGGAAAAAGTTGTTGTCGTCCAGACGGCACCGGCTGTTCGAGCGGCCCTGGGCGAAGCCATGGGCATGCCGCCCGGCACCCTGGTCACCGGAAAAATGGTCTCGGCCCTGCGCCAGCTGGGTTTCGATTATGTCTTCGACACCGACTTCGCTGCCGACCTGACCATCATGGAAGAAGGTTCCGAGCTGCTTGACCGCCTCAGTCGCTACCTGAATGGCGACACCTCGGTCAAACTGCCGCTGCTGACCTCCTGCTGCCCGGCCTGGGTCAAGTTCTTCGAGCACCAGTTTCCGGAACTGCTCGACGTTCCTTCAACGGCCAAGTCACCGCAACAGATGTTTGGCGCCATCGCCAAATCCTACTACGCTGAGATCCTTGGTATCCCACGTGAGAAGATGGTGGTTGTTTCCATTATGCCCTGTCTGGCCAAAAAGTACGAAGCGGCACGACCTGAATTCCAGGTCAACGGCAATCCCGATGTCGATGTGGTCATCTCAACCCGTGAACTGGGCCACCTGATCAAGAATTTCAACATCGAATTCGGCACCCTGCCCAACGATGACTTCGATCAACCTCTGGGCGAATCGACCGGTGCTGCTGTACTGTTCGGCACCACAGGTGGTGTTATTGAAGCTGCAGTCAGAACTGCAGCCGAGCTCCTGACAGGTAAAGATCTGCCGCAGATCGATTTTAAGGAACTGCGTGGGATGGATGGTGTGCGTAGTGCCAAGATTAATATCGCTGGCCAAGAGTTGAACATCGGCATCGCTCACGAACTGGGCAACGCCAGGAAACTGCTGGAAAAGGTCAAAAATGGCGAAGAGCAGTTCCACGCCATTGAGATCATGTCCTGCCCCGGCGGCTGCATCGGCGGTGGTGGTCAACCGTATCACCACGGCGATGAGCAGGTTCTGGAAATGCGTCGTAGGGCCATTTACAACGAAGATCGCAACAAGATCATCCGTAAATCACACCAGAATCCATCGATCATCAAGCTGTATGAAGATTATCTGGACAAACCTCTCGGTGAAAAAGCACACAAACTGCTTCACACCCATTACTTCGAGCGCCAAAAGATGTAACCCCAATTCCGTCGCTGTCGAGCAATCGGCAGCGGCGGAGCACCATCTCCACGATGGTTGATCAGTTAGGAACAACCCCGATGGACAGGAAGCAAATAAAGCATTGGTTAACCTGTGAAGAACCAAAACAACTGGCTTCACTCTGGCACCAGGCTGACCAGACCCGCCGCCGGCATGTAGGTGGTTCTGTCTACCTGCGTGGGTTGATCGAAATCAGCAATCAATGCAAGCGCCAGTGCAGCTATTGTGGGATCAATGCAAACAATCGTAGGGTTGAGCGCTATCTCATGAGCCAGGATGAAATCCTGGGCTGCGCCCATAAAGGGCAAAAGCTCGGCTATGGAACCGTCGTCCTCCAAGCTGGGGAGACCGATCTGATCTCCGGTGATTGGATCTGTGAATTGATTACCCGCATAAAGCAAGAGACCGGTCAGGCCATCACTTTAAGCCTTGGCGAACGAAAACCTGAAGAGCTTAGAGCCTGGCGGCGCTGTGGAGCGGATCGCTACCTGTTGCGCTTTGAGACCTCCAATCGCGACCTGTTTCAACGCATTCACCCCCCACTGGGGAACACCCCCAGCGACCGTGTTAGCATTATTGAAGATCTTGTCGAACTCGGCTACGCAGCGGGTAGCGGCATGTTGCTCGGGATACCGGGGCAAAGCTACAATGATCTGATAAACGATCTGCTGTTGCTTAAACAACTCAAGCTGCAAATGATCGGCATTGGCCCTTATGTTCCCGATCCGGACACCCCCCTAGGTCGAGAGGCACTCAGTTCATCAGCATCAGCATCAGCATCAGTATCAGCAACAACAGAGGATCAGGTTGTCGCCAGTGAAGATTTAACTTACAGAGTTCTGGCACTGGCTCGGATTCTCTGCCCTAACACCAATATCCCCAGTACTACGGCTGTTGCTACCCTGTTCGGTAGCCAGGGGCAGGATCTCGGTCTACAGCGAGGTGCCAATATCCTGATGCCAAATATTACTCCGCAACACTACCGCGCACTCTATCAAATTTACCCTGCTAAAGCCTGCCTGGCTGAACCTGATGATCAGGGAGCCCGGCAACTGCGACAGCGAATTGAACAACTGGGACGCCAGATCGGCCATGGCCGTGGCGATGCCCCCATCGACAGCTGTCCATCGGGAGAGAACTGCTATGAATGAAAATACAGCCAAGCACTTAAATGATATCGATTTTATTGATGACAGAGTCCTGCTCGACCAATTGTCCGGGCCAGCTCCGAGCGCTGCACAGGTTCGCGAGGTCATCGCCAAAAGCCTTAACAAGCAGTCACTCTCTGTTGCCGACACCGCAATCCTGTTGCGGGTTGAAGACCCGGAGCTGCAGGAAGAGATTTTCGCTGCTGCGCGTCAACTGAAGCAGCAGGTCTATGGCAACCGTATCGTTTTATTCGCCCCCCTCTATGTCGGCAATCACTGCATCAATGAATGTGAGTACTGCGGTTTCAAACGTTCTAATGCCGAGACGCAACGGCGCACCCTGTCACAACAGGAGATCAGCGAACAGGTTGCAGCGATGGAAAGCCAGGGCCACAAACGGCTGATTCTGGTCTGCGGCGAACATCCCAAATATGATGCTCAATATATGGCTGATTGTGTGCGCACCATCTACGCCACTCAGGCTGGTGAGCATGGTGAAATCCGCCGAGTAAACATTAATGCAGCCCCCATGGATCACGACGGTTATAAGCTGCTCAGTGAGGCGGGCATAGGAACATACCAGATTTTCCAGGAGACCTACCATCACGCCACCTATGCCGAGCAACACCCGGCTAATACCCGTAAGGGCGATTATCTCTACCGCCTTCAGGGTTTAAGCCGAGCCATGGAAGCAGGCTGTGACGATGTCGGTCTGGGTGTATTGTTTGGCCTTTACGACTGGCGTTTCGAAACCCTGGGATTGATTCAGCATGCCCTCTACCTGCAGGAAACCTACAATGTTGGCCCCCACACAATCAGCGTTCCACGACTGCGCCCGGCACAAGGAGTCGACATTGATCAGCGCTACCTCGTCAGTGACGATGAGTTCAAACGTCTGGTCAGTATCTTACGCTTGGCTGTCCCCTACGCCGGTCTGATTCTGACCGCCCGTGAGGCTCCAGAGTTGCGCCGAGAGCTGCTGCCATTCGGTGTTTCACAGATCGACGCCGGCAGCCGCATTGAACTGGGCGGCTACACAGAGGCAGGTGATACCCAGGTGATGGAGCGCGAACAGTTTGTTCTCGGCGATATCCGCAGCCTAGACGAAGTGATGTACGAGCTGCTTGAAGATGGGTACCTGCCCAGTTTCTGTACCGCCTGCTATCGCCTTGGCCGAACGGGTGAACACTTCATGGAGTTCAGTATTCCCGGTTTTATCAAAGAATATTGTACACCCAACGGACTGCTGACCCTGCAGGAATACCTGATCGACTACGCCTCGGACAAAACCCTCAAAGCTGGAGAGCAATTGATTGAAGAGGAGTTGGGCAAGATGAGTTCAGAAGAGGCCGCTGATGACGTTCGCCAGAAACTGATTCAGATCCGCAATGAAAGCCAGCGTGACCTCTACTATTAATGTCAATAGCCCCTAAAGACGTGTGCCACACCCTAGGGAGGAGACAACATGTTCAAAACCAGTAAAGGGATGCGCCTGCATATTGGTCTGTATGGCCGCCGCAATGTTGGTAAGTCGTCATTGCTCAACGCTATCACCAAGCAAGAAGTATCCATTGTTTCCAAGACCGCCGGAACCACCACCGATCCGGTGGAAAAGCCAATGGAGCTTTTACCTTTAGGTCCGGTGCTATTTATTGATACTGCAGGGATTGACGATGAAGGGGCTCTGGGATCTCAGAGGGTTGAGAAAACCCGCAAATCCCTAGAACGTACCGACTTGGGCTTGATTGTAACCGCTGCTGGCCAATGGGGTGATTTTGAACGCCAACTGCTGGATCAGCTAACGACTTTAGGACGACAAGTTTTGGTCGTGTTCAATATGTCTGATTGCGGCTCTCCTGATCAAACGCTTCTACAACAACTCGATGAACAGAATGTTCCCTGGTGTCAGACATCCTGCCTCCAAAAAAGTGGATTGGAGGAGCTACGCTCCACCATCATCACTCTTGGCAGTGATGAACGCCTTCATCCTCCAGAGCTGCTCAGTGACCTTGTTCCTTCAGGCGGGATGGTTCTGCTGGTCGTCCCTATCGACATCGAAGCTCCGAAAGGACGCTTGATCCTCCCCCAGGTCCAAACCATCAGAGCGATTCTTGATCAGGATTCCTGGTGCTGTGTGGTTAAGGAAAATGCTCTGCAGGAAGCCCTGAACCGACTGAACAGTCCACCCGATTTAGTCGTCACGGACTCTCAAGCCTTTGCTGAAGTTGCTGCCATTGTCCCTGACAGCATTCCGTTAACGTCCTTCTCAATCCTTTTTGCTCGGCTAAAAGGAGACCTTCCCCAACTGGTGACGGGAACCCGTAATATCAATCAACTCAAGCCAGGAGATCATGTTCTGATCTGCGAATCCTGTACCCATCATCCTCTCGAAGATGATATTGGTACAGAAAAAATTCCACGCTGGCTGGAGCAGCATGCCGGTGGAATGTTGCGTTTTACCCACGTCCGCGGGCATGATTTCCCTACCAATTTAAGCCCATACCAGCTGGTTATTCAATGCGGAGCCTGCATGTGGAACCGGCGAGAAATGCTGAGTCGCATCGACCTCTGTCATCACGCCCGTGTCCCCATCAGTAATTACGGACTGACGATTGCCTTTACCCGTGGTATTTTCCCACGCGCCCTGCGTCCTTTTGGACTGTAAAGGATTCAAGAAAAAACGCAGGTAGCACGAACTCGCTTAGGTCGTGCCGCCTGCTCTTTGCCACAACCAAACCATTTCTAAACTGCATGTGATCAATCTTTTTCGCAGGAAGAGACAAAGCTCTCAAATATGTCCCTGGTCGACTCCGAGACATTGTCCTCCGTCATCCCAAGACCAGCACACCAGTTGAAAACTCGATTTCGTGCACGGCTTGAGAGTTGTGGAGTCAAAGAGGTAAAGCGTTCCTGCAACGCTGCCCAATCCCATGGGTCCTCAGGATCTCCCCGGCGATAGCTACGCTCCTGCGTCAGAACCTGACCATTCGACAGGTGGACCTCAACTCTGGCTGGACGTTCTTTAGGAAACCTGCCTGTGAATTGAGGATCTTCCTGCAATTCAATTCGCTGCATCAAATTCCATACAGCATCATTTTGAAGTGACTCCGATGTGAAATTAACAAAATCAAGATTCTGCTCATGGAGGAGAAAAGCCAGGCAGAAACGGCTGGAAAACTTTGCCTCTTCAAATGATTTAGGCATGGCAATATTGGCGATATCGAGTTGCGCCTGAGGACAGATGATGCGGATCTGTTTGACCCTGTCTCCCTCCTTTATCTGTGGCAATAAATCACGTAACCCATCAAGGCTGCTGTGCATCTGACCACAGACAGGCCAACCTTTGATTGTTGTTGTTTCGATCTGATAGCAATCGGAAGGTTCTGCAGCAAGAATTGCTTTGTCACCATCAAGGTTCCAGGCAGTCAACATCCCACGGCGTCCTTCAATAATCCGTTGTGCGGCGGGAATATTGTTTTTAGCCAATGCCACTGCAGTCAATCCGTTTCGGGTGGCAAGACCAGGGTGAAACGCTTTCGCAGTTTCTGCGTTGTCGTCAAGAATTTGCCAGAGCCCTGCCGCTTGAGTCCCAGCATGTCCCAAAGCATGTAATGTCTGTTGCTTTGTCAACTTCAATAAGCGGGCAGCTGCAGCTGCAGCCCCGAAGGTTCCAGCTGTTGCCGTTGTATGGCAGATGGAATAATGCTCTTTCCCCAGCAGTGCTCCGACTCGAAGGCCGACTTCATAGCCAGCCACCACTGCCGCACGAAGATCTGTGAAGGGTATCTGGTATTTTTCGGCAAGTGCGATTACGACCGGAAAAACCGTCACACCTGGATGCATCATCGCCATCCGATGACCATCATCAACTTCGACCAGGTGCGAAATGGCTGCATTGGCAACAGCGGCACGCTCTAAATCAAAAGCCCCCCTCCAACCAGCGACAGAACACCCTTCTGAACAGTTCACAGACGTTCCAAAGGGTGCCGCCAATGCTACTCGGTACGTCTCTGCCATAGGGTGATGGCTGCCAGCCGAAAGCGCGCCCCACCAGTCAAGTGCACTTTCAGCTAACCGCTTATTCACTCTGAGAGGAAGCTGGTCACCATGAAGGTCGGCAGTCCAAGACGCTAATGTTTCCAGCCAGGGCGTCTCTTTCTGCATGACTGACAGATCATCTCTTTCGGCTGAAGCGACCATCTTTTACCCCTTAATCATCTCTGAGACCTGAGCGTCAACCAGATCGACCACAGCGCCAGACTGCCCCAAATAGTTTTCTGGATTCAGGCTGCAGCCATCTCTTCGCGTTCACAAACGCCAGCAACAGTTTCATTCTCCATCAACAAGTCAAGAAGTGGTCTATCTTGAGCGAGAGCTTCCAGAGAAATTTCATGAACAACATGATGAGCATCAGCCAGTGGCATTGCCTTAGACAGGACAAACATGGCATTTTCCGACAGAAGAACACCTTTGAGGCGATTAACGTTATCCATCATCCGCTGTTCATTAACCTGTAGATTACTGATAATTTTAGTCAAATGAGCCAGCATTGCTGATGCCATGATAAAGGTTTCCGGAAGCTTGATCCATTCAGCCCGCCAGCTACTCCCGTCACGTTCATTCAACGGTGACATGAGCTCGGCCATAACGTCAGCATTGCCTCGCACAATCTTACTCAGTGAGCAGACCCATTCGCTGACAATCGGATTTAACTTGTGCGGCATGGTGCTTGAGCCCACCATCCCCTTGGTGTAACCTTCGGCCAATTCACCAATCTCAGTCATACTTGAGACATAGACTTCCTGGGCAATGCGTGAGCTTGTTCCTGCCATAAGGGACAGGCCATAGCAGAGCTCAGCCAGGCGATCACGTTGATTGTGCCACCAGGTTGTTGGTGTTTCCAGGCCAAGGATTTTGCAGGTTTTATCCTGAACATCCAGCCCCTTATCGCCCCAAGCGGCATAGGTTCCAATGGCACCAGACATGTTGCCAACCATGCAACGCTTCTTCATCTGCTGCCAGCGCTCCAGATTGCGACTCATTTCATCGACCCAACCGGCCATTTTCAGCCCAAAGGTAAAGGGCAGAGCATGATTGCCATGAGATCGGGCAACCATAATCGTGTCGCGGTGCTTATTCATCAACTTAGTTGAAACACTGATCAAATCTGTGAGCTGCTTTTCGATAACAGCATGGGCCTGTTGAACAGACAGCATGGTGCCACTATCGATAATATCCTGTGTGGTAGCCCCATTATGCAGATAGGTGCGGGCTTCTTCTGGCAGAAGAGTACGATACTCCGTTAGTAACCCCATCAGGGTATGAGCTGTTTTCTTGCCATGTTCTTTCACTTTTTCAACATCAATCAGCTCTGCAACGGCTTTCTCACGAATGGCCTTGGCTGAATCGGCTGGAATCATTCCAAGGTCGGCCTGCGCTTCAGCCAGAGCTGCCTCGACATCCATCCAGGATTGCAATAGAGCGTCCTCATTGAAAATAGCTCTCATCTCTTCGGTACATGTGAGCCCTTTAAACAGAGCAGTATCTGTTGGGTGGACATTTCCACTTATATTCATGATTATTCTTCTTTCTTTTATTTTAATTTAAGCCTGACATATTTCCATCGCTCGGTTAAGACGCTCTGAACTCAGTCCAACAATGCGCAGGCAGTGGTTATCTTTCCACAAGCGACCTCAAGTCGCTCAATATTGGTGGCATAGGAGATTCTGAAATAAGGTGACAGGCCGAAGGCCTCACCATGAACAACAGCCACGCCACACTCTTCCATCAGGAAGGTACAAAAATCGAGATCACTGGAGATCACATGACCTTTAGGAGTTTTCTTACCGATGATCCCCTCGCATGAAATGTAGCAATAGAAGGCTCCCTCAGGGGCACGGCAGGTCAAACCATCAATCTTGTTCATCATGGAAACAACCAGATTACGCCGCTTAACCAGGGTCTCATTGTACTTCTGGATAAACCCTTGATCACCATTGAGCGCAGTGATAGCGGCCCACTGTGACATCGTATTGGCACCACTGGTTGATTGTGACTGGATCTTGAACATGGTTTTGATCAATTCTTTGGGACCGGCTCCGTAACCGACTCGCCACCCGGTCATTGAGTAGCCTTTTGATACACCGTTAACCACGAGAGTTCGATCCTTCATATCAGGTGCGATCTGAGGGAAGGTATAGAACTTGATGCCATCAAAAACCATGTGCTCATAGATATCGTCTGAGAGAATCCAGACATGTGGGTACTTGCGTAAAACAACAGCCAGCGCTTCCAGTTCCTGTTGACTGTAAACGGCTCCTGATGGATTCCCCGGATTATTAATGAGAACCCACTTTGTCCGATCAGTAATGGCATCATCCAATGCTTGCGGTGTCATCTTGAACAGGTTGTCCTGGCTTGTTTTAACAAAGACAGCGGTACCACGGTTGATTCCAACCATATTGGGATAACTGATCCAGTATGGAGTCGGAAGAATAACTTCATCGCCAGGATTCAGCGTTGCAGCCATAGCGTTAAACAGCACCTGCTTACATCCAGAGCTAATGATGGTCTCTTCAGGGGTATAATTGAGTTCATTGACTCTTTCCAGTTTTTGACAAACAGCTTCCCTGAGTTCCATGATTCCCTGACACAAAGGTACTGAGTTTTGCCGTCCTGAATCGCCTTGATGCCAGCCTGTTTAATATGATCAGGAGTTCCACAATCAGGTTCTCCTGCAGAAAGGCGAATGATTTCATGCCCTTCCCGCTCTAGCTGGCTAGCTTTTGCTGTCACAAGCGAAATAGCTGAGGGTTTAACCTGGCTAAGATGATCTGCGATAATAGACATTTTTTACTCCTTATTCTTCGACTGCCCAGTGAAGATGCACCTCACCTGTGAACGTCAGTCAACGTCCTGTTCAGTCAATTTTATGTTGAGGTATTTTTACTGCCTGCCTGTCTTAATTGCTAAGAGGGCACGGTATGATTCGTTGTGCAGGTCGCTGCTAATATTTTCTTTTTACTCATATGTCGCAACACTGCCTTAATCACGGGCAAGAGGATGAAGACAAAAGAAACCATCATCAGCCCAAAGCTTATGGGGTGATTGACCGGATCAACAAAGATCAGCCAGTTTCCTTCAGAAACCGAAAGTGAATTTGCGAGAGAATCTTCAAGTTTCTGACCTAAAACAAGGGCCAGAATAATAGGTGCGTGAGGAATATCGACCTTGCGGAAGATATAGCCAACCAGACCGGCGGCCAAGGCAACGCCGACATTAAACAATGAATTGCCATCGGCATAGGCGCCGGTCAGACAGAGCAGGGCAATGGTCGGAACCATAACCTGCTTCGGCAAACGGTAAACCATCCCAGAGATATATTTGGCGACAAAGATTGCAAATGGTCCCATGACGATGTTCGCTGCAACAAACGACACCATAATCATCCAGGCGATATCAGGATGGTTGATGAAGAGTAACGGCCCCGGTACCATACCGTGGATCATCAACGCGCCGATAAACAATGCAGACACTGAATTCCCCGGAATTCCAAGAGACAAAAGAGGAACCATTGAACTGGCGACAACGGCATTATTGGCAGCCTCTGGTGCAGCGATCCCCTCAGGCGTCCCCTCACCCCAGGCAATAGCGTCTGGGTCATCTTTATACTTACGACGATACCGACCAGATGCCTGGTTATAAGCGATGTAAATCGCCATCAACATTCCGGCACCGGGAAGGACACCGATAACATTGCCGATGGCCGCAGCATTGCACCAAGTCGGAAGTAAGCGTTTAATCAGCGCCTTACTAGGAAACAAGCTACCAACAATACGTGGCAGTTCGCTGATTTCTTTATTCATACGGCGTTCTTTAAAAACCTCTTCAGCAAGTTCCAAAGCTGCCGAAATACCAAACAAACCGATCAGTAGAGGAACAAAAGGAACACCTTCATAAAAATTGGTAATTCCAAAGGTAAAGCGCGGATAACCAGTGACCAGACTCAGGCCGACGGTCGCAACCAGTAATCCAAAGAAAGCAGACAGAATCCCTTTAATAACATTCTTTTCCAGCATCCCAACGACTGCCGCGATGCCCAGAACACAGAGCGCAAAGTTTTCAACATAGCCGAAGCGCAGGGCGACATCGGCCAGAACCGGAGCAAAAAACAACAGCACCAGGGCACTGCTTAATCCGCCAAAGACAGATGAAAAGATTGCGATACTTAAAGCCGTATTGGCTTTACCACGCCGAACCATGGCGTTACCATCGACAGCCGTAAGAACTGCGGATGCAGTCCCCGGAACCTTGATCATAACCGCCGGCATTGCTCCACCGACCGCCGCAGCGCAATAGACACCAACCATTAAAGCTAAAGCATACGAAGGTGCCAATGAGAAAGAAAAGGGAATGAACACTGCAAATGCAATGTTTTCATTCAAACCAGGTATCGAACCAACGATCAGTCCGCAAAAAACTCCCAACAGCAGGAATGATAATACGCCAGGCTCAAGAAGAGTGCTGAATCCAAGTACGATCGTATCCATAATTACTACCTATATCGCCAATCAGTTGAACAGTTGCTCTACCACCGGATGTAGTGGCAGAGGGACCTCAAACAGGAGATAAAACAAGATAAACACAGCGCCGACAATACTGACAGTTGTCAAAGCAAGACGCTTCGTACCCTTATAACCGAGAGCATAAAGAACAACAGGCAACATGATTGCGCTGGACAACAGATAACCCAGCCCCAGCATAAGCAAGCCCCCCCAGCCCATGAGAATCACAGCAACGATAATCGGACCCCGCATTTCCAGAAACAAGCGCTTGAGGGAATCAGACATATCGGAAGCTTCCTTTATTGCTTTCAGAATCAGACAAAGGCCGAGAGCGATATGTACCAGAGCTAAAAATGAGGGGTATCCACTCGAATGTTCATCAAATTCCTGACATTGAAGGTAGGCCCAAAAGCTCCCAAGAAAAACGATGATACCCAACCAGAAATCTGACTTGACCAGTACGTTCATACTTCATTTACCTCATCTGACAGTTAATAAAGAAATTCTCGCTCCGATGCCCTAACAATGAAATCTAATGGCCGCTCCAGTACTAAAACAATCAAATAGGAAGAGCAACTCCCATCTTTCCTCCTAACGCCCGCATTTTCTCCAGTAACTTACCATCCAAAGGAATTCCTTCCTTCATACGCTTTTGCTCAGTTGTGTGCTCCAGAAATCCAGGGTAAATCACCTGATCAAATCCATTTGCTGGTTTCAATTTCATAATTCTGGACAGTTCCTCATCCATGCGCTCACGGAATTCTTCAATCGCCATGAACATCTCAACATTAATTGCCAACATGAAGTTACCGTTTCCAGACTCACGTTCATGGTTGGTTGCAACACTGAGAACCTGTCCGCCAAACTCTGCACCTGACAATACTCCGGATAAAATATCTGTCAGAATAGTGATTGCAGAACCTTTCATCCCACCAAAAGGCAACATGACCCCTTCGAGAGCAGCTGCCGGATCGGTCGTTGGCTCACCATGTTTATCCAACGACCATCCGGCGGGGATTTGTTTATTATCTTCCAGAGCCTTTCGAACTTTCTTGCGTGATCCTTCACTGGTTGCCATATCAATCACGAAGGGTGCAGCGTCACCTGCAGGAATCGCGACCGACATCGGATTCGTCCCAAGCAGAGCTTCAGCAGCTCCAAACGGCGCGGTTACAGAAGCCGCATTGGACATGACGATACCGATACAGTTGCGCTCTAAAGCCATCAATGAATAAGTACTTGCTGCTCCAAAATGATTACTCCGCTTGACGGTCACACAACCTATGCCAGTTTCAGCCGCTTTATCCAGGCACATATTCATCGCTTTGGTCCCTGCGATCTGGCCTAACCCGTTATCTGCATCCAGCCGCATTCCACAAGACCTGTTCGTGTCAATGCGAAGTAAAGGGGCCGGGTTGATCCGCCCCTCTTCCAGAGCTTCGACATAACCAAAAAGGCAGGGAATCCCATGGGTATCGAATCCACGAAGGTGCGCCTTGACCAGTCTCTCAGCAACATCATGGCAATGTCCGATTGACAATCCAAGCTTTGAAACAACCTCAACAACATAAGTCTCAAGATCTTTCCATCCAACTGGCATCGTACCCTTCATGAACTCAATCCCCTTCTTGTTTATATTAAATAACCGGTCCGGTTACATAAATATCCATAGCCTGCACATAACCTGAAATTTCAGCCTTGGTCTGTGCTCCATTGGCGACAGTTTCAATGGCGTCATAGATTCTGCTACCAGCTTGATTCAAGGTTTCATCACCATCCATGACTTCATGCACTGACATATCCATATGATCGCGCATATGAGTCCAGGTCTTTTCATTGCCAGTCATCTTAATAACGGGTACGAAAGGAAAGCCTTGTGGAGCACCACGACCTGTCGTAAAAGTAATGACATTACAACCAGCTGCAGCCAGACCCGTTAAAATTTCTGGCTCTCTCCCTGGAGAATCCATAACAACCAACCCCTTGACCTGAGGACACTGGCCATACTCGTAAACTTCCTGAACCACAGCATTGCCAACCTTGGCAATCGCACCGAGTGATTTTTCCTCAATAGTCGAAAGACCACCTTCAATGTTCCCTGGAGTCGGCTGTCCGCCTCGCATATCAACACCGATCGCTTTAGCCCGGTTTTCCATGCGTTCGACCAGATCCAGAATTTTCTGGCCCGTCTCTTTGTCTTTTGCCTGAGCCGCCATAATGTGCTCTGCACCAATAAATTCAGTGACTTCTCCCATCACAACAGAAGCCCCTTCGGCAACAAGTTGCTCAACAGTCACACCCAATGCAGGGTTGGTCACCAGACCTGACGTTGTATCTGAACTGCCACACTTTAAACCCAGCACGATATCTTCCGGTCCACACTCGACAGGAGTCAATCTTGACGCGTCCATAACCAGCTCTTGAGCAAGAAGAGTCGCCTTTGCAGTCGTTTTTGCCGCACCGCCTTCTTCCTGAATGTAAACAGTCTCGACCCGTTTACCATTGGCCTTGATCGCTTCCTCAACTTTGGTAATATCTGTTCCTTCACAGCCAAGTGCAACCAACACAACGGCAGCAAGGTTGGGGTTGGTGCCGAGACCACAGAGAGTCTCTGTCACCCGATCAAG
>JDSF01000398.1_pt1 | contig 17265 bp, 25 predicted proteins | sample 199441 | NCBI WGS metagenome assembly JDSF01 (sample SAMN02592751, study PRJNA231836) | bioreactor metagenome | isolation source: continuous culture bioreactor denitrification-DNRA | place: Germany: Bremen
CTAACTAAAATAATAAGAGATAAAAAGTAAACCTTGCTTTATTATGGATATATAACTGATATTACTAAACAAAAAGAACTATACTTAGAATTAAATGCAACAAGCAATATATTAGATTCAATCTTTAACAACTCATTTAACTTTATTGTTCTTTTAGACAATAAGGGGAAACTAATTAAAGCTAATCATACAGCCTTAAAAATTGTGAACTTTAAAGAAAAAGATGTAATAGGTAAATATTTTTGGCAACTTCCTTGGTGGGAATACTGTACAGAAGAGGAACTTGATGTTTTAAGAGATGAAATAAATATAGTAAATAAGGGTGCTTGCCTTAAAAATGATAAATATTACTATGATATAAACGGACAAAAAATACATATTGATTTTTCATATTCACCTGTTTTAGATGATGAAAAAAATGTTTCATATATACTTGTGAAGGACATGATATCACACAAAGTATTCTTACAAAAAAAAGTTTAGACCAATATATTCAAATAGTAAATGAAAATGTCTATATTTCAATCTCTGATTTAGAAGGTAATATTATCAATCTTAGTGATGCTTATTGTAGATTAACTGGATATGAAAAAAATGAGTTAATAGGTAAAAAACATAGTATTTTCAAACATCCAGATAATTATGAACATATTTTCATAGAATTATGGGATACTATTACAAAAGGAAGACTTTGGAAAGGTGAACATAAAAATATAAAGAAAGATGGAACACTTTTTTGGGTTGAAAATTCGATAACACCAAATCTTGATGAGTTTGGAAAAATAATTGGATATACATCTATTTATAATGATATTACAGATAAAAAAGAGATCTCAGAACTACTTGTAACTGATTATTTAACAAAGATTTATAATAGAAGACATTTTAATGACGTTTTTGATTTAGAACTCAAAAGAGCTAAAAGAGATAATGAAAACTTTGTCTTAATGATTTTAGATATAGATTTTTTAAACAATATAATGACACATATGGACATGATGCAGGAGATAGAGCGTTAGTTTTAGTTGCAAATAGTTTAAAAAATACTTTAAATAGAGCACAAGATTTTACTTTTAGGTTAGGAGGAGAAGAGTTTGGAATAATAACTTCAAAAATTGATAGAACTGGAGTTAAAACTTTGATTAAAAATTTATTTAAAGCTATTTCAAATTTAAATATAGTTCACTCTGGAAGTAGAATTTTAGATAAATTAACTATTTCAATTGGGATAAAAATTGTAGAACCTAGTATGGATTTATGTCAAACTGATATATATAAATTAGCTGATATTGCTTTATATGAAGCCAAGAATAGTGGCCGAAACCAAGCAGTGTTTTCTAAAAAAGAGTCTTTAGAAGAACAAATTATTTAGTTATCTTAGTTTTTATAAATAGTGATAAGTAAATACCTAGACCAATAAATAAAGCTCCTATAAAATGAAAAAGTTCTAATTTTTCATCTAAAAATATAAAAGCTAATGTTGCCCCAAATATCGGCATTAAGTGTGTGAATTGACCGGTCTTTTCTGCTCCTATAATATCAATACCTGTATGCCAAAAATAGTATGATAGTAAAGATGGAAAAACAGAAACATATATAAAGAAATGCCAATTATTTTTTAATATAGATATTTCATTCTCTAATGTATAACCTTGCCATAAGTACCAAGGTACTAAAAAAAGTATTGTTCCCACATAAACAACTATAACAAACAATTCCAAATGTGATAAGTTTTTTGGTTTAAATTTAACAACAACAGAATATGTAGCCCACGTTATTGAACTAGATAATACCCATAAGTCACCTTTTGTAAAGACTATGTCAAAGATATTTAATATATTACCTTTTAATATTAGATAAATAACACCAAAAGTTGATAGTAAAATACCAAAGGTTTGTAGTTTTGTAATTTTTGTTTTTAAAATAAAAAATGAAAATATTAATATAAGTATTGGAACAATTGAGTTAATTAAAAGTGCGTTAGTTGCAGTTGTAGTCTGTAAAGCAATATATAATAATGTATTAAAAAGTGTGATTCCTAAAAGAGACAAAAAAGAGAGAAGTAAAAAATTTTCTTTAAAAATTAATATTACTTTTTAATATCAATTATAAATAGAGTAGGTATTAGTAAAACTACAACAAATATCCATCTAAAAAAAGCTAATTCCAAAGGCTGAACATCGCTACTTATATATCTTCCAATAATAAAATTACCAGACCAAAAAAGCACGCAAAGTGCTAATAATAAGTAGACTCTTTGCGTGCTCATAATTTAGTTTAATTCATTTAATAATAGTATATCTACAAGTTCACCAGCTTTGATATCACTTGAATCATCTTTTTGTATTAAAAGAGCAGGACTACCTAACATATTTGTTAATATTGCACTTGTTCCTTGTTTTTTACCTTCAAAATCAATTTTATATTCATTATCTTCGTATTTAACATTACAAGCAGTAAAAATTGTTTTTTTCATTTTTAGTGGAAAATCTTGATTTATTCTTGCCTTAACAATAGGAAGCTTTTTATTTGCACCTTCATATTTATATATCATAGGAAGAAGATATAAAATAGCACATACTGTTGAAGAGTATGCAAATCCAGGAAGTGCAATAATTAGTTTATTGTCTTTTAAAGCACATAAAATATGCATACCAGGTTTAATTGTAACGCCATGAAATAAAACCTCTGCTTTTAGTTTATCTTTTATAACATCTTGTACAAAATCGTAATCTCCAACAGAAACTCCACCTGTTGTTACAACAATATCTGATTTCTCTAAAGCACTCTCTAAAAGATTTGTAATAGATTCTATATCATCTTTTACTACACCCATTTGAATAGTATTTGCACCAGCTTTTTTTTGCTAATGCTTCAATTGTAAGATGATTAGAACTTCTAATTTGTGCATCATTAGTTTGTTCTTCACCTAAATCTAATATTTCTGTACCAGTACTTGCAATTGAAACTGTTGGCATACAGTAAACAGGAATCTGTGATATATTTAAAGAAGCTAATACTCCAATTTCTGCAAAACCTATAATAGTACCTTCTTTTATAAGTACTTCATTTTTTTTTATAATTTTCCCCAATTTCTCTTGTTGCAAAACCAAAAGGTACTTTTTTAATGATTTTTATTTCATCACCACTTACTTCTACATTTTCTATAGGTATTAAGGTATCACTCCCTTCTGGCATTAAAGAACCTGTAAATGTTTTTATACAAACTCCATGTATTACATTAGAATCTACTACTAAACCAGCTGGGTTTTTGTCAATAATCTTAATAAATTCACTTTTTTGATCATCATATTTAATTGCATATCCATCCATACCTGAAGTTGGGTACTCTGGTGAATTATCATTCGCTATAATGTCGCAAGCTAGGACTCTACCGATAGAGTTTGTCAAAAAAAGTTTTTCCTTAGTTTTTTCTTTAAAATCTATATTAGATAGTATTGTTAAAGACTCATCATAATTTATAAAATTTCTCATACTTTTCTCCATAAAATGTTGATGGAATATTAACATATGCTTTAAAAAAAGTAACTTTAGAGGTCTAATTTAAGCTAGTTTTAACTTAATTAATAGCTTCTAAATAGCAATTGTGCAAAATGTGACACTTTAGTGACGAATCTTGACAAATATTGTAGAAAATTATTGACTTAAGTCAAAAAAATGGCAATAATCTATTTATCATTATATAATATATACTTATATAATTGGCTGTTATGTTAGATATAAGTTTTTATAAACTAATTACTTGGAAACTCGATATAAACGTGAGTTATATTAACTATAAGTAAGATTTATAGTATTTTTGACTTTTACTAATATGACATATTTTCGAAGGAGGAATAATGACGAAAGTAAGTAAAACTTCTGATAAGTCTGTAGATACTGTTTCTGAATCGAAACTAAGTAGAAGAGATTTTTTTAGAAAAACTGCAGTTTATTCTGCTGGTGCAATTGCTGCTGCAAATGTATTATCACCAGTTAAATTAAAAGCTGATGATCCAGCTATTATTAATGAAGCACCATGGGGGCAAAAGCTAGGAGCTCTAGTAAATGAAAATCCTTATGGATTACCTTCACCATTTGAACATAATAATATTAGAAGAACTCACCCAATTTTTTCATCTGGGGATTATTATGCATCAGTTTCAATGTGTCCTATTCATGAATCTCAAGGTATAGTTACACCAAATGGTCTATTTTTACAAGAAACCATGGTGGTACTGCACATGTAGATCCAAAAGATTGGAGATTAATGATTTGTGGAGATCAAGTTGAAAAAGATATTGTTTTAACTCTTGATGATTTAAAGAAGTATCCAAGTGAATCTAGAATTTACTTCATTGAGTGTCCTGCAAATGGAGCACCTGAATGGAGAGGACCACAGTTTAACTCTTTACAGTTCCAAAAGGGACTTATGAGTGCAGCTGAATGGACAGGAGTTATGTTAAAAACAATTCTTGAAGATGTTGGTTTAAAAAAAGATGCTGTATGGATGTTAGCTGAAGGATCTGATAATGCATCAAATCCAAGATCTATTCCTGTTGAAAAAGCTTTAGATGACGTAATGGTAGTTTGGGGTCAAAATGGTGAAGCACTTAGACCAGAACAAGGTTATCCTGTAAGATTAATTGTTCCAGGTTGGGAAGGTAACTTAAATACTAAATGGTTAAGAAGACTTGAAATTTCTGATAAACCTTGGCATTCGAAAGAAGAGACTTCAAAATATACAATGGTTCAAAGAGGCGGAAAAGCAATTAGATTCTTCTGGGTAAATGAAGTTAACTCTGTTATTACTTCACCATGTCCTGAAAAACCATGGACTCATCTTAAAAAAGGTGATATGGTAGAAGTTGAAGGTATTGCTTGGTCTGGTCATGGAACTATCACAGGTGTAGATATTTCACTTGATGGTGGTGATAACTGGGTTGAAGCTAGTTTAAAAGGTCTTGTACTTCCTAAATCATGGACAAGATTCTCATATGTAATGAAATGGGATGGAAAACCACTGTTATTAGCTTCTAGATCAAGAGATGACTTTGGAAATATCCAACCAACTATTGATGAAGAGACTGCTGCTGTTGGTGTTGAATCTGTTTATCATAGAAATGCTATCGTTACTTGGGAAATTAATAAAAAAGGAGAGTGTAACAATGTTCAAATTAGAAAACACAAAAAAGCTTAAGACTCTTCTTGTTTTAGGACTGTCTGCAGTTTTAGCTACATCATTAGTTGCCGCTAACGGTGTTTCTATTGATGGTGCAGTTAAGTATGAAGTAAAAGATGGAAAATACGGACCATATCATTTAAATATGCAAGATACTAAAAAGTATAACAATGGTAGAAAAGCAACAAAGTTAGAAGTAAAAGTTTGGAACTTAGATGTTAGACCTGATGGTGAAGGTCTTCCTATGTATGATATGAAACATGGCAAGCCTGTTATGGAAGATGGAAAGCCAAAAATTGCACAAGGTTCAGTTGAAGAAGGTGAAGAACTTTATGATGCGCAATGTGCAATGTGTCATGGTGAATTTGGTGCAGGTGGTAAAGGATATCCTACACTAGCAGGTGGAAATGTTAATGATTTACATATTCAAAGACTTAATCCTGCAGATAATCCTCCAAATCCAGATGTAGCATTAAAAACTATTGGTTCATACTGGCCATATGCAAGTACACTTTACTGGTATATTCAAGAGTCTATGCCTTTTACAGCACCTAAAACATTAACTAATAGTGAGACTTATGCTATTACAGCATTTTTACTTGCATCAAATGGTATAAAAGTTGATGGTGAAGAGATGGATGAAGAATTTGTTCTAAATAAAGAAAATTTTAGTAAAATTATAATGCCAAATGTTAATGGTTTCTATCCAGAAGTTGATACAAAAGATCCTCACCAAGGACCTAAAAATATGCAAAAACTTTTATCTGACCCAACTATTTATGGTAAGGGTACAAGATGTATGAGTAATTGTATTGAAAAACAATTTGGAAAAGGTAAAACTGTTGATGACTTATTATTAAGGATTAAATTTGATTTATCTGAAAATATTAATGAACCTTTATCAACAGAAAGATCGTGGAAAGAACCTGTAAAAGCTGCTCCTAAGAATGGTGCAGATCCTGTGGTAGTTGAAAATTATGCAACATATTGTTCAGCTTGTCACGCGAATAAAGCTATTGGAGCTCCTGTTCTTGGCGATAAAGCAGCTTGGGCCGAAGTTATGGAAAAAGGTTTAGATGAAGTTTACACAAATGGTATTAATGGTATAAATGCTATGCCTCCTAAGGGAACGGCAATGGGTCTATCTGATGATGACTTCAAAAAAATAGTTGACTATATTATTAACGAGAGTAAATAAGGAGTAAAAGTATGAAATTAATCAAAAGTTTAGTTGTAGCTACTGCTATAAGTGTTTTAGCTGTTGCAAGTTCTTACGCTAGTGACGATTTAGTAAAAAAAGGTGAAAAATTTTTATGACTAAAAATTTAGGAAACTGTATTGCTTGTCATGATATCAATGGTAAAAAGTTAGATGGACCAGGAAGTATGGGACCAAAATTAACTGCATTACAATATTGGCCAGATGAAGCATTATATGAAAAAGTATATAACCCATATACTACTAATCCTATTTCACAGATGCCTGCATTTGGTAAGAGTGGTTGGCTAAGCGATACTGAAATTAAAGCAGTTGTTGCATTTTTAAAAACTATTAATTAAGATATAAAAGGAAATTACAATGATGAAAAGAAGAAATTTTTTAGGTTTAGGTTTAGGTGTATTAGCAGCTTCTGTTGTACCATCAACTTTAAGTGCAGTTAATTACAGAACAGAAAAACCAAAAGCATGGGAAGCTGATAAAGTAGATACAGCAATCAATGAAATTTTTGGAACAAATGCTACTTCTGAAGGTAAAGTTAAATTAAAAGCTCCAGATATTGCTGAAAATGGTGCAGTTATTCCTGTAACTGTTTCTGCAAAAGCTGGTTCAAGAGTTGCTATTTTACAAGATGTAAACCCTGAAACTTTAGTTGCAGTATTTGATGTTCCAAAAGGTGGAATTATTGATTATTCTGTAAGAATCAAAATGATGAAAACTGGAAATGTTATTGCAATCGTTGAAGATGCAGGAAAGTTATATAAAGCTTCAAAACAAGTTAAAGTTACAATCGGTGGATGTGGTGGTTGATTTAATTCAACTTTTCACTAAAACACATAAATTATAAAATATTAAAAAAAGAAAAAGGAACTAATAATGGCTAAAAAACTAGAATTAAAGCAAAATTAAAAAAAGGCGTTGTAACTGTTAAAGCTCTTGCATCTCACGAAATGTTATCTCATCAAGAAGCAAAAAGAGCAAAAAAAGAAGCTAACTGGATTACATATATTGTTGCAAAAGTTAATGATAATATCATATATGAAGTATCGACTTCTCAATTTTTATCAAAAAACCCTTACTTTAAATTCCAATTTAATGCAGAAGCAGTTGGTGCTAAAAAAGGTGATAAATTAGAATTTACTTGGGTTGATCTTAAAGGTGATACGAACACAAGTACAGGGAAAATTAAATAATTAACTACTCTTTTGAGTAGTTAATAAGATACTTAATAAATTAGGAGATATGTATGTTATTAAAAATTGCTAAGACAACTGTATTAGTTGCATTAACTGCTTGTGCATTAAATGCAGCTGATTTCAATGCACAAGCTGAAAAAGATAGACTTGCTTTAATAAAATATTTTGAAGCAAAGTTTGAAGATCCATTAAAAAATAGAAATACTTTTTTCCCATACTCAACTGATGATGAGTTAAAAAACAATATCATGAGTGGAATAAAACATGAAGATTTTGCTTTAGGAAACTATGCATTTTCTAAAAATGGTAGAACATCTTATGATGAAATTAAAGAGTTCCCTCCAACAGAAGAGTGGATTGAGGCTGGAGAAGAGTTATATAATAAAAAATTTGCTAATGGTAAATCTTTTGCTAACTGTTTTGCTAACCCTGCAGATACAGGTGCTGCTTATCCAATGTTTGATGAGAAAAGAAAAGAAGTTATTACTTTAACTCTTGCTATTAATGAGTGTTTAGAAACAAATGGTGAGAAAAAATGGGGAACTTCAAAAGGTAAAATGGCACATTTACAATCTTTCTTTGTAGCGTCTGCAACTGAAGAAGAAAAAGTTGTTGATGTTAAAATTGAAAGTGCAGAAGCAGCTGAAGCTTATGAAAATGGTAAAAAATATTACTATTCTCAAAGAGGTTATTTAAAACTTAACTGTGCAAACTGTCACGTACAAGGTGCTGGTCAAAGAGTTAGAAATGAATCATTATCTCAACTATTAGGTCAAACTACACACTTCCCAGTATATAGACTTAAATGGGGTGCCAAAAATCCTGCAAATGGCTTAGGTACACTTGAAAGAAGAATGTCTGGTTGTATTAAAGATGAAGGTCAAGTTCCACCAAAAGCTACTAGTAAAGAGATGAGAGATTTACTTTACTTTATGGCATATATGTCAAATGGTATGAAATTTGATGGTCCTGACTTCAGAAAATAAGGAGAGATGAAATGAAAAAATTAATTAACTTAACAATAGCAGCTACGGCAGCATTAACATTAACTACATCTCTTCATGCAGATTATGAAAAGAAAAGCTGTGATGTTAAAGCAAATGGTATAGAGAAAGTAATTGCTACTGCTATTAAATATAATGATGTAGCAAAAGAGAAAGGTTTAGAGTTTAGAAGACTAAATGTTAATAACACTGATTTAATTAAATCAGTTCAAGAAGCTATTAAAACTGGTGCAAAAGAAGTTAATCCAATGCACTTTAAAGGTAAAAAGAAATCTAAAACTAAATTAGAGACTAATTATGCGGCCGAAAGAGCTTGTAAGTTTGCTATTGCAGCATTAAGCCAAGCTAAAGAAGCAGAAACATCTTGGAGACTTGCAGTACCAGGTGATGGATACAAATACTAGAAAGTGTTTGTAATTAAAAAAGTCAAGATTTTATCTTGGCTTTTTTACTTTATACTATATTAAGATGGCATGAAATTAAGGAGAGAGAATAAATGACAATTCTAAAAAAATTATTAATCACATCAGTTATTGCAGGAATATATTCAACAGTTAGTTTTGCAGCTGAAGCAACATCGAAATTTGTTGCTATTTCAAAAGGTGTAAAATCTATTGAAATGAACTTAAATGGCGAAAAATTCACATTAATGAGAAATCAAACTGCTGGAAATAAAATTTCATCACTATATGATACTACAAATAGAGGTATGTCTCAACCAATAGTTTTAGCGGAAGGTGTTGAAACATTAGGTGAGTTAGAGTTTATTGAATATATGAAAAAAGCGCAAACTGATGAGACTATTGCAATTATTGATTCAAGAAAACCAGGTTGGTTTGAGAGATTAAGAATTCCAGGAGCAGTAAATGTTCCATTTACTAATTTTGATGAGAAAGAGACTGCTATTGAAATGATGGAAGATGAAATGGGTGTTGTTCAAAAAGAAGATGGAACACTTGATTTTTCAAAAGCAAAAACTTTAGCCTTATACTGTAATGGATACTGGTGTGGACAAACTCCAGGTATGGTTAAAAGAGCTGAATTTTCTCTTTTAAACATGGGATATCCTGCTGAAAAGATTAAATACTACAGAGGTGGTATGCAAGCTTGGACTTCTTTAGGATTCACTGTAATTGGATCAGGTAAATAATTTAGAATGTCTCTAAATTAAAATGAAGGGATTAATTAATGAGTAAATTAAGTAGAAGAGAATTTGTATATATGATGGCAGTACTTGGTAGTGCTCCTGTATTTGCAAATTCTCACACAAGAATGACTGATACAAATAAACTTGAAGATTATTACAAGTTAAAGCCATTTGGTAATGCAAGAATTATGCATATGACAGATTCTCATGCACAGCTTTTACCAGTATATTTTAGAGAACCAAGTGTAAACCTAGGTTTTTATGGTAACTATGGTAAGCCTCCACATATTGTAGGAGAGAAGTTATTAGATTATTATGGTATTAAAGGTAACAAAAGACTTGAGTATGCTTATTCTTGTGTAGATTTTGAAAAACATGCAAAAGCTATGGGTCGAGTAGGTGGATTTTCTCAAATCAAAACGGTTGTTGATTATTTAAAAAACAATTTTGGTGCAGATAAATCGTTATTATTAGATGGTGGTGATACATGGCAAGGTTCATGGACAGCATTACAAACTAGAGGTAAAGACATGGTTGGCGCTATGAATTTACTTGGTGTTGATGTTGCTGTTGGACACTGGGAGTTTACATATAAAGCTGAAGAAGTATTAGAAAACGTAAAACTTCTTGATGCAGAATTTTTAGCACAAAATGTATTAGTTAAAGAAGATTCTTTAATGGAAGGTACTGCGGAAGCATATGATGAAGATACAGGACATGCATTTAAACCTTATACTATTAAAAAAATGGGAGATGCAAGAGTTGCTATTATTGGTCAAGCATTCCCTTATACAACAATTGCAAATCCTCAAAGATTTATTCCAGATTGGACTTTTTCTATCAATGACGAAGGTATGCAAGAGATTGTAGATCAAGTTAGAGAAGAAGAAAAACCAGATGCAGTAATTGTATTATCTCACAATGGATATGATACAGATAAGAAAATGGCAGAGGTTGTAACAGGAATTGACTTTATTATGGGTGGTCATACTCACGATGGTGTTCCTGAAGCTTATCCTGTTAAAAATGAGGGTGGTGTTACATACGTATGTAATGCTGGTTCTAATGGTAAGTTCTTAAATGTACTTGACTTAGAGATTAAAAATGGAAAAGTAGTTGATCATAAATTCACTCTTCTTCCAATTTTCTCAGATCTTATTCCAGAAGATCCGAAAATGAAAAAATACATTGAAGATGTAAGAGCACCATTTAAAAAAGATTTAGATAGAGTTATTGCAACTACTGAAGATACTCTATTTAGAAGAGGTAACTTTAATGGTTCTTGGGATCAAATCATTTGTGATGCTTTAATTGATGTTAAGGGTGCTGATATCTCTTTATCTCCTGGATTTAGATGGGGAACATCTGTAATGCCAGGTCAAAATATTACTTTTGATGATTTAGCTACACAAACAGCTATGACATATCCTGAAACATATGCTAGAGATATCTCTGGTAAAGATATCAAACTTATTTTAGAAGATGTTGCTGATAACCTATTTAATGAAGATCCATTCTATCAGCAAGGTGGAGATATGGTTAGAACAGGTGGTATTTCTTATAGAATTAACCCAACTGCAAAAATGGGTGAAAGAATTTCAGATATTACACTTACTAAAAATGGTCATAAACTTGATGCAAGCAAATCTTATAAAGTTGCTGGTTGGTCAACTGTTGGTTCTAAATCACCAGGTGAGCCAGTATGGGAAACTGTAGAAACTTATCTTCAAAATGTTAAGCATATTGCTAACTTAAAAGTAGATACTCCTGATATTATTGGAGTAAAAGGTAATCCAGGAATTGTTTAATTCCAATATGTAAAAGCATAGAATTTTATTTCTATGCTTTTTCACTTTATTAAATATTTTAATTCAAAGTTTTTAATAAGTTGAAAAAAGGAATATAATGTTTAAAAAGGGAATTTTTCTGTTATTTATATTTTTAATGGCAGTAAATGTAAAAGCTGATTTTAAAGAAGGTAAAAAGCTTTTTGAAGATAAGTGTGCATCTTGTCATAAAGAGTATATATCATTTAAAAAACTAAAAATAAACTTCTTTGAAAGAAATAATAAACTTTTAAATCTTAGGATACCAACTGAAAATATGCTAGCATGGGCAATTATGGATAGTAGCAGAAAAATAGGTAATCCAGAAGATTCTGATATGAGATCAATTGAGATAGAAGAATATTTAAAAGGCTATTTAGAAAATCCAGATAGAAATAACTCTATTTGTGACCAAACTGCATTAAAGTATTATAATAAAAAAGAACCAATGAAGATTAATGATGAAGAAGCTGTACTTTTAGCAGCATATTTTATAGGATATAAAGAAGATAGACTTAAAAATGCACCTAAAACTACACAAGTGTTAACTAAAGATTATAATGAGAAAAAACTTTTAGAAGAAGCAAAGAGTAGTGGAAAACATATAATAGTATATGCGACTTCTCGAACTTGCTATTATTGTAAGAAAATGGAAAAAGAGGTTCTATCTTTAGATACTGTTCAAAAAACGATGAATGAAGATTATATATTTTTAAAAGTTGATGTTGATTTTGTAAGTTTACCTTTTGGACTTAAAAAATATTTTAAAGGAATGACTCCTACATTTTTTATTTTAACAAGTGCAGGAGAACTTTTAAATACTTACCCAGGGGCATGGGTTAAAGATGATTATTTGAAAATTTTAGAGGAAAATCTATAATGAAATTTATTGGTAAAACTATAGACACATTCAGTGCTAAAAAAGGTGAAAGTGGACTTCCTAGACCTAAAGTTGATTTTTTGAACTTAATTAATGGATACGGAATAGAGTTTGATAAATTTGCAGGAGAAGATGAAGAGAAATCTGTTATGATTGTTGGAAGCTATACTTACAATCTTGCAAAAGAGAATAATATTGAATTAAAAGAGGGTAGCTTAGGAGAAAATATTTTATTTGACTTTAATCCACATGATTATTCAATAGGAACTATATTTCAAATAGGAGATACAATTCTTCAAATAACTCAAAACTGCACTATATGTAACCATCTTTCAGTATTTGATGATGATTTACCAATTTTAGTTCAAGATTGTAGAGGTTTATATTGTAAAATACTTCAAGGAGGAGAAATCAAAAAAGATTCTCCAATATATTTAATAGAAAAGTGGCAGCAAAGTGTTGCTTCGTAAAGGACATATAAAATGAAAAAGTTTTTAGTATTAATATTATTAACAGTAGTTACTTATGCAGAATCTACATTTAGTAATCCTCAACCAACATTTGATGAGCCTAGAAAAGTTGCAATTCAAATTTATGATTCAGAACTTAATAAAGTAAATCATAATTTAAGTACTATTTATAATATTTTAAAAGAGTATCCAGAAGAGAGCTTAAAAGTTGTAGTAATCACTTATGGAAATGGAATTAGAGCTTTAAAGAAGGATTATGACAAAGATACATTGACTAGAATTAACTCTTTAATGGAGTATGATGTAGAGTTTATAGTTTGTAAGAATACTATGGAAACTATGAAATGGACAGAAGAGGATTTTATAAAAGATGTTTCTTATGTTCAAGCTGGAATAGTTGAACTTGTTGAAAGACAAATTGCAGGTTATGTAGGGTTAATTGCTTATTAATTAGTTTTATTTTTTGATTCGTTATAAAGTAAAGTACATTTAGTACTTTACTTTATACCTCTTATTCAAACTCCATTTGTTTAAATAGGGTTGCTATATTTTGACGTCCTAATTCTTTATACGTGTCTAAATGTTTATAATCTGACATATCTATGTTATAAGCTTCATTTAATCCACCATCTTCATCTAAAATTTCCTCAATTTTTTCTCTTAGATAAACCAAATAGTCTTTAGTATACTTTGTAACTGTTTGCATATCAGTAACATCTCCATGACCTGGTACAACTATTTTTGCATTTAGTGCAGCAAACTTTTCCCATGCTTCTAACCATTTTTGTGTTTCAGTTATCTCAAATATTGGAAGAAGTCTATTGTTAAAAGCAATATCACCTGCAAAGGCAATCTCTTCTTTTGGTAACCATAACATAATATCGCTATGCTCATGTGCATATCCAAAATACTTTGCTTCTACAATTTTATTTCCTAAATCAAACTTCATTTCATCTTTGAAAAATTTATCTGGCATTGTTAATTCAGTTCCATCAAACTTATCTCTTAATGCTCTTTGTAGTCTATTAAATACCCATTTGCCTTTCTCTTTTATCTCTTTTTCTACAATTTCTTGTGCTACAATTATAGCTCCTTGTTCTTGCCAATAGTTAGAACCTAACATTGCATGACCTTGAGAGTTTTCTAAAAGTACATATTTTACAGGTTTATCAGTGATTCTTTTTATCTCTTTATGAAATGATTGAGCTAGTAGATAACTTGAACCTGCATTCCAAACTAAAACAGAATCATCGCCAACAATAAATCCAAGATTGTTATTATGAGCTGTTGACTCATACCAATAGGGTGCAGTAATACCAATTGATGTATATATCCCATCTGCTACTTTTTCTATTTTGTTGTACAGTAATGAATTAGGATACTTATCCAAAGAACTTGTTTTTAAATTAGCTTTTTTCCATCCATTAAAACTATCTTTATACCATATGACATTTTTATATCCCATATCTTTTAATGTTTTTGCTGAAAGTAAAGATCTATTTCCATCAGAACAATGAATAACAAGTTTTTCATCTTTTTTTGCATATTGGGCTATTAGAAATTCTAATTTATCTCTTGAGATATTTGTGTAGTTATTTGTTTTTATATATCCACCATCTTTATTTATTTCGTCTCTTGTTCTAACGTCAATTACTTGTAAGTTTGGTTCATTCTTTAGAAGAACTTCTAGTTCCTTTGTATTGATACTTTTTACCTCTTTTTGTGCACTTACAACTAAATCTTTTACTTCTACTGCATTTAATAATGTTGCAGTAGATAGTGAAAGAAATAAAGAAGTTATTACAGCTTTTTTATTAATCATTGTCTCTCCCTTTTTATAATAATTTATTATAATTAAGCATATCTTGTTTATTTCTTATTTTAATAATCTAAATAGAGTGTTTAATCAAAGGATATATTTAAAAATGATTTAATATTTATATAAAAACTAGGAGAGAATAGATGAAAAGGATAATATTACTTTTATGGGCATCTTTATTTTTGGTATTAAGCTTAGAAGCAAAAAAAAATAAATGAAGCTGAATGTAGCAGTCTTGGTGAAGATTTTATCTTTGCTGGTGGTGAGTGTATTGAATATAGAATATTCGAAGGTGAGACAAATAATCATATTATGGTTATAGTTCATGGAACTTGGGATGAAGGAACAAACACTCTTGGAAGGTATGCTCCTTTTGCAGAAACTATGAATTTAAATACTGATTTAACTACAATTGCAATATCTTTACCAGGGTATTCAAAATCTTCAACAAATAACTTTTCATCGTTAGCTCATAAGGGTATAAAAAACCTAGCTGCAAAGAAAGAGTATATACTTTTTTTAGGAGAGTTGATTAAATCTTTAAAAGATAAATATGAAGCAAAAGTAGTTACATACGTAGGACATAGTGCGGGAGCATGATGGGAGCAACACTAACAGGATTAAAGCCAGAACTTATTCAAAATATTGCACTTGTTGGTGGAAGATATGATATTAAGAAAGAAGAGAAGGGTGATTTTATATCAATGATTGATGTGCTTGATAATGTAAATAAAGAGATGAATACTCTTTTTATCTATGGAACAGCAGATAAAATATCTAAACCTGAAGTAACAACAGAATTTTTTGAAATTGCAAAAAAGAAGGGTTTAAAAGCTAAATTAATAAAAGTCGAAGGTGCTGCACATATTGATTTAGATATGACAGATACATCTGTTGAAGCTATAATTGAAATGATAGAAGAAGAGTAGTTTCTTCTTCTGTTATTTAATACTCTTTATTTCAATTTAGAATTAGTACTAATATTGTAATATTACTCTTCAATTACGATTTAGGATTTATTTATATGGACAAGAAAAAACAGTTACAATTTAATCTTAACAACTTTTTGTTATCAACATCAATAGCTTTAGATGTTGTTGAAAAAGATAGATGTAATACAATTGAGAATCATTTAAAAAGAGTAGCCTTTTTAAGTCTAAAAGTTGGTGAAAAATTAAATTTAACGCCCCAAGAAATGGCTGATTTATGTGCTTATTCATTGGTTCATAATATTGCTTTAAAACATAAATTAGAAAATACAAAAGAGCATTTTGAACTAGCACAAGAGTATGTAAAAGACTTTCCATTTTTGTGTGGATATAAAAATGTTTTAAAATACCATCAAGAATACTACGATGGTAGTGGTATTTTTGGATTAAAAGAGGATGAGATTCCTATATTATCTCAAATAATATCTTTTTCTCATTTATTAGATAAAAAGTTTAATCTAAGTGGAAAAGAGATAGAAAATAGAAAAGAGATTGTAGAGTTTTTAGAAGAAAATGAAGAGAAACTTTTTTCTAAAGAGATAGTTGATGCTTTTTTAGATGTTGCTTCTACTATTGATTTTTGGCTTGATATTCAAAATGAAAATGATATTTTATATTTTATTTTTGCTACATTATATGATTTTACTATAACTCCTACTTTTGAAGAAGTTTTAAAAGTTACAATTCCATTTACAAAGTTAGTTGAAGATGATGAAAGTTTTTTAGCTATTTGTGAGAAAATGACTGAGTTCTATAATTTTGAACATAAAGATAAACAAACTTTTCTAATTGCAGCTTCTTTACATAATATAGGTAAGTTAGTAATTCCTAGTAAAATTTATAATAAAAGTGACAAGTTATCAGAAAATGAGTATGAAATAGTGAAATCATATCCATATTATACAAAGAAAATTTTGAGTAACTTAATGGGCTTTAATGATATTACTAATTGGGCATGTCGTGTTCAAGAAACTATTGATGGTACGGGCTATCCTTATAAATTATCAGGAAAAGATTTAAGTTTAAAAGATAGGTTAATGGCTACATTAAATATCTACTATTCATTAATTAATAAAAAACCTTATAGAGGTTCATTTTCACATGAAGAAGCAATAAGTATTATGAGAAAACAAGCAAGTGAAGGGAAAATTGATAAAACAATTGTAGAAGATATTAATAATCAATTAGCATAAAAAGTGCCCTTAATTAAGGGCAAACTTTCTATTCTGAAGTAGTTGTTAGATTTAACATTTTCCATGAGTACATACCACCTCTATACCAGTTTAACTTTTCTTGTGGAAAACCAAGTTTTATTAAGTTTTTAATAGCAAATGTAGATTGCGGACACCAAGGACCATTGCAAAATAACATTAGTTCTTTAGCATTTTTAAAATCATACTTTCCATTACTAATTTCTTCAACTCCAATCATTTCCAATACATCATAGAAATCATCTGGATATTTACTTTTATCAAAATAAGTAAAAGGGATGTTCTCCGCTGTGGGAATAGTCATTTTGTAAAAACCAATCTTG
>JDSF01000399.1_pt1 | contig 17225 bp, 25 predicted proteins | sample 199441 | NCBI WGS metagenome assembly JDSF01 (sample SAMN02592751, study PRJNA231836) | bioreactor metagenome | isolation source: continuous culture bioreactor denitrification-DNRA | place: Germany: Bremen
CTTAAGTTTACTCTTTGCATATTTTTTTCTGTTAAAGGAGCATCTTTCCCTGTACTCATTAAAATAGCAGTAATAGGTGTATTTAATTCGTGTGTTGTATCTTTGATAAAGTTGTTTAACTTTTTCCTTTCACTAATAATTGGACTAATAAACATACTAGCAAGGTAATATCCAATTACAGCAATAAAAGAATAAATAAGAACAAAATAGAATATTAGTTTTTCAACTAACTTTGTGATTTTGTCATGAAAAATATTTTCTCTAATAACTATATGATGAACTCCTAAGTGACCTTTTGGCGTAGAATCAACTAAAACAAAACTATCATCAATTCTTTGAATTTTTTTTGATAGATCAATTTTATCTCTTATATTTCCTGCTAATTTACGATGTTTTTTATCATATAAAGCATAATCATACTTGATATAGTTTGCCATTTTTGTTGTGTTTATAGTTAAATTAGCCATGTGCGCGTAGATTATACTTGATGATACTTTAGAGGCTACATTTTGCATATTTGAAGTTATAAGATCATATTGAAGTTTTGATTCCATCTTATAAAAAAGAAAAAAGATGATTGATAGTAATATAAAAGATGAGCCTAGGTAAAGACCCAAAAACTTACGAAAAGTATTCTTTTCACTTCTTGTTAAATCTATAACCAACTCCTTTTATAGTCTCTATATATTCATCACCAATAATTTTTCTAATATTTTTTATATAAGTTCTTATTGTTGAAGATGTGGGAGCTGCTTCATAAGACCAGATATTTGAACTAAGTTCATCTTGAGAAACACATCTATTTGTATTGTTTAGAAGGTATCTTAAAATCTGAGCCTCTTTTAAAGGAAGTTTTGTTTTTATGTCGTTATAGTTTATGTAGTTTAGTTTAGTGTTAAATTTGATATTGTTTCCTATAACAATCTCTTCATCTTCTAAATGTAAAAGTCTTTTTATATTGTTTATTCTAAGCTCTAACTCTTTTAATTCAAAAGGTTTTTTAAGATAATCATCTGCACCAGCTTTAAAACCTTCTTCTACATCGTCAATCGAATCTAAAGAGGTAATAAAAATAGCAGGTGTAGTAATACTATTATCTCTTAAGCTTTTTAAAAATTCAAAGCCTGTCATATTTGGGACATTTACATCTAAAATAAGTAAGTCAAAATTTTCATCATAAATAATTTCACTAGCTTTCATTCCATCATATACAGAAGTTACCTCATAACCTAGGGATTCAAGGAACTCTTCAATTATTTCATTTAAAATTAAATCATCTTCAAGTAGTAGTATTTTCATAAATAAAAGTATATCATAGATTAAAAAAATAAATCCCCACACTCTCTACACAATAACTAAACAAAACTTTATTAAAATTTCAATATCCAAGCAGGATAAGGAGTTCACTATGAAACTGATAACTAGATTGTTTGCAGCATCTGTTTTAACATTTGGTTTAGCAAATGCTACACCTCATACATTGGATGCATCGCATACAGAAGTTGGTTTTTCTGTAAAACACTTAATGATTACAAATGTAAAAGGTGAGTTTACAAATTTTAGTGGAGAGATTGATTTTGATCATAAGACTAAAACATTTAATAAATTAAATGCGGTGATTCAGACAAAATCAGTTGATACTGGAATTGTAAAAAGAGATAACCACTTAAGAAGTGAAGATTTCTTTTTGGCAGAGAAATACCCTCAAATTACTTTTAATATGAAATCATATGAAGGTGATGGCGATGAAGGTGTAATGGTTGGAGATTTAACAATTAGAGGTATTACGAAAGAAGTAAAACTTGAAGTTGAAGATCTAGGAACTATCAAAGATTTCGAAGGTAATAACCGAGTTGGTTTTACATTAAAAGGTAAAATTAAAAGAGCTGATTACGGATTGAAATGGAATAAAGCATTAGAGTTGGGTGGTTTTGCTGTAGGTGAAAAAGTAAAAATCATCGTTGAGATTGAAGCTGTTGAAAAATAGTTTCGATATAATTTATATTCAAAATTTAATAAAAAGGGAAAGAGATGAAAACAAAAATGAAATTAGCTGGTATTCTTTTAGGAGCAGCATTAGCAAGTACAGGAGCATATGCTGGTAACGGTTCATGCGGAGCTGGTAAATGTGGTGGAGACATGAAAAAGTCTGAAAAAATGGATAAAAAAGGTTCATGCGGTGCTGGTAAGTGCGGTGGTGATATGAAGAAAAAAGAGATGAAAAGTGGATCTTGTGGAGCTGGTAAATGTGGTGGCGACATGAAAAAAGATGCTAAAAAGAAATGAAAAGCGGATCTTGCGGTGCTGGTAAATGTGGTGGAGATATGAAAAAAGAGACTAAGAAAAAAGCATCAGGTTCTTGTGGAGCTGGTAAGTGTGGGTGAGACTAGCCTTTAGGACTAGATAAGTAAATTCAAGGATAAAAAGATAATGATAAATTTAAAAGGCTGTGGTTTAGGTTTAAGAAGTGACTTCCTTCTTGATGTAAGTAAAAGTGACTTTCAACCAGATTGGTGGGAAGTGACTCCTGAAAACTGGATGTTTATGCCAAAACTTTATGAGAAGGCATTTGAAGAAGCAGTTTTCTCTAGACCAACTGTTGCCCATGGATTATCATTATCTATAGGATCTGTTGACAAACTTGATAAAAAGTTTGTTAAACAGATTAAACAATTCCTTGATAGATATGAAATAGAGTACTATTCTGAACACCTTTCTTTCTCATCATTTGATGGAAAACAATCTTACGAACTATTACCTGTACCAATGACTAAAAAATGGTAAATATAATTGCAGATAGAGTAAAAGAGGTTGAGGATATTATTCAAAGAAATTTAATTCTTGAAAATGCTACATACTATTATGTTCCATACTCAGAGATGAGAGAAGTTGATTTTATCAATGAAGTCTTAGAAAAGTCTGGAGCAAAAATGCTTTTAGATGTAAATAATGTATTTGTAAACTCTGTTAATCATACTTTTAAAGCTAGAAAATTTATAGATGAGATAGATAAAAGTAAAGTAGCTTATATGCATATGGCAGGACACTATTTTGATGAAGATTCAAAAATGAAAATTGATTCTCATGGTATGCCAATTAATAGTGGAACATGGAAGTTATTAGAATATACGTTAAAACAAATCAAAGCCCCTGTAATGATTGAAAGAGATAATAATATACCACCTTTAGAAGATTTAGCTAAAGAGTATAAACAGATGAAGAAACTAGTAAAAAGAGTTCAAAATGGCCAATAAAAAAGATAAGATAGAAAAAGATATACAAGATAGATTTTTTGATATTTTAATTGACCAAAAAAAAAGGCTTTGAAGGTACACCTTTAAATGTATATCAAAAACTTGTTTATACTAGATATGAAGAAGTTATTAAAAACTCTTTACCACTATTTTTGGATTTTGTTAGTGCAGATGAATTAAAAAAAGCAATAACAAAATTTATGAAAGATACTCCACAAACACCTTATGTGTGGCAAATCCCAAATGATTTTAGAAAGTTTGCTAAAAAGAATAAAGTCTTTAAAGAGAAAAAATATTTATATGAACTTATGTATTATGACTGGGTAGAAGTTGAACTTTATATGAGAGAATATAAAGTAAAAAAACTAGATAAATTTAGATTCAAAGATTCATACAAACTATCAAAAAGTGCAAGAATCCAAAAGCTTGATTTTGATATCGTAGGAAATGACTATAGTTCAAAAAGAGAAAATTATGTTGTTGTATATTATGACTTCGATGAAGATGAGGTTATCTATAGAGAGATAAACCCTCTAATATTTTATATCTTAAAAAGTCTAAATAAAAAACAATCTTTTTCAGAAGTTTTAAAACAAATCTGTAAAGAGAATGAAATAGATTTTAAAGAGGCTAAAGAACTTTTAAAAGAGCCATTTAAAGAGTTGTATCAAAAAAGAGTGTTTTCTTAAACACAAAGCTTTTTTAACATATTTTGAGTGTAGATATATGCAAATATAGCTGCACTGTAAATCATAATTAAAACTCCAACCCATAAATATATATAATCAAGAGCTAACCAGATTACAAAGATATAAGCTACTAAGAATTTTGCGATGATTTGTCTATATAAAGCTATATATAAAATCATCTTTGGTTTTTGATTGCTTGAAGTGTTGATACACAGATAAAAAGAATTACATAGGCATAGAAAATCCAAACTTCAACTAAGATATAGTCATATCCATAAGAGATAACTTCTAAATCATTATCAAATTGTTGGATGATTAGTTTTCCAAAGATATATAAAAAAGTTATTCCGAAGGTTGAAATATAGAAACCATATTTTAAAGCCTTATTAAGCGTTTCTTGAACCCTATCATACTTTTTAGCACCAAAGTTATTTGATACAATAGAAAGTACAGCAGAGCTAAGTCCAAGGGCTGGTAAAAGCATCAATTGTTCAACTCTAAATCCTATACCATATCCTGCAACAGCTTTAACACCATACAAAGATACAAAATACATTAAAATAATAGAACCAAAGGCCATAATAAGCATATTCATAGAAGAAGGGATACCTTGTTTTATTAACTCTTTATATATTTTTTTATGTAGGCATAAAATATCTAAAATTTTCAAAGTGTATTAGTTTTGTTTGCATAACTTTAAAAAGCATATATGATATATTGATTAGTTGGATTAATACTGTTGCAAGAGCAATACCTTTTATTCCCATTGCAGGTATAAATAAAAATCCATAGATAAATATTGGGTTTAGAATTAAGTTTGCAAAGAATCCAAAAATAAGGGTGTTTCTATACGATTTAGTATCCCCTCTTGACATCAAAATTGCATTTAATGCAAAGTTTGTCATAAAGAAAATTGTACCTGCTAAGATTACATTCATATAGTCTAAAGCGGTATCTAAATAAGCTCCACTAGCTCCTAATAGTTTAAAAAGATATGGTGAAGTGATAAATCCAATTATTGTCAAAATAATAGCCAACATCTGCATAAAGAAAATACCTTTATGTGCATATATTGATGCTAAAAAGTGTTTGTTTCTACCATTTGCATTTCCTATTAGTGCTGTAATAGCAGATGAAAATCCATATCCTAATCCAATAACGGTAAAAAATATCATAAAAGATAGTGATAAAGCAGAAATAGCTTCTGTAGAGATTAGTCCAGCGTAGAAAGTATCTACTACATTGTACATTGTATTAAAAAACATACCTGTACTTGCAGGTATTGCTATTTGTTTTATTAGTTTGGGAATATCATCTGTTATTAGATGTTTAGATTTTCTTACTGCTCTTCCCATAGAATTGAGGTTTAGTCCTCAATCCTAATCATAACGGGTTTTGCAGTAACTACACCAGCTTCTTCAATTGCAGCTAAGGCATCAACGATGTCTTTTTCAATTGAAGTATGTGTTGAAAGTAGAAGGTGTGCACAAGTTTTATTAAGAGGTTTTTGAATCATCTTTTCAATAGAGATATTTTTATCTCCTAAGATAGTTGCAACTCTTGCTAAAACGCCAACTTTATCCTCAACTCTAAGTCTTAGATAGTATTTTGTTTGGATGTTGTCTTTGTTCATAAGTTTTAAATCTTCACCATGTGATGATTCAAATCCTAACATTGGTGAACCTTTCCCGCGTCTTGCAATATCAACGATATTTGCAATTACTGCTGAAGCCGTAGCATCACCACCAGCTCCTGGTCCGTAATACATTGTTTCACCAACTTTATCTCCTATTACAGAAACTCCATTCATAACACCATCTACTTTTGAAATCATTTCAGAGTTTGGAATAAATACAGGATGAACTCTTAATTCAATCTCTTTTCCAATCTTTTTAGCAATAGTAAGTAGTTTTATTGAATAATCAAATTCATTTGCAAAATCAATATCTTCAGGTGCAATATCTTGAATACCTTCAATTAAGATATCTTCAGGTTTTGCATCAATCCCATATGCAATAGAACCAAGAATTAGAAGTTTGTGTGCAGCATCAAAACCACCTACATCAAAAGTAGGGTCAGCTTCTGCATAACCTAACTCTTGTGACTCTTTTAAAATAGTGTCGTAATCTACACCTTCATTTATCATTTTTGTAAGCATATAATTACAAGTACCATTCATGATACCTCTAATTGATTGAATATGGTTTGCTGTTAAACCTTCTCTTAAAGCATTAATAATTGGAATACCACCAGCTACTGCTGCTTCATATTCAAATGGAGTTTCACCTGCAAGTTCTTGTAACTCATATCTATGATATGCAAGAAGTGCTTTGTTTGCTGTAACAACTGCTTTCCCATTTGCTAAAGCTTTTTTTACAACTTCATAAGGCTTTTCAACTCCACCCATAAGTTCAACAACGATATCAATTGAATCATCATTTAAAACTTTATCAATATCATCTGTTAGCTCTATTGTTACACCTCTATCTTTAGAAAGATTATTTACAACTCCAATAGCTGGGATAATTTCACATCCAGCTCTTGCAGTAATTATATCTTTGTTATCTCTTAAGATATTTGCAACACTTGCCCCAACAGTACCAACTCCAATTATTCCTACTTTCATTCTAAATCCTATAAACTATTTAAATATTTCTTTATATTTTTTGCTGCTTGTCTAATTCTTTTTTCATTTTCAATTAAAGCTATTCTTACATATTCATCACCATAGTGACCAAATCCAATACCAGGACTTACAGCAACTTTTGCTTCAGTTAGAAGCTGTTTTGAAAACTCCATACTTCCAAGATGTCTAGCTTTTTTTGGAATTTTTGCCCAGATAAACATAGATGCATTTGGTGTATTCATTTCCCATCCTGCATCTGCAAAAGCTTCAATCATTACATCTCTTCTGTAGTTGTATTTAGCAATATGCTCATCAACACAATCTTGTGGACCATCAAGTGCAACAGTAGCTGCAACTTGAATTGGTGTAAACATACCATAATCAAGCCAAGACTTAATTCTTTTTAATGCACCAATTAGTTTTTCATTTCCAACCATGAAACCAACTCTCCATCCTGCCATATTGTATGACTTTGATAGAGTAAATGATTCAACTGCAACGTCAAGTGCACCCTCTGCTTGGAAAATAGATGGAGTTTTATATCCATCAAAAGTAATATCCGCATATGCAATATCAGAGATGATATAAAATCTCTCTTTTTTAGCTAAATCAACTAGTCTTTGATAAAATTCTGGTCTAACTGTCGCACAAGATGGATTATGTGGAAAGTTAACTAATACATATTTTACTTTTGGAATAGACTCTTTTAGTGATTTATTCAATCTTTCAAAAAATAAATCTTCATCAACTGCATAATCATCACCAAATGGTAATTCGAAGTTATGAATTGAAGCACCTGCTAGCATAAATGCATATGAATGAATTGGATATGTTGGATCAGGAACTACTGCTACATCTCCAACATTTACAATTGCTTGTACTAAGTGAACATATCCCTCTTTAGAACCCATTGTTGCAACTGCATGTTTATTTGGATCTAAATAGTCAACGCCATACTTTCTTTTATACCAATTACAAATAGCTAGTCTTAATTTGAATATTCCCGCAGACGCACTATAACCGTGATTTTTTGGTTTATCCGCAGTCTCTTTTAACTTGTCAATAATATGTTGTGGTGCTGGACCATCCGGGTTTCCCATTGAGAAATCTATAATATCCTCTCCCGCACGTCTAGCTTCCATTTTGATGTTATTTACTTCTGCAAACACGTAGTTTGGAAGTCTCTTCATCCTTTCAAATTCAATCTCTGGAAACATTTTTTATCACTCCTTAATAATTACACTTAAACCACGCTTGATATTTGCTAGCGTGTATAAATCATTTACTTTTATATATTTTGTCTCTTCAGGTATTTCTAACTGAAGGGCTTTACTTTTTTTATCTTCTTTTACAATATCTAAGATATTTAGATGTTTATCATAAAAAACAATATTAGGAAACCATTGATTACCTGGTTTTGAAGCAATAATAATCTTGCTTGCTTTATCAACGCTTATTAAATATGGTTTTAATGGTTTTCTAAAATCAACCTTCTCCCCAGAAGTAATTAACTTAGCTTTAGGAAGAATAGAATTAAATGTATTTATACTATACATCCATTTTGTATATCCCTCTTTTCTGATATCATTGAATTGACAATTATGTTTTGCTAACTCTTTTGATAACATAAGAGGGTCAATGGCGGCTTCCGTTTTTAAGTTTATAGTCCAAGTGATATTTTTTTCTTCATCGTAAACTAGATTTTTTGTAAAATAATAATAATAACCTAATGCCTTCAATGAATCAGAAACAATCTTTATTGATTTGATTGGATCATGGCTAATTTGAAATGTTATAGTTACATGTTTAGGTTCATCTAGTCCAACTCTTAACAGTCCATTTGATTTTAGTTGTTGCATTACTGCAACATAGTTCATTGAACCATTTTTATAAAAAGCGGCTTTGTTTGAAAATAGGTGATCAATAAGTCCTCTATTTTCATTGAATTCATTATAACCAATGATATTTACAATCTTTTGGTTGAATCCTTCAGCATTTAAAACAATAGTACAAATTAGAATCAAACAAAACTTTTTTAACATTTTTTACTTCTTTTATTTTAAATTATAAATTAAAATTCCACCTGCAACTGAAACATTTAAGGAATCAAAATTATTAAACATCTTAATAGATATTTTTTGATCTAGTTTCTTTTGCAGTTTATTTGAAATTCCTTCTGCTTCATTACCTAGTATTAAAGCAGTTTTTTCACTTTTATTTTCAAAATCTTTTAAATCTTTTCCATCCATTGCCGCACCAAATAGTTTAAAACCATTCTGTTTTAACTCATTTGCTACATCTAAATTGTTTGGATAGTGACAAAAAGGAATATCTAATAGTGCACCACTACTAGTTCTTGCAATACCTTCATAGTTTAATTGTTTTACATTTGTAGCAACAATTGCATCAACACCAAGAGAATAAGCTGTTCTACAAATAGCTCCAATATTCCCCACATCTGTTAATCCATCAAGAACAACAACAAAATTAAAATCTTTTATATCTTTTAAACTATGAGTCTTAAAATTTGAAAGCTTTAAGAAGAATCCTTGATGGTTTCCACCTTTAGCCATAGCTTGTGCTTTTTTATTATCTAGTTTAATAATTTTTTTATTTAATCTTGTAAATTTTATTGAATAATTTTGTATCAATATCTTTTGATAACATTACTTCTTCAATAAGTTCTGGATGTCTTTCAAGTACGTATAGTACTACTTGTTTCCCGTATATAATCATGGGCTAGATTTTATCTAAATATTGTTGATAAATCTCTTTCGTATTTTTTCCAGTCATTTTAGCTATAAGTTTAGCTTTTGTTTTAGGCGCTATATCAAGGCTTTCTATATCAGAAATATCAAGATTTTGACCTTGAAAATTTGTAGGTTTTATTACTATAACCCACTCACCTCGGATATTCTCTTTTTTGAATTTTTCAAAAAGATTAGTGGCACTATCTTTAAAAGTTTTTTGATGAAGTTTACTTATCTCTTTAGCTAAGAAAATAGTTCTATTCTCATCAATGTTTTTTATCTCTTCAAGAGTTTTTAAAAGTCTATGTGGAGATTCATAAAGTATTGGTAGAGTAGGGCTTTGCATAACTTGTACAAGTTTTTGATGTCTCTCTTTCCCTTTATGTGCTAAAAATCCAAAAAATGTAAACTCTGTATGTTCAAATCCACTCATTGCAAAAGCTGTTAATACTGCATTTGCACCTGGAAGAACATCGTATTTTAAATCATTTTCAATACAGTATTGAACTAATGAAGCACCAGGGTCTGATACACAAGGCATTCCTGCATCACTAACATAAACAATATTTTTTTCAAAATCTTCTGGGCTTAATGTTTTTAAAACTTGTTTTTCATTGTGTGAGTGAAATGATTTATAATCTTGACAGTTAAATTCTAGATTTTCTCTTTGAGATAAAAGTTGTAGTAATTTTTTAGTAACTCTTGTGTCTTCACACAAGATAAGTTCTGCCTCCAATAGACTAGCTATTGCTCTTTTAGAGATATCCTCTAAATTGCCTATTGGAGTGGGAACTAAGGTTAACACGCTTAAAAATTTATAATTATTTTTGTGCGTATTTAGCTTTGAACTTCTCAACTCTACCAGCAGCATCAACAATTTTGTGCTCTCCAGTAAAGAATGGGTGACAAGCGTTACAAATATCGATTTTCATAGTTTCAACATTTGATTTAGTCTCAAACGAGTTTCCGCATGCACAAGTAACAGTACAAGCTTTGTAATCTGGGTGAATATCTTTTTTCACTTGATTTTCCTTAATTTGGCTAATGCCTAATAAAAGGTCGAATCTTTGTCGCCCTTTACTAAGCTCTTTTTTGGAAATGGGATTATATCGAAAAATACTTAATTATATCTGAATTTAAGTTTTCTATAATATTAGAGGTTTTATTTTGAAATTGGCTTTTATTAAATGTGTTTTGTCTTTTTGCTAATTTTGCTGTATTTAAAGCTATTTTTTCTTCAAGTTGAATTTTATCTATCTTTCCATCTAAATATTCAAGAGTTTCGATAATACCTATAGAAGCCATAGAGTTAGGAGCTCTTCCATATAGTTTTTCTAAGAATATAACTTCATCAATAATTCCATCATTTATCATCATTGATGTTCGTAAATTGATTCTTTTTCGAAGTTCTTCTCTATCCCATAAAATTTCAAAAATTTTTAAATCTTTAGCAACAGGTTCTTTTGGGTTAAGTTCAAAATATTTTGAAGGTGACATGCCACTTTGTTTGTAAATTGAAAATGCTTTTCTTATACGATAGCTATCATTCGATGCAATCTTAGTCATATATTCATTATCAATACTAAATAAAAACTTGTAAGTGTTTTCTACTGAATCCTCTAACTCTATTTCTTCTTTGATGCCTGTTGAAAGTCCTTCTATTAAAGCTTTTAAGTAAAAGCCTGTACCTCCAACGATTATAAGGTTTTTTTTATTTTGTTTTGCATACTCTTTTGCTTTTTTATAGCAATCAAAAAATCGTATTACATCAAATTTTTCATTTGGATATAGTTCATCTATTCCAAAATGAATAATATCTCCTCTTTCTTCTTTAGTAGGTTTTGCAGAAGCAATCTCTATTTGTTTGTAAACAGATAAAGAATCAAGAGATAGTATTACAGAGTTTGTTTTTTGGGCTATATCAAGGGATAAACCAGTTTTACCTGAGGCAGTAGAGCCTATAATTGCAATTTCTTTCATTTTGAAATTGTATCAAAATTATGATTTTATAAAAGATAAAACGGGAAAAGAGTTTCCCGTTTTGATACTAGAATCCTAAAGATTCTAATGTTTTAAGCGTAAGTGCACCTTGGTTAAGACCTTTGTCTTTTTGGTATGCATTTACTGCAGCTTTAGTTTCAGAACCATATACACCATCAATCATAGTGATGTTATATTTTCTATCTTGTAAAGCTTTTTGTAATTTTGCTACAACATCAGTAGTTGTATTTGTTTCACAAAGAATTTCTTGCCATCTTAAGTATGGCTCAGTTGTTTTAACATTTGTGTTATAAGTTTCATAAACCGCTGGAATAGTGATTTTCTTTTCACTTACAGGAGTATCAATAACTCTTGTTTTTACCATCTTACAAATAGCAGGAACTTTAACTTCTTTTGTAGTTGCGGGAGTATCTAAAACTTTTTTAGTAATAGTTTTATAAACAGCAGGGATTTTAACTTCTTTTGTAGTAGCTTCAGTGTTTAAAACTTTTTTAATAACAGTTTCATAAATAGCCGGTGTCATAACTTTTTTACTTGTTGGTTCTTTTTCTAAAGCTCTAGTTTTTACTATTTTATAAACAGCAGGTATTTTAACCTCTTTTGTGTAAGCATCTCTATCTAAAACTTTTTTAGTAACAGTTTTATAAACAGCTGGAACTTCAACTAAACACATGATATCACCAGTAGCATTATCAATTTTTTCAATCTCACCTCGACCTTTTTTCCAAGTAGTATATGCAGGAGAAACTAAAACTTTTTCAGAAACAGTTTTATATGTAGCTGGCATAGTAACTAATTTAGTTTTTTCAGGCTCAACCATAATTTTCTCTGATACTGTTTTATATGTAGCTGGCATAGTAACTAATTTAGTTTTTTCAGGCTCAACCATGATTTTCTCAGTAACAGTTTTATATGTAGCAGCAACTGGAATTAACTTAGTTTTTCAGGTTCAACCATGATTTTTTCTGTAACAGTTTTATATGTAGCCGCAACAGGAATTAATTTTGTAGAAGCTTCTCTAATAGTAACTTTCTTTTCTACTACTTTATATGTAGCTGGAATAACTTCAATTTTACTTTGTGCTTCTTTAACTAATCTTTTTACAGGTTTTAGTTTCATATTTAGATGGAACTAAAACTTTTGCGTAACATTCTCCTGGTTTCGCATTTGGTGGTACAAGAGAGTTAGAAACTGCATTTTTGTCTTTAACATTAGAGCTTGTAATAGTTTGCATATTTGAAGAGCTATTTTCTAAAGATGCAATTTGTTTATCCTTAGCTTGTAGTTCTTGAGTTAGTTTATGGATTTCCTGGTCTTTCTTATTTAATGCTTCATTTGAATCATTTTTAATAGAACAACCAGTAACACTTAGTATTAATGCAGCAGATACTGCAGAAACTTTTAAATATTTCGTCATTTGTTTCCCTTTTCTTTGAAATTTCTCAATAATCTTAGCATAAAAATAATGAAATAATTGTGTAATTAGTAATAAAATTGGTGATTTTATGATATAATTTTCTAAGATTTAAGAAATAGGAGTTATACGTTGAAAAAGTTAATAGCATCTTCAATTATTGGATTAGGTTTAGTAAGTAGTATATCAGCAAATGATTGCATCATGGTTCCAGATTTAAATGTAGAGTTTAAAAATGATTCAACAATATACATGAATAATGAAGAAAAAACAGAAGTAGTAGAGTTTGCAGGATTTCTTAAGAAATCAGGATTATATGCAGTAGTAGAAGGGCATACAAGTAAGTTTGCGCCTGCTATGTATAACTATGACCTATCTCAAAGAAGAGCAGTAAAAGTTAGAGCAGAACTTATTGCACTTGGTGTAAATCCAAAACAAGTTAGAGCTATGGGGGTTGGTGAAAGTTCACCTTTATATAATAATAACACAGAAATTGGTGCTCAAAAAAATAGAAGAGTTATTGCTGAGGTATTTAATAGTTCTTCTGAATTAGCTAGTTATATTGCTACTGAAAAAACTAGGATCTCAAAGATTAAATATAACGAGCAATAATCAAAATTAAAAATTATTTAATTATCAAATAATTAAATAGTCTAATCTAAATTTAAGGTATAAACTTAGATTCCTATAATTAAGTTTATATCTTATTTCTTTTTTGATATACTTCCACTTATGAATAAAATATCAAAACTTTTAAACGATTTTAACGAACTAGTAATGTTCAAACACTCAATTTTTTCTTTACCATTTATTTTTATTGCAATGGTTGTCTCTTCTGTAGAAGTTAATGGCTCAGCTTGGTTTGGTTTTAAACTTTTAGTTTTAGGAATACTTGCAGCAATAACTGCAAGAAATTTTGCAATGGGCTTCAACCGATATATGGATAGAGATATAGATGCTTTAAATCCAAGAACTGTAAATAGACCAAATGTTGATGGAAGAATTTCTGCAAAACAGATGTTGATATTTACTTTAGGAAATGCTTTTTTATTTATTGTTGTGGCATATTTTGTAAATAATTTAGCTTTATATTTATCAATTCCTATTCTTTTTATAATAGGTTCTTATTCGTATTTTAAAAGATTTTCATATTTAGCACATGTTATTTTAGGTATATCACTTGCCTTAGCCCCTATTGCGGGAGTAGTTGCAGTGAGTGAATCAATTCCTTTATGGTCAATTTTATTAAGTATTGGTGTTATGTTTTGGGTTGCAGGGTTTGATTTGTTATACTCATTACAGGATATTGAAGTTGATAAAAAGCTTGGCTTACACTCAATTCCAAGTAAATTTGGAGCTAAAAAAACAATGCAAATATCAAGAGCCTTTCATGGTTTGACTGTATTATTTTGGTTACTTTTTACTCTAAGTTCAAATAGTGGTTTATTTGCTTTTCTTGCAGTATTAGTTAGTGCTCTAATGCTTACATACGAACATATTATAGTAAATAGAGATTTTACAAAAATAGATAAAGCATTCTTTACTGTAAATGGTTATTTAGGTATTATTTTCTTTGTTTTGATCCTAATAGATTCAATATGAGACAATTCTGTTACAATATTTAAACAATTCTTAAAAGATAATTTTGTATAATTTAATAATTTTTTTTATTTTGGGTAGGGAACAATGAGTAACAAGTTAAAAGAAGTAACATATCTAACGGTTAAAAATCTAAAAAATCACGATATTATTCTTCCAGGAAAATATTCAACAACTTTTGAAAATGTAGCAAAAAAGCTTCAAGTTGATTTTGATAAAGAAGATATTATATTAAAAGATTTACAGCAAAATGAAGAGCACGTAAATAAAATTGTTGAAAAAACAAATGAGAGTTTAAGTACACTTCAGAAGTCTACAACAAATGCGCAAAAAGCGATAGAAGAGAAAAATGATAAATCTTTAGAAAGTATCAATAAAGAGTTATCGCAGATGAAAAAACAGATTGATTTTTTACAAAAAGAACTTTTCTCAGACCCTTTAACAAGAGCGTACAATAGAAAATGGTTTGCAGATTATTATCTAAAAGATGATGCTTTCCAATCTGATGGATATATTTCATTTCTTGATTTAAATAAATTCAAAATAATAAATGATACTTATGGACACCTAGTAGGTGACCAAGTTTTAAAATACTTAGTAAAGTTTTTAAAGACTCAATTAGACTATCCAGGTGTAAATATAGTAAGATATGCTGGAGATGAGTTTATAGTATTATTTGATAAAAAAGAAACAGCCTCTTTAAATGTAAATAAAATTATGAGAGAGTGTCAAGAAAAACTAAGCCAACAAAAATTAAAATCAGCAAAGATAAAAGAGCTATCTTTTAGCTTCTCATTTGGACTAACAAGTTTTAAAGAGGGACAAGATATAGAATATGTACTTGAAATTGTTGATGAACTGATGTATAAAAATAAACAAGAAAATAGATAATAAAAAAGCTTTACTCAAAGCTTTTTTGTATTCAGAGTTTCTTAAAGAGAAACTTAGTATTATTCCGTTTTAAATAACAACTAAATACAAACGCGTCTGTGGCTCAACTGGATAGAGCACTGGGTTTCGGCCCCGGCGGTTACAGGTTCGACTCCTGTCAGGCGTACCATCTAGAAGCCTATATAATCGTTCTTTTGAATGTTTATGTAGGGCTTTTTTTATGTTTGTGATTTTCATAGAATCACAAAAGAATCACAAATAAAAACTTTTTTTATTAATTGACTAACATTTTATATTTGAAATTTCTAATATCTTTATTTACATTTATAATAGAAATAAATGATGTAAGGAATAAAAATGTTAACAATACTAATATCAATCTCAATAGGTTTATCTCTAATTGCAATTTTTCAATTTAAAAATTTGTCAGATTATATTGATAAGCAAGATAAAAAACTTGACTCATTAAATAAAGCTGTTAATCAAAATAAAGAGATATATGAAAAGCAGTTACAAATTGCTATTCGCTTAAAAGATGAACTATCAGTTATAAAATCAAAAGCTTTAAGAAACAATAGTGATTTAAAAGAAAAAATTGACAGCTTATACGAAAGATGGGATATATTAGCAGATGATAGAATCACAAGTATCCCAAAAGGATATAAAGAGTGGTGGGATGCAAAAGAAATTGTAAATCAAGTAACTTTAAAGACTTGGAAAACCCAAGGACTTAGTCAAACTAAAAACTCAATTATTGATGCTCCTTCTAATATAGATTATGAAGAAGAAATAAATCAAGATTTCTCAAATTATGATGATGAAGAAATTGAAAATATGTTAAGTGATGAGGATGAATCTGATTCCTCATCAGGAACAACAATACAAACTTTAAAACCTACTCAAAAAATAAATCAACTCAATAAAAATATGTAGCAACTAATTTTGCTACATATAAAGCCCTCTGCTTAAGAGACTGCTATTTTCACCAAGGAACGACTGAGAATGTAAAGCAGGTTTTACATTGACAGATTGTCCTTGTGAAAAAACTAATTTGAATTAATATTTTTATACTGTAATAAAAGATTAAAAGGATTAGTTTTATGACTTGTGTTATGAGAGTTGAGACAATTAATTTTGCTACATTAACAAGAGGTGGCAAAATAGTAAATGGAATAGATGAGGGTGGTATGCATGGATTAATGAAACATAATAATAGAGAAGAGATAGATACTTCTTATGAAGTAAAATCAAAAAGAACAACAAATATTGATAAATCTAAATCTCATCATAATCAATAACTTTAAAAACTTACTAATAAAAAGATTCAAAAATTAAAATCATTACCAAAGAAAAAGAAAGATACAGTAGGAGCTTTTCAAATGGTTTTTGATTTTCAAGATTTACCTGAGAGTGAAAGAAAAAAGTTTTATAATGAAAAATACTCTAAGCAAAAAGCAAAATTAATACTAGGATATTTAAAAGAGCAAGGAGTTTTAGATGAATTTCAATTATTAGAAATTGTATTACACCTAGACGAAAAAAATCCACATTTCCATTTATGCTTTTCTGCTTTTTCAAATAGTAAGTCTAAATTTGCTTACAATGAGTTTTTCTCTCCAATTGTAGATAATGAACCTGTATTAGATAAAGATGGCAATATGACCTTTAAAAAGATAAATAGAGGTAAAAACAAAGGCAAATATGAATTAGATGAACATGGAGAAAAAATTTTAAAAACTAGGGTTGTTAGAAAGTCTATATTAAAAAATTTGCAAGATTCATTTAATGACTTTTTGATTAAAAACAATACTGCATATAGAAACAAAAAAGAGTTCACTTCATTACTTCAATTTTCAAAGAGTGTATGGCATCAATTTGATGAATCATTAAAACAAAAGATTTATACTATTAGAGAGAAAGAAAGATTAATGAATATGCAAAGAAAAAAGAAAAATAAAGAGTATGAAGAGATTAGAAAAGAGCTTTGTATTTTTAATTTAA
>JDSF01000400.1_pt1 | contig 17174 bp, 21 predicted proteins | sample 199441 | NCBI WGS metagenome assembly JDSF01 (sample SAMN02592751, study PRJNA231836) | bioreactor metagenome | isolation source: continuous culture bioreactor denitrification-DNRA | place: Germany: Bremen
TCTAATATTGACATAAGTCTTACTTGGTAGTAGTCTTTTTTATACCAAGGATAGAGGAATAATCATCCGGAGGAGATTTAGATATGAATAAAAAAGGCATTGCACTTGCATTGGTGTTGGTTATTGCGATGAGTGGGGCTTTTGCTGCTCCTCTTGTAGTATCTACTGGTACAGTCACTGATGTTGAAGCAACATTGAAAGCAACCATTGGGGGGCTTTTTCCGTCATGGTTTTGTAAATCCGGCAGATTCGAGTGAGTTTAATTCATCCCTTGAGATTGAAGATGCTTTTGTTAGTAATCCTACATTTACCTATGGATATGAAACGAATACCTCAACTGCTTTTGGTATCTATATGGATGTGTCAGACTTTATCCATGACACTACCTCTGGTGTAGCTATCAAAATTGAGGAAGTAGAAATTGGAGGATCTCCCGCATCTAATGTTAATGGAGTATATACTCTTGCACTGTCTTCAGCCGCTGGCTTATCAGAGAATGTGGTAATTGAAATCATTCCAATGAAGAATATATCTACTGATACTGATGATCATCTGGGAGATACTATTTTATCCACTGAGACTACTAAGTTTGTGAATGAAGAAGCAACTCCTGGTGGTTACACTTCAACTGTAACCGTTTCTGTTGCAACTATCAGTTAGTTCTACTCTTAGCTTCAAGCAAACAAGGCTGTGCAGTAACCTGCACAGCTTTTTCTTTCCCTCCCTCTTTTCAGCGGGAATGGTTGTTGGTACTATATGTATAGTTCGATGGTATTGGGAGATGGATATGAAGAAACTTCTCTTGGCATGTATACTTCTCTTCTTTGTGTTGCCCTTGTCAGCAGAAGATCCTCCGCGGTTTCCTTCTGCTACCGTGTACATGCAGGGTGTTATCGAATCTAGGGACCTGGCGTTCTCCATCTACAATGAGGCAGGTGAGGAGCTCTCAGGCGAGGATGCAATGCTTAGCTTTGAGTTCCCGAATCTTGAGGAGTGGGAACTGACGCAGTCCCTCTATTTCAAGTTCTCCTCCCACCTAGCAGAACCCACGGTTGGAAAATTGATTTTCTCGATTAGTGATCTTGAGATGAATGAAATGAATAGGCTCAGGACAACACTGGAGCTTGAGAGCGAGAATTTTTTTCACCAGTGTGGAGAACGGAAACACCTTTAATACCAGGTTTCCTGCAGGTGCTCAAGACGATGTAGCCATCGGAAAAATTACCCTCAGAATCAGAAAACGAGCAGCTGATGTTTTTAGTGCCGGAAACTATTCTGGTTCCTTCTCAATTAATTATACCGAAGGAAGCTGAGTACTTGGTTGTTGGTAAGTTATTGTGACGATAGGGTGGTTAATCAACTGATTGGATAAATAGTTACAAAATTGTAAAATTAATGTTTTACAGTGCGTGAAAACCATGCAATAATCATGAGTGTCGTTGCTCGAGTCTAGACCGAATTTTCCAGCGGATAGACGCGTACCCTAGGAGAGGAGTCCTGGGGTTCTCAAGGAGGTTGCCGCTACCCGTTTGGGTAGCGGTTTTACTTCGTCAAAGTCCTTGCATTGTTTCCAACATTCTTCTCTGGAACACCCATCGGTCCAATGCAACTGCTACGCTTCCTAGGACATTACTTCGATCCTTGAGTTGGGAACGTACTACAGGAATAATCGCTAGGCTGTGGTGGGCATGCTGCTGGTAATACTTCTGGAGCACTGAGATGTAACGATCTGGAAGATTGGAGATGCCTCCACCTAGGATGATTTTATTACACCCAGTAATTGCACTTGCAGCTGTTAGAGCCATACCCATGGCTTCTGCAGCTTCTTGTAGAGCTTGAACTACTTCAGGATCTTCGCTCTGTGCTAGGTCTTTTACTGACTTGCCTGAAAATCGTTCACTGAGAGCCCAGCCTGCAGCTACGGTCTCAAGGCATCCAATGCCTCCACAGCGACACAAACCTGTCTGATGTACAGGGAGGTGTCCGAATCTGCTCTTCTCTCCTACGATGGTGTTGTCTTGCACCAATGCTCCGCTGATATGTTCTCCCCAGTTAACATAGAGGAACGACTTCTCATTTTCGTCAGCAAACCACTGTTCAGCCTCAACCATTGCTTGTACTGAATGTACCAAGATGGCAGGGGTTTGCGTGTATTCACTGATAGCTTTCACAAGTGGAACATCCTCCCATGACCAGTGGTCATGGCGAAGTATGGAAAGACCATCATCACTGATGGTGGCGCTTGTTGCCACTGTGATACCTGCAATGGGAGCTTTGGTGATCCGCCTCATTTTTTAGACACGTCTTGATGATGGTAAGACCATGTTCCTTGGCATCAGGTTTGATCGGAGTAGGGATACGTTCAAACCGTAGTACATTACCCAGGAGGTCAGAAAGGGTGAAACAGGTATTCTTACTACCCAGTTCTACTCCAAGGACCAGTCTGGAACCTTGCTGTAAGGCAAGCGAGGTTGGTCTCCTCCCATTGGCGGTCTTGGCTTTCCCTTTTTCCTCTACGAGTCCTTCCTGGAGCAATTGCTCCACGATCTCACTGGTGGATGGCTTGTTAAGAGCCAGAGACGTGCGATATCAGCACGACTGAACTCACCCTCACGGGCAAGTAGATTGAGAACTCTCAGGCGATTGATCGTCCTGGCTGAGCTTGGGGTGGAAAACTGCATGCCCAAGCATAGCCCACCTCTGCGTTTTTTGTTAAGGAACAATTGCCGTTGGTTGCAAAAAAATCAGTATGTTTGGCTATATCCCTTTGGAGGTATCATACTAAGATGGAACAAAAGAAGTTCAAAACTGAAGTATCAGAGCTATTGCATCTGATCATCCACTCGCTCTATTCCCACAAGGAAATCTTTCTCCGCGAGCTGGTATCCAACTCATCCGATGCACTGGACAAACTTAAGTATCTCACCCTTACCGATGACAAGCTCAAGGAACTAGCCTTTGAGCCACGCATCGACATCTCCTTTACTGAGGAAGGTGAAGACCGCACACTCACCATCAGTGACAATGGTCTGGGAATGAGTCACGACGATTTGGCAGACAACCTGGGCACCATTGCATCCAGCGGCACCAAGAAGTTCCTTGCTTCTCTTACCGAGGAGCAAAAGAAGGACAGCAACCTTATCGGACAGTTCGGTGTAGGTTTCTACAGTGCCTTTATGGTTGCAAAGAAGGTTGAGGTAGTCAGCCGGAGAGCAGGTGAGGAGCAGGCTTGGAAGTGGAGCAGCACTGGAAAGGGGAGTTACACCCTTGATGAAGCAGAGCGCGAAAATCAAGGTACAACAATTGTCCTTTACCTGAATGAGGAAGGCAGCGAATATGCCAACCGTTGGCAGATTGAGCAGCTGGTGAAAAAAATACAGCGACCACATTGCCTATCCTATCTTCCTCTCCTATGACCAGACTTCCTATGACGACAAGAAAAAGGACGATGAAGGGAATCCCTTGAAGAAAGTCGAACACAAGGTTGAGCAGATCAACAGCTCATCAGCCCTGTGGAGACGAAGCAAGAGTGAATTGACCGATGAAGAGTACAAGGAGTTCTACAAGCAGAGCAGCTATGACAGCGAAGACCCCTTGTTCTATCTTCATACCCGCGCCGAAGGTGCAACTGAATACATCACGCTCTTCTTCATTCCCAGCAAAGCTCCCTTTGACATGTACTATGCCGATTATAAGCCGGGAGTGAAGCTCTATGTGAAGCGGGTATACATCACTGATGATGACAAAGAGTTGCTTCCTTCCTATCTTCGCTTCGTACGTGGTGTAATTGACAGCGAGGACCTTCCTCTCAATGTCAGCCGTGAAATCCTACAGCAGAACCGCGTGATGAATGCAATTAGAACCGCATCTGTGAAGAAGTTGCTCGGTGAGTTCCAGAAGATCAGCGAACAGAATCCTGACCTCTACGCTAAGTTCATTGGGCAGTACAACCGACCTCTGAAGGAAGGCTTGTATTCCGATTATGCCAATAGGGAGGCCTTGCTTGAACTGGTTCGGTTCAAGTCCTCCTCTGAGGATGGTTATGTAAGCCTCGCTTCTTACAAGGAGCGGATGAAGAGTGACCAGAAGGCAATCTACTACATTGCTGGTGGAAAGGAAGAGACCCTTAAAGCAAGTCCCTTGCTCGAAGCGTATCGCAAGAAGGGGTATGAAGTCCTCATTATGAGCGACGATATTGACGATATCGTGGTTGGCTCGATCGGTACCTATAAGGAACTGCCTCTGAAGGCAATCAACAAGAGTGGTGCCGTTGATGACCTGAAGGAAGAAGGGGAGGACAAGAAAAAAAAGACACCAAGGAAGCGAAAGCCCTTATCAAGAAGGTCAAGAAAGCCCTTGGAGACAAGGTGAAGGATGTAGTTGCCTCTTCCCGCCTTGCAGACTCCCCTGCAGTCGTGGTGGTAGATGAGAATGACCCATCAGTACAGATGCAGCAGATTCTCAAGAGTATGGGACAGACGGACTTTGAAGAAGCGAAACCGATTCTTGAGATCAATGTAGAAGACCCGATGGTCAAGAAGATCGAGAACAGCAACGATGAACAGTACATTGAGCAGTTGAGTTCAGTGTTGCTGGATCAGGCTCTGCTTGCTGAGGGTGTCATGCCCAAGGATCCGGTAGGGTTTGCAAAACGGCTGCATGCTCTTTTGTCTACATAATGGTGAATAATTAATTACTTATCATGCAAGGTGAAGAGATATTTTTTTTCTTCACCTTGTTTTTTTTCTCTACCGATGGTAGTGTTTTATATAACACCTATATAAGGAAGTAGTAATATGATTGCAAATTTCATGGCACTTAGCAGTGAAGCCGTTGCTGAAAGCTCCGCCTTTGGCCGCTTTGTTGAGAAGATTGATAGCTGGATTCAAATAGGTCCGGTCGAATTCTTGGTGAACGTTGCGATTGGATTGCTCATCGTGCTCATCGGGAAACTGGTGATCGTAGGTATTTCCCGTATACTCAAGCGTGCACTCGACCGTTCCAAGAAGATCAATGAATTGATGGCACGGTTTATCTTGAAGCTGGTCAATGTCATAGGGTGGATTTTCCTCATCATTGCATTCCTTGGCCGACTTGGTCTTGATATGGGTCCTGTTCTTGCCGGCCTTGGCATCACTGGTGTTGTCCTTGGGTTTGCATTCCAGGATACGATTGGGAACTTGCTCAGTGGTGTGATGATTGTCATCAATGCTCCCTTTAGGATTGGTGACTATATTGAGACCGGATCGTTCAGTGGTACTGTGAGTGATATGGACATGATCTGTGTCATCCTCTCCACACCCGACAATCGTAAGATAACCATTTCAAACAAGCTTGTCTGGGGCAGTCCCATTGTGAACTACTCCAATGTTGACCGGAGGAGACTTGGCCTCACCGTCAGTGTTGCCTATGGGACCAACCTACAGCTGGCAAAGGATACCATCTGGAAAATTCTCAATTCATACAGCGAGATCCTTAGCGATCCTGCTCCCATGGTAGAGGTGAACACCCTTGCTGCATCCTCCATAGACTTCGCGGTTCGACCTTGGACCAAGCCAGAGGACTTCTGGAAGGTTCATTGGAGATTCCAGGGTGAGATTGTCGATCGTCTCGCTGAGGTTGGAATCTCAGTTCCATTTAACCAGTTAGATGTACATATTGTAGATCAGAGCGCTACATAAACTATTGCTGTTCGCTCACAGAGCAAGTGTTTTCAAGGATGATACAGAATTCCTTGGAATCCTGGAGGAGGAATTTTCCTAGATAGGATTTTCTCCTCCATGCTTTGGAGCCGAATACCAAGGTGATAATTGCATCATTCGTTTCAATAACAACCGAGATGTTGGAGAGTTTATTCTCTAGCATCTCGTAGTCTTGTTTACAGGATACAAAGTCTGCATATGGGAAGTGGTAAAACTCCTCAGCCAAGGTAATCCCGACCACCTGCTTCTTGGTGTCGAAACAGAGGAGGATTCCATCTCCGATATCATTGATGTATCCATGTCTGTCGTCAAAGTTGTACCCATGCTCTTTCATCAACTCATTGGTTCTAACCCCAAGCTTCTGTAGGGTAAGACGGTAATTGGTTGCTGCTCGGTTACGATTTTTTCTTACCGATGGTCAGAGCATAGAGGTTTGCGGCGGTTACGATCACTAATAGGGCTAATAATAGGTATTGGAGTATGTTCATAGCCGGACAATACCAAGGGCGGACCGGCTTTGTAAAGAGAACCGCTTATGATACACTCTCTTTGAGGTGTTACATTGATAAAGATTTTGATTGTTGTTCCCTACCAAGAATTGCAAGAAGCATTCGATCAAGTCGTCCGGAGTTATAATCTGGATACGATTGAAGTGCGTACCACCCATATCTATGGAAGCGATCCACAAAAAAAATTGTACCCCTTACTGCTGATATCATTGTAGCCCGTGGAATAACTGCTCAGGCGATTGCTCACCAGAAACCGTCGGTGCATGTTGTGCCCATTGCACTCAGCAGCGCAGATTTACTCAGTGCGCTAGCCAAAGCCAAGAAAATGAACAGTACTGCCCATATCGGGGTAGTCACGAATGAACAACTTTGTGACCAGGAGTTGATCAGCACCTTGGTTGGACAACCTGTGTCTATATTTCAGGTAACTGATGAGAAAGATGTGGAAACCGGCTTGGCCCATCTTGCGAGGAAAGGGTGTACCGTTTTTTTTGTTGGTGGTCTTACAATGTGCCGCCTATGTGAAGAGCAACAGCTTGCCCATGTGCATGTAAAGAGTGGCTATCAGGCAGTTGTCCATGCCGTTGCAGAGGCTGTTGCAGCCGCTCGTTCTCTTGAACGTGCACAGACAAGGGGAAACCTGCTTGGGACGTTGCTCAACAATGCCGCATATGCACTGCTTGCGATTAACAGTAGTGCATCAATCATTGCTACCAACCGACAAGCTGAACAACTCTTTGGCACTACTTCACTGTTAGGAAAGCAGTTGACGGAGGTATATCAATCAGGGAAATGGGATCTCACCTTGAAATCTGGAAAGAAGGAGACACTGGTCCCAATTGCAGGCAAGCAGTTCTTGGTGACCCAGCAACCGATCAGTATGGATGAGGAGACCTCCGGCTTCCTCTTTACATTCCAAAATACAGAGACAATCCAGCAGACTGAGCATATGATCAGAACGGAATTGAGCAGGAAAGGCCTGGTTGCAAAATACACGTTCTCCAATATCGTGACACAGAATTCCCAAATGAGAGCTCTGGTGGAAAAAGCCAGGAGGTTCAGCCAGGTTCCAGGTGCAGTACTCCTGCTCGGGGAGACTGGAACAGGGAAGGAACTGTTCGCCCAGAGCATCCATAATGCCTCACCTCGTGCTTCACAGCCCTTTGTTGCGGTGAACTGTGCAGCACTTCCTGAGCAACTGCTCGAGAGTGAGTTGTTCGGATACACCGAAGGGGCATTCACGGGTGCAAGCAAGGGAGGGAAACCTGGCTTGTTTGAATTGGCTCATAAGGCACAATTTTTTCTTGATGAAATAGCAGAGATGCCAATAGTTGTACAGGCGAAACTTCTTCGCGTTCTACAGGAGCGTGAGGTGCGTCGAGTAGGTGCTGATATGGTTGTTCCAGTCGATGTCAGGGTAATCAGTGCAGCAAACAGTAACATCCTACAAAAAGTACAGGATGGATCATTTCGTCTTGATCTCTTCTATCGTATCAGTTTGTTGAGTCTTATGCTGATACCTTTACGCGATCGTTCAGAGGATATTGGGTTGTTGTTCTCTCATTTTGTCGAGCAGTACTGCGAGAGGCATGGATTGCATGGAATAAACATCAATGCAGAGGCTCTTGAGATGCTTGGAGAGTTTTACTGGCCCGGGAACATCCGTGAGCTGCGCAATGCTGCAGAGCGGCTTGCAATCCTTCATACTTCCAACCAAGTAGGGGTTCGGGAGATAGAACAACTCGATATTGGCTCCACAGGGTTATACTTGGAAACCAAGGAAGGAGAGAAACCGAAGCGACGGAAGAAGAAAATCTCTGACCATGACTCTATGAACAGTTCCTCTCAAGTGGATTGACTCGTGAGGAATTCGCTAATGAAGTGGGAGTCAGTAGAACAACACTTTGGAGAAAGTTTTCTCGATTTGAGACATAGTAGATTTGTTTCAATTGTGTTACAAATGAAACATGAAACAAAATGCATGTAACATTGAAACATGTTAAAAAAAAGTCTTAAAAAAAATTTTTAGAAATCTATACAATATTTTTCATATTTAGTTACTTCACTAGAAAATATGTGTATACAAAAGTTAAATATTTAAAAGATTGTATACAATAGAATATAAACTTGGCACGTTAGTTGCTACCTCTATTGCCGGAGTGACGAACATCGTTACTCAATGCAAGTATGAAGAGGAGTAATCCATGAACGATAAACCTGTATTGGGACTTTTAACCGGCGACGGAGCCGGAGTCGGACCAGAGATCATCGCCAAGTTGGCTGTTGGTAAGTTTTTTTGAACAGTATTGCAAGCCAGTGGTTATTGGTGATGTACGCATACTCGAGCGTGCTTTTTTCCGTGATTGGGTCCTCCGTTCCCCTACAGGTGATAAACGATGTGGATGAAGCTGATTGGAGCAAAGGGCTTCCTATTCTTGACCAAAAAAAGACCAAGATCCTGACGTGGTGAAGTTTGGCACCCTGACCACTGAGGCAGGTAAAGCGAACCTTGATGCATTGAAACTTGGCGTTGCCTTGTATAAGGAAAAGAAGATTGAGGGTTTCTGTTTTGCACCTTTCCATAAAGCGGGCCTCAAACAGGCAGGAAGCAAGGTGGAGAGTGAACACCACTTGCTCGCCCAGTTGTTCAACCACACAGAACCTTTGGGGAGATCAACGTGTTAGGTGACCTCTGGACTACCCGTACCACCAGTCATATTCCCATCAGCGAGGTAAGCAAGAACTTGAGTGTAGAGAGCATTATGCGCGCAGTTCGCCTTGCAAATGCATCCCTGAAAAAACAGCGGAATCGTAAAGCCTCGTCTTGCACTAGCTGCACTGAATCCCCATGCAGGGAGAATGGCCTCTGTGGTCGTGAAGAGATTGATGTAATCATCCCAGCTATTGAGAAAGCAAGAGAGATGGGAATCGATGCAACAGGGCCGTATCCAAGTGATATTACATTCATCAAGGCTTTCCGTGGTGATTTTGATGGGGTAGTGACCATGTATCATGACCAGGGCCAGATTGCCCTGAAACTCAGGGGATTTGATGAAGGTATCACCATTGCCGGTGGCCTTCCCGCCCCAATCGTTACCTGTGCACATGGTACGGCTTACGATATTGCCGGAACCGGTGTTGTGAAAACCAGCGCTTTTGAGAATGCAGTGAAGATGGCCTCCCGTATGGCCAACCACCTGCGTCAGCAAGCGTAAGGAGAGAGGAATATATGCAGCTGAAAAAAGATTACGAGTCAGATGGTGATTCCTGTAATCACGGCAGTGATTGCTGCCCTTTTCATCTATTTCGGAATCACGAAGTACGGCTTTTGGCATGAGCTTAGGGGACCGCTTCCAGGGTTCTTCCCCACTCTCATTGGGTTTGCTTTGTTAGCTTTGAGCTTCATTGCGTTCCTGGGATCCTTCAAGGAAGTGAAGACCATATATCCAATCGAGAGCTGGTTTCCCGCTTTGGGCGTGATTGCCATTATGCTCTCCACACTGGTCATTGGAATGATTCCCAGCCTTGCCCTCTTTGTCATACTTTGGCTTAAGTGGTACGAAAAGTATAATTGGAAGACAACTCTCATTGGGTTGGCTGTCATCATGGCCATTGTAATCGGAGCCTTCGTAATGTGGCTCGGAGTTCCCTTCCCGAAGGGAATCATCTACAACTGGATCGCGTACTGAGGAGCAAGCAATGGAAAATCTAGAAATGCTATTCATGGGCTTTTCAGTAGTCCTGACCTTTCAGAATATTATGGTTACCATGCTTGGGGCAGTACTCGGCCTTGTGGTCGGTGCAATGCCTGGTATCGGTTCCCTTGCAGGGGTAGCCTTGCTGCTTCCCCTCACCTATAAGTTCAATCCTACAACCGCAATCATCATGCTTGGTGCACTTTATTACTCCAACATGTATGGTGGATCATTCAGCGCTATTCTTCTGAATATTCCTGGAGACTCTCCTGCGGTTATGACCGCCCTTGATGGGTACCCGATGGCAACCAAGCGCAATCGTCCCGGTCAGGCACTGTTCACTTCCAATCTTTCCTCCTTCATCGGTGGTTTCATTGGCATGATCATCCTTACCTTCATGGGACCTGCTCTTGCAGAGCTCGGCCTCAAGTTTGGTCCTGCTGAAATGACTTCCCTCTTGTTGGTCGCGATGACATCCATCGGTTGGCTGGTAGGGGAGAGCCCGACCAAAGGTGTTGTTTTAACCTTGGTTGGTATCCTATTGGCAACAATGGGTATGGATACGCTTACAGGAAGCCCCCGTTACGACTTCGGCAACATGTATCTGCTAGGGGGCATTCCTTTTACACCTTTCGTTATTGGAGCAGTTGGTTTCAGCCAAGTACTCAAATTGATGGCAGAGCGTAATAAGAAGGTTGACGTCAATCTGACACAGAAGCTGACGATCAAGGGGTCGATGTTGACGCTCCATGATATTCGTCGCCTTGTTCCTCCTGCTATTCGCAGTGGTTTTATGGGTACCTTTGTCGGTGTTCTTCCCGGAGCTGGTGCTACAACTGGAGCATTCCTTGGGTATGCCGCGCAGAAGGCTTTCAAGAGTGAAGAGCCACTAGGCAGTGGAGCCATCGAGGGAATTGCAAGCTGTGAATCCGCGAACAATGCAGCCGCAGCTGGTTCCTTTGCTCCCTTGCTTGCTTTGGGAATCCCGGGCAGCGGTACCGGTGCAGTCTTGCTTGGTGGTTTGATGATGTGGGGTCTGAATCCTGGACCGCTGCTCTTCTCAAGCAACCCTGACTTTGCATGGGGCTTGATTGCAAGCTTGTTCCTCGCAAACCTGCTTACTCTGTTCATTTCGCTGGGGGTCATCCCCTTCCTGATCAAGATCCTCACCGTTCCGGTACGGATTCTGATTCCGATCATCACAGTAGTCTGTGTGGTTGGCGGGTATAGTACCAGCAACTCCATGTACGGGGTGATCATCATGTTCCTCTCTGGGTTGTTCGGGTACATCCTTGATCGCAATGGCTATGGAGTTGCTCCTATGTTGCTGTCATTCGTCCTGGCCCCGCTGCTTGAATCGAACATGCGTAAGGCTTCATCATCAGCAATGGTGGTTTGGGAATCTTTGTTGACAAGCCGATTTCTGCCTTCCTGTTGTTGGCGCTCTTGGCAATCGTAATGACCCCTGTGGTGAAGTTCATTCTCCGCAAGGCTGGCATTCGAAAGAAATAAGGTTTTTATTTCCTCGTAAGAGGAATTGGATATTGGAAAATGTGGGAGTAATCCCACGAGAAACAAAGAGGAGATAGAGAGATGAGAAAAATTGCTCTAGTATTGGCCCTGGTTTTGTTGGTAAGTATGTCCGTTTTCGCAAACGGAACTGCTGAAGCTGCAGATGGTGCAGAGAAGTCCTTCGTTCCTACCCGTAATGTTGACTGGTATGTAACCAGCTCCCCAGGTGGTGGTTCTGACATCTTCACCCGCACGATTACCGACATTGCTACTGAAGAGGACCTGATCAACGGACAGAATTTTGTTATTCAGTACAAGACCGATGGTGCTGGTGAGGTTGGTAGACTGCTTGTTTCCAACATCAAGGCTGGCGTCCAGGCAGACCATACCTTGTTGACCTTCAACAGTGGTGACTTGATGCCGATGGTTAAGAACACCAATAATCGCTTCCAGAACTTCCAGCCTGTTGCTCACATGGCTGTAGACAAGCACCTGATCTTCATTGGTGAGTCTTCCAAGTACACCAGCGCTGAAGAGATCATTGAAGCTTTGAAGAATGGTGAGAGATTGGTTCTTGGTGGTTCCAAGGGTGATGACATCGCTTGTCACGCTGCCCTCATCAAGGAACTTGGTGTTACCCAGGATCAGCTTTCCTACATTGCCCACGATGCAACCAGTGGTGCTATCACTGCAATTCTTGGTGGTCACTTCGACCTCTTGATCTCCAAGCCTGCAGCAGCTTCCCAGTATGTTGAAGCTGGTAAGCTTACCCCGGTTCTGGCTCTTTCCACCAGCCGTTTCCCTGGAAACCTCAGTGGTGCTCCGACCCTCAGCGAGCTCGGTTACGAGAACGTAGAGGTTCCCAACTGGAGATCTGTTGTTGCTCCTAAGAACATGAGTGCTGCTGCAGTTACCTACTGGAGCAATGTCATGAAGCAGGTAAACGACACCGACGCTTGGCAGAAAGGCTATATCGAGAAGCAGAAGCTGGTTCCCGATTTCATGGACACCGATACCTACAGAGGGTATGGTATGAAGTTCCAGGCTGACTACCTTGAGTCAATCGGTAAGTCCGAGTAAGGATTTCCTGATCTTGTGACTTTAATCTTGAGGGGTGGAAGAGGTTTTCTTTCATCCCTCAACTTCGTGTTAGACTAATTACTACAGAAAGAAAAGAAAGAAAGAGGGGATACCAAGATGAAACGTGTTGCACTTATCCATACGGTACGACCGGTGTTGGGCAGTTTTCCAGAGTTACTGGAGAGCGTAGTGGGCCAGAAGCTGAAGATTCATAACATACTCGATGATTTTCTTGCCTCCGATCCTGCTGAGATTGGTTGTTTCTCCTTGGAGAACCGAAAGCGATTGTTCAATGATCTGCAATCCTGTGAACTGACCAAACCCGATGTCATTGTCGTCACCTGTTCAACACTCACCCCTGCAGTACAACTCATCAGGCCATTTATCAATGTTCCTATTGTTGCTATCGATGATGCAATGACAGAGAAAGCAGTTAGAATCGGCAAAAAAATCAAAGTGGTCGCCACCGCCATGAGCACCCTTGAACCCACCATTAATAAACTCAAACAGGAAGCTGCCATTGCAGGGACAGAGATAGAGGTGGATGCTGAGGACAATGAACCAGCCTATACCGCTATGCGATCTGGGGACATGGAAACACATAACCGCCTGGTACTTGAAATGATCAAACAAGTGAAGGGGTATGACTGTATCGTTCTCGCTCAAGCTTCCATGGGGCATTTGCAAGAAGAGGCAGAGAAAATTGCGGGTGTGCCAGTCCTGGCTAGCCCAATTCTTTGCTGCCAGAAGGTAAAGAAAATTCTGGAAGGGGAAGTGTAATGGACAAAGACATCCAAGCATATTGTCGTCTTGGGATTGTGGTCTCCATGGCCTATCCCTCTTGTTCAAATAGTGAACAAGATTACCATGAATCGCTTAAGAAGCTCCTTGTTGACCCCACATTTCAGGTGATGGAGATTGGAAGTCTTCCGTTCTTATCGTTGTATGAGTCGGTGCCTACCATGATCAAGACAGCACATTGTGATTGTACTTACAGTGGACACTCCCTTCTCTTTGCGAAGAAGTTGAATATCAACAGCTTGGATGAAGTGGAGAGAAGGCAGGCAGTAGAGACATTGAAAGCAGGGATTGATGAGGCGTATGCAATAGGAGCAGAGGAGTTCCAGTTCCTCTCCCGTGGGTATGAGAAAGGGAAAGAAAATTCCTATCTTGATGCGTTGATTGCCTCAACAACGGAACTTTGTGCGTATGCAAAAAGCAAAGGTTCCCTGCCGGTAGTCCTTGAGGTTTTTGACCATAACATAGACAAGAAATCACTGCTTGGTCCGTCCTTATTGGTCAAGAAGTATGCCGAGGCAGTCTGTCCTGAATACGATAATTTTGGCATCATGATCGACTGTTCTCACATCCCTATGATCGGGGAAAGTATTGAGGAGGCAGTTGAGCCAATAAAGCAGTACATCAAGCACGTTCATATGGGAAATACTTTCATCAGCGATTCCAGCCATCCTAGTTATGGTGACTACCATCCTCGGTTTGGCTATCCCGGCTCAGAGAATGATACTGAGTACCTTGCCTCCTTCCTGCAGAAAATGAAAGAAATCGGGTACCTCTCTGACGGAGGAAAGAATATTCTCTCCTTTGAGGTAAAACCCCAAGCAGGAGAGGATGCAGACTTGGTAGTAGCAAATGCAAAAAAGGACGCTTCAGGATGCGTGGAGGAGGGTACAGTGAAACTCGGGAAAACAACTATGGAAGTCTCTTCCATTGCCTTGGGTACATGGGCAATGGGTGGTGGAGACAGCTGGGGAGCCAGCGATGAAGTAGAGAGTATCAAGACAGTTCATCGTGCACTGGAGAAGGGTATCAACTTCATCGATACTGCTCCTGCCTATGGGAATGGATTGAGTGAAGAGCTCCTAGCTAAGGCCCTCAAGGGAAAACGTAATGATTGTATTCTGGCGACCAAATGTGGATTGATCTGGGGACCAGAGGACGAGGGTTCAGTACATAAGAGTCGTGATGGAGTGATCATTCGTCGTAACCTCAACCCAAGAAGTATCATTGAACAGGTGGAGAAAAGCCTGAACCGGCTTGGAACAGATCATATCGACCTACTCCTGACCCATTGGCAGTCGATCCCTCCTTACTTTACTCCCATTGAGGAGATGCTCCAAGCAATGGAGCGTCTGATTGAACAAGGCAAGATTCGTAGCTATGGCGCCTGCAACCTTACCCTGGAACAGTTGAAGGAGTACCAATCATATGGGAGTCCCTCATTGATTCAGGAGCGGTTCAGCTTGCTTACACGCAGCAAACAGGCTCTTGCTTCCTATTGTGCTGAACAGGGGATCACCTTCCAGGCATATAGTCCTCTTGAGAGGGGTTTGCTCACTGGAAAAGTCAATCTCGATACCAAGGTGGTAGGTACAGCGAAAGCTTCCGTGTCTTGGTATGATGCTGAGCATCGCCCCCAGGTACTGCAAATGCTTGAGTCATTGAAAGAGATGGCGGGAAGCTATGATTGTACCGTAGGGAATCTCGTTATTGCCTGGACAAGAGGGGCAGGTGCAACGATGAATGTCCTTTGTGGTGCACGTAAGCCTGAACAAATTGAGGAGAATAGTGATGCCTTGTCTGTGGTGCTTTCAGGGGAGGACTGGAAAGCAATTGATGACCTAGCTAAGCCTCTTCTACAATAAATTGTAAAGATACCTCCATAAAAAAAGGCACCCGTTTAGTTTGGGTGCCTTTTGTTGAGTATCAGTGAAACTGTCTCTTACTCAGCATTCAGTTCCTTGATGAACTTGATCATATCAATTGCCTTGGGAGGACAGCCAGGAAGGCTTTTTCCTAGCCCCTTGGTGCAGATGCCAACCCCTACTTTGGAAGGATCATTCACACCCTTGTATCCTTGTCCGATACAGATGTTCTGTTTGATATTCTTCAAACGATTGACCTCGTCAAGACGCTTGAGAGCGTGGATCAGATTTCCATAACAAGCAGAGCATGCACTATCTGGTTCAGTATAGCGACCAAGGTAATTGGCCCTTCCTGTAGGGCGAGCCACTGGTTCATCGCTTGGCTCATTCAGCTGGATGATGTTGGCTGTCTCGAGATCTGTGGTTCCGACCCCCATATGTTCTGCCATCTCGATATAGGGAACATCCTTGAGCTCAAAGCCCAAAAGGGATGCTCCGAAGCTGTCACACAGAACGCTGTCTCGACAGGCGAACATTCGGTTGGTCTCGACAGGGTTTCCCCCCTTCCTCGAAATCAAGGTCTCCGTTCAGGCTATCAACAATGACCAGATCTGCATCCCTCACTGCGTTGAGCGCAGCAATGGGGCGGTGTAGTCCAAGGGAGTGGAACAACCTCTTGCTACGGTCGGATAAGCATCCCTTCATATTCTTCAGTGCACAGGTCATCGCTGTCTGGCAATGTCCTTTCAAGACAGGCAGGCTGATCAGGAAATCAGTATCCAGAATTGTTCGACTGACGTCCATCGTGATTCCCTCTACGGTTTTTTTTCTCATAGGTGTCGTCCTTCACATCAACAAGGGGAACCTTGTATTTCTTGCTGATCTGATTATAGCCGTTAACCCTGAACCCCTCTTTAGTGGAATCTCCTACCCAGGCGCTCTCTACTATTGAGATGTTGTGATATCCCTTTTCCTGGAGAAATTCGATGATGGAAACAACAATTTCAGGATGGGTGGTTGCACCGCTGTCTGCCGTTACTGCGACCACAAGATTTGGCTTGAGGGCAATGGAAGCATGTTTGTCAGGAAGGAGCCCTTCGATATCGATGGACTGAAGCAATGCTCTTGTCATGCTGGTTGCATCCGATCCATAGGTTATGATGATGTCTTCTTTATTCATGCGTTGTCCTTTCCTAGGTGGCTGGTTAGGTCGTGGGTGATGTGTTCATAGAGCATGTGCTTGCATGCTTCCTTCTCTCCGTTTTTTTTCAGAAAGCTCATCATCTGGGCATGCTGGCCAAGATAGTAGGAGAGTTCATCCTCAGGGAGATTCTGTGCAATCCTGAGTTGCTGGATCTTTGCATCCAGCCTCTCACAGATGCTGATCAGGGCACTGTTCCTGCTTGCTTTGATCAATGCAAGATGAAACAGGCTGTCCTGTTCAAAAACGGTAGCCCTATCCCCAATTCCCATTGCATATTGGCAATCGGCTGCATAGCGGGAGAGTTCCTTTACATTCGCGGCATATGAATCCCCATCGATTGAATCGATGGCTAGTTGCTCTAGAGAGACCCGAACCTTGGCAATATCATCTGCTTCCTGGGGAGAGATGATCGAAACCACAGCATGGCTCCTGGGCTTGATGGTTACAAGTCCATACTCCGCCAAGCGTCTGATAGCTTCCCTGATCGGAGTTCTGGAGACTCCAAACTGTTCTGCAAGGGACTCTTCAGGAATTTTCATCCCACCCTTGAGCTGGCCAGAGAGAATCTGGTCCTTGAGCATGGTATAGACTTGGTCAGAAAGACTGTTTTGTATACATTTAGGCATACTTGGTACCCCCCCCATTAACTAATACTACTGTAAAAGGAATTTTCTGGTAAGTCAATGTTAATTGTGTACAAAAAACATTTTACATAATTGTTGCACTTTCTTACCAACCAAAAAGTAGATAAAATAACACAGTATTTATTATATGTACGAAATCAAATTAATTAAATTAATCTTAAGGAA
>JDSF01000401.1_pt1 | contig 17174 bp, 21 predicted proteins | sample 199441 | NCBI WGS metagenome assembly JDSF01 (sample SAMN02592751, study PRJNA231836) | bioreactor metagenome | isolation source: continuous culture bioreactor denitrification-DNRA | place: Germany: Bremen
CCCAATCGCTTGGCAGTCTCAGCTGTCATTGAAAGGATCTTGGAAAATACACTCTGAGCACCTACCGCAACACGCTTGGGGTCGACAGCTCCCTTCATACTCTCTTTTGCTTTGCCAGCACTATCGACGGCATGTTCGATATCTTTCTTAACGAATTCGGCAATTTTTTCAGACTGTTCGCGTGTAAAAGTCCCAACTGAAGAGAGGTCTTCCCCTGCTTTACTGATCGCTTCATCAAGATTTTTTCGTCCATTCCTGATCAGTTCTTCCGTTCTCGCAATGAATTGCTCATAAAGGTTGACTTCGTCATGATCTTTGTTTTTGTTATTTTTTTCTGTCATGAACGCCTCCCCAACATTAAGTGATTACGAAATTTCGTCTATAAAAGCCTACCAGAAAATAATGATTGTTCAGCCATTCCTTAAAATCAATCTTCGTCATTGGGAAGAAGTCCTAAGACAACGCCAACAATAAAACCAAGAAAAGCCCCTGACCAGGGATTTGAAGTTGCTCCTCAGGTACTTCCAGCACATTGACCAATATACCCGATAATCGCTCCAGCACTGACTCCAATAGCAATCATGATAGTCAGCTTTATAGCCCGCCTTTTCACCTTAGACTCCAATTCATAGCTGTTACCGATAACCACCCTTCGACTCAGAAGTGGATGGCAGAAAAGCCATGATCAATAATGCCACAGGCCCAATCAATAAACCGATTAAGAACCATTTTTTCTTACGATACCCCTTCCCTTCTGCCAGAGAATAAGCTGCACAAGGAAAAACAACCCAGATAAGAAGATATTCCATAAACACTCCACTCATATCAGAAGATAAATCATACTACCTGATCATGACGACGTTGTAAGCCTGTTTCGACAAAAATATCTGTCAGCATTTGCGCTCATCAAAAAGAGGGTTATAATGAAAGAAAGAAAGAAAGGAGGATTGCCTATCGAAGACGAGACATCGCAACTGAGTAGGTATTCCATAACGCCGGGATCGTTAAGATTGCGGTCATTCCCGCACACAGGGAACATATAAAAATAAAGAAGGCCCGCATATTATGCGGGCCTTATGCTTTTCAGCCTTTTATCACAAACAAAGAATCAACCTTCGGGTGATCCACGAAACACACCTAATGCAAAATAGGAAAAACCGATTAAGACGGAGAAAATAAACAGAAGAAAGACCAACCGTGCCAAAAACTTGAGGAAGAGCTCCTTAGTCGACACAGGTCTGTTTTTATCAAGGACAAACGTCCAGAACAAAGCATAAAGAACAACAGCAACAGAACCACAGAGATAAAGCGTTACCAGGTCCATTCTAATCCTCCAAATTCATCACAAAAACACAGACATTGTATCATATGAATTATAATGATGTGCACGTTAACATTTATTGAACGACAATCCCTGAACAATTGTTGTCATTATGGAGGGCTCATGCTGTCAAATGGGCCGAGGGATAACACAATGGAATATCTTTTTCATTTAAGTGAACACTGCCACAAAAATGACTATTTAAGATCTTAAAATTGGCGTATCCGAGACCAATACCAAGTAAATCAGCGACGCCGCCCATTGTTAAATTCATCTTTTGAAATTCCACATCCAAAGATAAAAGAAGAGATTGCGGGTCATCACCATTGCGAATGATCCGCTCGAGCTCTTGGCCAGCCTTTTTCATGAATTCCAGCCCCTCAAAACCACACCGATGTAAACTTGTCGAATCGTTGACTACTTGCATCAAACCAGCCATCCCGAGAAATGTTCTATACTCAGCCTTGACACTGGTATCGTCAAGGGCTGGTAGAAAAACATCAAAAAGAGACGGTATCCCAGAGAGAGTTTCTGTGACAATTCCAGCTAAGGGGAATTCCGCCCTGACCCTGTTTCCATGACTATTGATAACCTTTTTTGCGCGGAAGAATTCGGCTGCAACCTCTTTAACCGAGTTTTTCAACAAGATGGAATCAGAGGGATCTTCTAAACGTGACGCTGCAATTAACAAAAGGCCACAAAGAAAAATACCGCCACGATGACAGTTAGAACCCGTTTTTACAAGCATTCGAGCTTCAGCCTGCAGGCCAAGAGACGCCAGAGTTTGCCATCCTTGACCAGCAGTTAAAGCACAACAGATGTCATCAAGATAAGTACGCATCAGCGCAATGGACTCAGACATCATATTCAAAGAGAGATCGTTGTGGGAACCAGAGTTATTCAGATCGACCAACCCTGGTTTAGGCGTTAGATACAACTCAGCCTTAAGACCATCTAACAGCGCCCTGGAGAGGAGTTCAAGCGGGGACAGATTCAAGCAGTTGCTGCATGCAATCATCGATCATTTTTCCTGTATGACGTTGAGTTCTGATGCATTCCTTAGCATCCTCAGCGCAAACCAGACAACAACGCTGTTCAATTCCCAGCAACTGACGATCAATTGCCTGGCCATGAGTCGAATAAACATCAATATCCAGGAGACGAGCAAAGGGATGACTTTGCTCAATAAGGCAACAACGACGCTTAGCATCCTTGGCAGCAACAGGTGTCATGTAGATCGCCCATGGCCCAAGAGAATCCGTCTCCTCATGAAGCTGAAGAAGATGTTGAAATGAAGCTCTGAGCTGTTCATTTGCCCATTGCATAAGACAGTCTACCCCAGGTGGGCATTTCTGCTCACCTGGGATATTCAAAGCCAACTGCAACAGCGTATTATCCGTTACGCGAATAATATCATCAAGACGATTCTGACGCAGATCGCGAGTCGTCAGTAATCTATTCTTTAACTCTGCGAACTGCATCAATAATAGTTCCATCACGGTATTCAACCAGAGCAATGACATCGTCAGTAAATTCAACCGGGCGTGGTTCTCCTGAGATGCCGCAAGCTTCCTGTTGAAGATCATGAATATTTTTAACAGGAAGATGACGCCTGAGCAGTTCTTTTTTCAGATCTTCGTTATTTTCATTAACAGCAATTCCACGCTCGGTTACGATAACATCAATCGTATGCCCTGGTGTTGATACTGTAGTGACCTTATCTCTAATAATTGGCAAACGTCCCCGGAGCAGCGGAGCAGTAATAATGGACAACTTCGCACCTGCAGCAGTATCACAATGACCACCGGTATTGTGAAGCAGGTAGCCATTGGACTCAGTATTGACGTTAACATTAAAGTCCACATCAACCTCTGTTGCACCGAGAATAACAGCGTCTAAAAGGTTGACCATCGCTCCAGCATTAAATGGGTTGGCATAAGCATCTGCACTGAGTTCCTGATGATGCATATTCTGACCAATGGACTCAACTGCCTTCAAGTCGAAACACTGCACATCAAATAATGACTGAAACAGGCCTTCGTTGAGCATATCAACGAAGTAACCGGTAATACCACCACAGCCAAAACTACCCTTAATCCTGCGATCGGTCATGACCTGGCGGACTCTTTCAGCAACAGCCAATGAAATACCGCCGGCTCCGGTCTGGAAAGAGAATCCATCTTGCAGCAAGCCTGCAGCATCAATAACTTGAGCTGCATAGCTGGCAATCTGCAGCCCGACAGGATCACGAGTCACTCGGGTCGTGGTCGAAACGATTTTCTTGGGATCACCCAAAGATTCAACTTCTACAACGTAATCAACCAGAGCTTGAGAGATGGAAACCGGTGTAACAACACCTTCCGTCAGATTATCAGTGACCGCAATGACTGTACGAGCGTATTCCGCATCGGTATGTGCGTAACCCAAACTACCGCATGCAGATGAGCCATAGTAACCATTCATATTGCCGAAACGGTCACAACAAGGGGCAGAGATAAATGCCGCATCAACGGTAACATCACCACTGATAATGGAACGAGCACGACCGCCATGAGAGCGCACAATAATTGGGGCGTCAATTTCGCCCTTAGAAGCAGCTTCACCAATTGGGCCATTAACACCACACTCAAAACCGGTAATGACACCCTTTTTAATATAAGGGATCAGCTCGGCATGGACGGGGTGAACAGAGCTGGACGCGATGCGGATATCTTTCAACCCTAATGCATCAATCTCTTTAACCACAGCATTCAGTAATAAATCACCATTACGCAAATGATGGTGAGTTGCTATACACATTCCGTCTGTTAGCCCAGCAGCAATAACAGCTTCGCGAAGCCCACCAATGACTTTATTGTCACCAGGATTAACACGCCGCAATGGACGACATGCACGGCGTCCTTCTGGAATCAAGGAAAAGGGATCACTGTATGGGACAACTTTATTCCCGGCAAACTCCTCCGGCAACAGTCGACCTAAGCTATTTACGACCATAAATTTCCTCCTCATCCAATTCCATATCAATCAAGCCATGTGCTTGAGCAATCTTCAGTGTCGTGACCGAACGCTTAACAATCGGCGCATCAACCATTTTTCCATGCAGTGAGATAACACCAGTACCCATTTCACGAGCACGCTTGATGGCATCGACAACTTCCAGCGCGTAATCAACTTCTTCCTGCTTCGGCGCAAAAACTTCATGAATTACATCAGTTTGTCTTGGATTAACCAGTGATTTCCCTGAAAACCCAAGAGTTTTGATCAATTTCGTTTCAGTTTTCAAAGCTTCCATGTCTGACGCATCTGGAAAGATCGTATCGATGGCCTGAATCCCTGCAGCCTTACAGGCCCAAACCACACGAGTCCGGGCTGCAAATAATTCTTCACCACCTTTTGTTCGCTCTATCTCAAGGCTAGCGGTATAATCTTCAGCACCAAAAGCAAGACCGATTAAGCGGGAAGAGCTTTTAGCCGTTTTGATGCAGTTAATAACCCCTTCTGCAGTTTCAATCGAAGGCAGAATTTTGAAGTGACCAATAGTCAGACCGAGCTCTTCTTCATATTCAGTCAACATTGTATCGAGCTTTTCAACCAGTTCTGGTCTGTTTGCTTCAGGTAAACGAATACCATCTGGCATTGCGGGAAGAATGCAGTTCAGATCGTCTCTCCACAGATTGGTATCCAAGCTGTTAATCCGGACAAAAATCTCTTTATTGTGGTTCTTATAATTTTCTAGAAAATTCCGCACTAATATCCGTGCAGCGTCTTTTTCACTATATGGAACAGCATCTTCCAAGTCGATCATGACACAATCGCTTGAGAAAATTGGAATGTTCTGCAGCATCGAAGGCATATTGCCTGGGACATACAACAATGAACGGCGCAAGCTGAATCCGGACATGGAGTTACTCCTCGTTTATATAAATGGTTGGGGTTCCGGCTGTTTTAGACACATGACGCTCAACACCCTGAACAATCATCTCAGTGAGCATGATCTCACAACTGACAAAAACCTCTGCATCATAAAAGTGCCCTCCAACAACTTCACCTGAACTCTTGGACAAAATGACATGCAGATGACTATCAACAGTATCATGATCATCAGTAATCAAGTTGCCTTCAAGTCCAAGAAGTTCAAATGGCCCTTCTTCTGCATGCTGCCGCATTCTTGGTTCAGTAATCGGTCTTTTCGCTCCCGATTTTATCCCTCTGAAATGAACATTTTTAACTGAACCAATTGCTGAATCGATAACAGCATTTTTGACGCCTTCCTGTTGAGCAAAAATCAATAAACGCTCAACAATCTTGTTTCCAGGTTCAATTTTAAGGATAAAACGACGCCCTTGCTTCCATTCTTTACACCAAGCTCCCTGCACTATAACCTCCTATGCACAAGCGCGTTTAATGCCAGTTTCAATACGAGCTGCGATTGCATAATCAAGAGCTCCACGATCACTAATTTTAATCCTACCCTTGGTAACCTCAAATTTTTTAAGAGATTCCTCAACCTGAGCTTGAATCAGATGTTCAAACTGCTTTTTTACCGTAGATTCAATGAGAATCTCCAACTCTTCCGCTGGTTCGATAAAAACCATCAGGTCACTCGACTGCATTGTACCGGCCTGTACCGCCTGACGAATTTCCATTAATGTCTCCTTTGATATGATTTCATACGCTGACGAATTTTTTCAGCCTGATCCGATTTTAAAAACTGTAAAGTTGTTTCAGGTATCAATTTATTTATTTCTTCATAAGCTTCATCTTTGATCAATTCTCTAACTCGAGAGGCACTGATCGCTTGACCAGATGATGCTTTTCTTTCTAATTGAATAGTCTCAACGCCTTCTTGCTGTAATACTCTCAACATTATTTCACTGTAATAGCGCGTCGTGAGGCAATTGGGTTCCGTACCAATAAAACGCTTAACAATGTGAAAAGGCGGAGCAATTTTCCGAGCAAATAACAATAAATCGACTTCCATCTGCAAACATGGAATATCGTCATCTGCTTTAAGAAAATATGATGGGAATGTGACACTGCTGACAGCGTAGTCAGACGTTTCCAGAACGGTCACATTATCCAGATGTGCGGTCCCCTCTTGAACCAGGCGAAAACGCACGTCAAATGGGAATACCGAGCAGTCTTCACGAACAACGAAAACATAGAGATGGTCGACCTGTGAAGACGCCTGTTCAACGAGATACTGGTGTCCAAGAGTGAATGGATTGGCATTGATCACAACGGCACCATTATGTCCGGGTTTGATCAATGTGTTGTGGAATTGCAAGTATTTCTGCAACCCCCGGCCGTACTCCATCAGGCAGAGGGACGGATGTTCGACCAGGGGCTTAAAATTGAACTGTTCAAAAGATTGGCGACGATCAGGCTTAGTGAAAATAAAAAAGTTATCACGAGCGCAAGCATCGCAGCTGCTGAAAAGTGCAGTCAGGAGCTCTCCAAGAAGGCCACCTCCTTGGAACTCATCCTGAATGCAAATCATCTTAAAAATATTTCGATCACGCGCAGCAGTAGCGATCAATTCTCCTGATTCAAAGATTCCAACCAGGACATCAAAGTTATGTTCAAAAACAAAACCGTTTGCTTCTACCAGTCGCCGCGCAGATTCTTGATCACGCTTGCTGACAAGATTTACAACCATAATTGGACCTACTTCCCTTACCAATGGCTGACATATACAACATAATAACAGATGATTAAAAATCTAAGCAGTTCCTGGTAGATTCACTGCAAATTTATACTAATACTGACCAGAGCACACCAGCAGCAATAGCAGAACCGATAACGCCGGCAACATTTGGTGCCATAGCATGCATCAGTAAGAAGTTAGATGGATCGGCTTCGAGACCAACGCTATTGACAACACGTGCTGAGTTTGGAACAGCAGAGACGCCAGCTGCCCCAACCAACGGGTTAATTTTCTTTTTACAGAACAGATTCATAAACTTGGCAAACAGAACACCAGCAGCAGTTGCGCAAGCAAAGGCAATAGAACCCATCAGCAGAATACCAAGAGACTCTGCTCTTAGGAAACTTTCCGCTTGAGTATGAGCTCCGATGGAGAAACCAAGCAGGATCGTAAGAACATCGATCAACGCACCGCGGGCAGTGTTCGCCAGACGATCCGTAACCATACTTTCCTTGAGAAGGTTACCGAAGAACAGGCAACCGATCAGAACCATAGAACCAGGAGCGATCAAAGTTGCAATCAGGAAACCAGCGATTGGGAAAATAATTTTTTCCTTCTTGGTGACCGTACGTGAGATTTCCATACGGATCTTGCGCTCTTCCGGTGTTGTCAACAATTTCATAATCGGCGGCTGAATAACAGGTACCAGTGACATATATGAATAAGCTGCAATCGCAATAGAACCGAGTAGTTCAGGAGCCAGCTTTGAAGCCAGGAAGATCGCCGTTGGGCCATCGGCACCACCGATGATACCAATCGCTCCAGCCTGAGCAGGCGTAAATCCGAGGAATAAAGCACCGATCAGGGTCAAAAAGATACCAAACTGTGCTGCGGCACCCAATAGAACTAATTTCGGGTTACTGAGCATAGGTGAAAAGTCTGTCAGAGCACCGACACCCAAGAAAATCAATGGAGGATAAATACCTTGCTTAACCCCCTGATAGATATTCATCAGGAAGCTGCCTTCATCCATAGCACCAATTCCGAGGCCTGGAGGCATTGGGATATTACCGACGATAAAACCGAAACCAATTGGCAGTAACAGTAGCGGTTCATAATTTTTGGTTATTGCTAAAAAGATGAATACGCCACCTATTAGCATCATAACCAGACTTGGCCAGTTAAAGCTGGCAAAGCCTGTTCCTTGTAAAAAATCTAAAAGCATGCCCATGAGAGGTCTCCGCTGTCTTTCTCTTGATATTAAAAGTACGTATCAAAATTGAAATCATTGTTTTGATTCAGACGTAACGTCCCTTATAAATCAATACAATGGATTGGATAATAAACTGGTATCAGAATTACTGGCACCTCCAGCATAAAAACTGAAGGCGCCAAGTAAGACAAATATTAATTAGGTGTAATCACCATCAGTTCATCACCCTGTGCAACTGTATCACCAGAGCTAATTGCAACGGCAGCAACAGTTCCATCAAGACGAGCGTTGATTTCATTTTCCATCTTCATCGCTTCCATCTTGAACAGAGGCTGCCCAGCTTTGACGACATCGCCAACGGAAACGAAGACTTCCATGATTGAACCTGGAATTGGTGCAAGAACGGAACCTTCACTAGCAGCAACAGCTTTTGGCTTAGAAGCTGGTGCATTAACAGAACCAGTCATAGCAGATGCAGCTCTCAAGCTCTCAAGTGCCCCCTCAGGGACAACTTCAGAGACAGCACTGATCGCAACTCTATATTCTTTACCATTGACTTCCATGACTGCTTCATCAGATGAAAGACTTTGAAGTTGTACAGAGTAATCATTACCATTGTGTTTTAATTCATATTTACGCATGGATTCCACCTTCTGACAGGGAACGCATCTTGCCGGCTGAAGCCCAAACAGACCCGGTTCGCTGTTGTCTTGAAATTGTCAGGTGCGTCATCTCACCAAGGCTGTGCTCAAATTCAGCATGCAGCACCAGGGCAAGGACAGCAATAATATCTTCTTCAGTTGGTTCTGCCGAAACAGTATTTTCAATAGCGGCTTTTGCAGCAGCAGCTTTCTTTTCTGCACGCCCCGAAGCAAGAATCTTAGGAAGTGCAGTGATAAACAAGCTAATCAGGGTCAGACCGCTAAAAACAATAAGCATCCCTGTTATTGAAATACCAATTCCGTGACCATCTATTACATTTTGCCAACTTAACATGGTTAAGGTCCTTTATAAAAGGCCGCTTAAAGCGGGATATTTCCGTGCTTTTTCCGCGGGTTACTGTCCTGCTTACCTTCAAGCATAACCAAAGCATTACAGATCCGGAAGCGGGTCCTTCTTGGCAAAATGACAGCATCAACATAACCGCGTTTAGCTGCTTCATACGGATTAGCAAACTTATCTGCGTATTCTTTCTCACGCTCAGCCAAAACTTCAGCAGCATTCTCTTTGTTGTTTCTGATTTCTTTAGCGTGAATAATCTCAGCGGCACCTTTAGCACCCATAACTGCGATTTCAGCACAAGGCCATGCGTAGTTGATATCACCACGAAGTTGCTTGGAACTCATAACACAATGTGCACCACCATATGATTTACGCACAGTGATAGTGACTTTAGGAACTGTTGCTTCAGCATATGCATAAAGCAGTTTTGCACCATTGCGGATAATGCCACCATATTCCTGAGCAGTTCCTGGAAGGAACCCTGGGACGTCAACAAAAGTTACCAGTGGAATATTGAATGCATCACAGAAACGAACGAAACGTGCCGCTTTAATTGACGCATCGTTATCAAGAACACCAGCTAAGTGGAGAGGCTGATTAGCAACAATACCAACAGATTGGCCTGCATAGCGACCAAAACCGGTAATGATGTTAGGAGCATACTCTGGTTGAATCTCGAAGAAACGACCCTCATCAACGGTTGTTGTGATGATTTGTTTGATATCGTAAGGTTGGTTCGAGTTCTCTGGAATCAGGCAACAAAGACCTTCATCTTCACGGTCAACTGGATCTTGTGTCTCAACGCGAGGGGGAGCTTCCATATTGTTCTGTGGAATGTATGACAAAAGCTCTTTCAGATAATGGATTGCCTGCTCATCACTGTCTGCTGCCAAGTGAGCAACACCACTTTTCGTTGTATGGATACTAGCACCACCGAGAGTTTCAACATCAACGTCTTCATGGGTGACAGATTTAACAACTTTAGGTCCAGTCAGGAACATGTAACTGTTGTTCCGTACCATAACAGTGAAGTCTGTCAATGCTGGTGAGTAAACAGAACCACCGGCACATGGGCCAAAGATACCTGATAACTGAGGAACAACGCCTGAGTTAACAACGTTACGCAAGAAGATATCAGTATAGCCAGCAAGACTCTCAATACCTTCTTGGATACGAGCGCCACCAGAATCGTTAAGGCCGATAACTGGGGCACCGTTCTTGGCTGCCATATCGATAACTTTACAGATCTTCTCAGCGAAAGTTTCTGACAATGAGCCACCATATACGGTAAAGTCCATTGAAAAGACATAAACGAGACGACCTTCTACTGTACCGTAGCCAGTAACGACACCATCACCATAGACTTCAGTTTTTTCCATGCCGAAGTGTTGGCAACGGTGAGTCTTGAACATATCAAACTCTTCGAAGCTGTCCTCGTCGAGTAGATAGTCAATTCTCTCACGAGCAGTCATCAACCTTTTTCATGGCGCTTACGAATCTTATCTACACCACCACCTTCGAGGGCTTTTTGGCGCATTTCCAACAAAGTATTTAACTTATCTTCCATCTTGAACACCTATCCTTTATAGCAATCTGCAGTTGATCAGCCGTTGTAGTAAACGGAGTACATGGTCTCTTGACCAGTAATCTGGTCAACCTGCAACTGTAACTCTCGTCTTCTGGCATCAGCCAACCACAGGTTCCAATCTTTTAGAGTCTTCCAAGTACTGAGAACTAAATACTCACTTGGGTCATCAAAGTTAACCAAGGTCTCTCCCGACACGTAACCATTTTGTGCATTGGCACGAGATCTCATCTCGAGCAACAATGGCTTTAGCTCCTCAGCTTTTTCCTTAGGTACGTGACGCACAATTACGATTCTAACAGACATATCAATTCTCCGATTCTATGCAATCTGGACAATAAAAAGACCCAACTACGCTACTGTAATTGGGTCTTACAAACTTACCTTACCCTTAGACAAGGGCTCAGTCTGACCCATACATCCAATCTTCGTCGGTTTCGCCGTTATACTGTGCAGTATACTCTAAATCTGCGTCTGCCGGTTTTGGTGATGGGTTAATGAACTCTTCAAGCCAGTATGACAATGCTGCTTCGCCCATGATTTTTCCTCCGTGATTTATGTGTGTTGCAATGATTAATCGCTGTGTTGGACGAGAGCATATGCCCTTCTAGATGAGAAAAAAAGTGCTTTAAGGTGAGTGGTAGAATCTAACTGGTAAGCGGTTAAAAAAAAGGATCAAGCGGATTTGACATTGTGAGATATACATGTTCAGACGGATGAAAACCATCTAATCTCCCCGCGCAAAGCCAGGGTTTGCGGGGGAAAAAGGATGTTATTTAAGTCCAAAAGCTACCTTAACTCCATGAAGCATCGGCGACTGACCGGCAGGATAGTTCCCGCAACTGTTTTGATTTCAGCCATACCATTTTCAAGTGGGATGATTTCATCAACCTGAGCTGGATTGATTAAATACTGCTTGTGACAGCGAAGCAAACCGGCACGTGCTTCCAAAACTTTCAATGTCAGCTCTGAATAAAAACTACCTTCAGGTGTATAGACATGGACACCACTAATATCAGAGTGCACGTATTCAACAGCTTTCGGATCAATCAGCTTGATGTGGTGAGCACTGGTACAGGGAATCCGATTGAGTTGCAAAGGTTGATACGATTGAGGTTCATTACTCGCTAAAGCCCGATTCACCTTTTTCATCGTTTGAGCGAGACGCTCAGGGTCAATCGGCTTTAGCAGGTAATCGAGTGTTTTTTCATCAAACGCCTTGAGAGCATAATCATCAAATGCCGTAACGAACACAACATAAGGCATGTTCTCCTCATCAATCATACCCAACAAATCAAAGCCATCTAAAACGGGCATTTTAATGTCAAGAAAAAGCAATTCTGGCTTATCATGATTGATCGCCTTAACCGCCTCCATGGCATTGGAACAGTTTCCAATTATTTCGATATTTCCCAATTCTTGCAGTAATGCTGAAAGTTCTTCACGGGCATGTCGTTCATCATCAACAATCAATGTCCGGATCATGACAACTCCTCCTTCTCATAGGGAAAAGTTAGCTGCACTTTTGTTAGGCTTCCAGGAATACAATCGATTTCTGTACCATATTCACTTCCGAAATAACTTTTTATACGTTTATCCACAATATTCATACCCAAACCATCGGAATTTAGTTTTTCACAATAAGCCCCAGCATCATCTGCGACTGACACAATCATCTTTTGATCATCTTTATAGGCTAAAATCTTAACCGTCCCAGCTCCGAGCATATTGGATATTCCATGCTTGACTGCATTTTCAACAATCGGCTGCAGCGTAAACGTCGGTAAACGTGCATTCAACAACTGAGGGTCAACATCCTGCTCAACTCTCAATTTATCTCCGAACCGGGCTCGTTGAATAACCAAATAAGAATTTACGTGATCTAACTCTTCTTCCAATGTCGCCAGATCACCAGATCGCTTGAGGTTTTTACGAAAATAATTCGAAAGATGCAAGAGCAGACTTCTGGCCTGATCAGCATCCTTACGGACAACAGCGACAATTGTGTTTAATGCATTAAACAAAAAGTGAGGATTAACCTGTGCCTGAATCAGCTTAAGCTCAGACTTTACTAATAAGTTTTTCTGGTTTTCATAGCGGTAACGTAACAATTGCTCAGACAATAATTGAGCAATCCCCTCCCCCAGTGTTCGGTTAAGATTCATAAAAAGCCGATCTTTAGGCTCGTAGAGTTTAATTGCTCCAACCACCTCATTATCAACACGTAGTGGAACAATTAACGCAGAACCAAGCGGACAATTATCCGAGAGAGCGCACTTGAACCGTTCCTTGAAACCATCCGCATAAATGACACGATTCTCTTCAATCGCCAACTTAGTCTGCGGAGAGGCAACGTTAATTCCAGACAAATGATGATCATCACCGATACCTACAAAAGCTAAAATCGTTTGGCGATCACTGATTCCAACCGCCCCGACACCCGTCTCATCATAAATAATTTCGGCCAACTGACGTGCTGTGTCAGGATTGAATCCATGAGCAAAGATACCAAGGCTTCGCTCTGCAATTTTCAGCGCTCGGGCAGAAAATATCGCCCCGACTCGATCTATCATTGTCTTCTGATCACGCATCATCAGCATAAACAAACCCGCACCAAAGGGATTGGCCAACAACGTTGGAATAATCAGATGCGGAGGTACTGCAATTTCAGCGACATCCTGATGAGCCAGCAAAAGCACAAGTATCATGTGAATTGTCACACCAGCCAGGGTCACAAGCATGGCAACCAAAGGATTAAACAATTGTTCAGATTTATTATGTTGCTGATAATAATAACTGACGAAACCACCGAGGCCACCTTGAATAACCGACGACAAAAGATCGATTCCGCCAAGAGCACTCCAATCCCCAAGATAAAGAGCATAAGATCCAGCAGTAATCCCAACGCCTAAGCCTAAAGCAGGACCGCCGACCAGCCCGGCAAGGACAATACCAATTGGGCTGGAATTGGCAATTGCATCATAAGCGGGAAGCCCAATGTAAATACCAATGATCGCAAACCCCGTGAAAATGAAATAAAGCAGCACCTGATGCTGGATCAAGAGGATTTCACCAGTCAAAGCTTTAAATGCTGGAGACTTGCTAAACAGATAGGCGATAATCAAAAAGATCGACATCTGCTGGAGTAAATTTAAAAATTCAATCACGTCTAAACCATCACAAATTTATTATTAAGTTAAATGCAAGCAACACCTGCATAAATACGGCTACGAGGAAAAATAGAGGCAGGAAATCCCTGCCGAACAAAACACGTCAGAATAACTCACATAGCAATGCAGATTCAAGAAAAGTATCGGACTAACCAGTCATTAATTACGCACGAAAATGTAGCAGATTGATTTCAAATACAGAACAACAGGCTCCGGTCAGCACTTTTATTGTCTCTACCCGTTGAAAACTCATAATTAGCATGAGATATTATACTTAATGTATCGCATAAAGCTTAACCTCTAACCTTCTATGTTGACTGCCATATCCTCCTTGTAAAAACATCACAAGCGGTTAATGAATTACCATAAACAGCACCCGTATCAAGATGATAACACCCATCTTCAAAGCGTGGTTGCCCACCCGTTGGATTGTGACCAACAACGTGGATAACGCCATTCTCACCAGGTGGATTCAGACGGTCCCACAGAAGCGTATAAGGGTCTTGCTTATCCATAGAGATGTTAGCTTCAACACCAGCATGAACGAAGATAAAATGTTCAAATTGCCAATAGAATTGAGTCGACTCAAGAAATTGGACATGGTTTAGCGGAAACGCAGTCAGATTATCGATATGATAACTCTCCAAAGTATCCTGTCCACCATTGCTGAGAAAAATAGCCATGTCAGTGAGAAACGATTCTCGGTTATACCCAGTCGACATTTCCCTCAACCGCTGGCCATTGCGCAGCCCCATCTCCACCAATGCGTCGAGAAGAAACTGATCATGGTTACCACGAATAAAAATCGTTTGAGGAAAGTCGATCTGAAACTTAATCAGCCTGTCGATCACTCCACGGCTATCATCCCCCCTATCGACATAGTCCCCAAGGAAGACAAATTGATCATCGCTTTGAGGCTGAACATCATCAAGCAAGCGATTGAGCATACTCAGTTGACCGTGGATATCACCAATAGCAATCAAACGTGTAGGAACAGTATCAGATAAGGTCATGTCCGTATTGTACCTAGAGTAAGACTTTGATGCTAGAGCGCGCAGCAAAGTCTAAAGGAGCCCCACCAAACACAATTATGGAGCACATCTTCTATAGGGCAATAACATTTCAATTATCGCTTGTTTTCTATGATATTTTCGATCAAGACCTTACAACGACCACAAGCTGTTCCAGCCCGGGTCTTTTCGCCAACGGCCTCCGCTGTTTCAGCACCTTCTTCCACCGCATCAACAACCTCGTCCAATGAGGTCCCGACACAACCGCAAACCGAAGCAAGAATTTCTTCAATATCGGGGACACATCCGCCACAGCCAGTCCCTGCACCTGTAAGCTCCTGAATCTCTTCAACAGTACGTGCAGTGTTGTTAACCATCGCCATACGGATAGTCATGTAATCGACATTCATACAATTACAGATAATTTTATTTTCAGCCATGACTCCATTCCTTCCACTAAATATTTGATTAAAGTTAAAAACGCAATGACAAGCAGGTTAAGCCACCATCCAACTTGGCAAACTCAGAAATATCTATTTCTATAACCTGAACACCCGGTAAGCACAGAGCGTTTCGGGTCCGGGGGTTGCCTGCTGGCATCAAGATGAAATCATTAATACGAATACAGTTAGCCGCCTCAATCTCAGTCTCATCGACTTTCATTATTTTAAAATCGCTAAACTCATTTTTGTTAACAAACTCCCCCGAAGCGATCAGCGTATCTTCGTCAAGTGAAGTTACGCCTGTTTTTAAATGTAAGAAGTCAGACAAAGAAACTGTCGATCCAGTCATCCCATAGCGCTCTAGAATAGCAATTAATTGTTCCGCCCCTGCGCTGTTTGTCCGATGCGACAGACCAATATAGAAGTGGTTATCAATTTGCATGACATCCCCCCCTTCAAGAGTTCCCGGGGCTATAATTTCTTCTATCTGCGAACGATAAGAATCCAAAACGGAACGCATCCCCTCAATTTCACCACTGCGCGTTGGAGCTCCTGGCCGGGTGATAATGGCACAATGAGGTGTTATTATCGCAACATCCTCAATAAAGACAGAATCAGGAAAAGCTTCAACAGCATCTAGAATTTCAACGTTCAAACCACACTGAATAAGGGCATTGATATACTTCTGGTGTTGCTGAAAGGCAATATTATAATCAGGGATTCCTTGATTTGCCTCAGTTAACCCAGAAATTAAACTCTTACCAGGGCGTCTTACAATTGCATTATTAAATTGATACATGAACTTTCCTTTTTAGCCTTATAGGAACAAGAGTCATAATGAATATTGGCTATATTAGAGATAATTTTGAAGATAACAACAGTTTACAGAAATATAAATTTAGACAATCAGTCAAGACCTGATATCCTTGACCATCATGGTCAGCATTACTTAAATCATAACAACCCGAATGACTGCGAAATATTGACGTTGCATCAATTAAGCTGCCTCATGAAAGATCGTTGCTATGAGAAAAACAACTCTACTTCTTACGATTATTGTCTTTTTCGCATTGCTTTTCAAAATATCTGCTGCCAGCGAATATGATCTGAATCGTGTCCACAACAGTAAGACCTTTCGCTTAGAAATAGACAATGACAGCATCAGCGACAGAGATAGCCACTTCACCAGTGGCTGGAGCCTTCAGTATCATTCGTTACTTTACGACTCCTGGGGTAGTTCGTCAGCTCCAGAACTTATAAAGTGGATTGGGAAACACCTTCCAACTCTCAACCGGGACGATTCCATTGTTCGTAATAGTTTTGCGATTGGACAAACAGCATTCACACCAGAAGATCTGTCTGAACGCTATTACCAAGACGGTGAACTGCCTTACGCGGGGACACTCACAGGAAGTCTCAGTTGGCAAAGTTTCAATCGAATCTCTGCTCGTAACTTTCAAATATCTGTCGGAATCCTTGGTGAAGAATCCCTATCTGGAAACCTTCATAGGTTCAGCCATAACGACCTTCATATGGGCATAGACCCTGAAGGTTGGGATTCTCAAAGAAAAACTGAACCACTGCTGAACTTAGCCTATCAACATAACTTCACACTGGCCAGATCTGAGGAACTCAATGATCGTTGGGGATGGCATCTCGCCTTAAGGACAGGTGCGTCACTAGGCAATCTGACAACGGATACTCAAGTTAACCTTATCCTGCGCTTTGGCTCAAATATCATTGAAGGATTTGCCGTTACTCCCACACCTCCAGGATTTGGTCT
>JDSF01000402.1_pt1 | contig 17070 bp, 19 predicted proteins | sample 199441 | NCBI WGS metagenome assembly JDSF01 (sample SAMN02592751, study PRJNA231836) | bioreactor metagenome | isolation source: continuous culture bioreactor denitrification-DNRA | place: Germany: Bremen
CCCCCAGATGCTTCAGTCCTTTGAGCTGATGACGCTTCCTCTCACTGAGCTGCAACAACGAGTGAAGAATGAAATTGAGTCAAATCCTGCTCTCGAGATACCCTCCTCATGGGAAATTTCCTATGAACGGTTTGCCCAACAAAAACAACAGAAAGAGTCCAGCGGAATCGATGACAGCTACTCCGACTCATCTGCCTACGGTAGCGACCGACCCGGCTACGACTCGGAAGCAAGCGACCGAAGGCAGAAGTTCATGGAGAATGCGCTCTCCTCTGAAGAAACACTTCAGGAGCACTTGCTCAGCCAACTGGGTTGTGAACCACTGAATGAGGAAGAGTACGTCGTTGGAGAGCTCTTGATAACCAATTTGGATGCAAATGGGTTCTTCACAGAAGAACTTAAAGACTTAATCCCAGTACATTTCCAGGAACACCTTCCCAAGCTCCTGTCTATCATCCGCCAGTTTGACCCAACAGGGGTGGGGGTAAAGGATTGGAGGGAGTCTCTTATTCTCCAGGCAGAAGCAAAGGGGATGAGAGGAGAAGAACTCTCACGATTTTCTGACTTGGTCATGGATAATCTGGAACTGATGCGGGCGAACAAGCAACCCCAAGTGGCAAAAAACCTTGGCTTGGATCTTGAGGAATTGGAAGACCTCTGGACGTTCCTAAAAACACTGACACCTTTCCCTGGACAGGGTTTCTCCAGCGGACCGGAGCAGTATGTCATTCCTGATGTTTCCATCAAGCAGGAAGAAGGGGAACTTGTACTTAGAATGAATGACTCATCCCTCCCTGATCTACGGATCAATACAGAGTTTGAACAACTCGCCCAAGAGGTAGGGGCAGCCGATGAGGCAAAGAAAGCGCAGCAATATATCAACCAGCAGATCAAGAGCGCGAATGAATTGATTTTCCAGATACAGGTACGTAACCAGACGCTCTATAAGGTTTCCCAGGTACTACTTCGGGAACAGAAGGAGTTCTTCCTCTTCGGTCCCCAGTACCTGAAACCACTTACCCAGAAGTCGGTAGCCCAGGAGATTGGGGTACATGAAACGACTGTCAGCAGAATTTCCACTGCAAAGTGGATTGATACAGACTGGGGTATTATTCCCATAAAGAAATTGTTTAGTAGTTCGGTCGGTGCAGACGGCGCGGAGCATTCCAAGCAGGCGGTTAAAGAAATTATCAGGCAGATTCTGGAATCACATGAGGGAAAGAAAGCACTCAGCGACCAGAAGATCTCCGATCTTCTCAAGGTACGAGGAATATCTGTTGCTCGAAGAACCGTTGCAAAATACCGTAACGAGCTAAATATTGATCCATCGTTTATCCGGGGAAATGACTGACATTTACCTCCAAGCGTAATGAATGGGGCGCCGAAACGCCCCATCTCGTATTCCCAATAGATTAAAAAAAATGTTACTTATGGTCTGTAATCTTCCCTTTCTCCTTTCTTGCTACGGCCTCAATCTTGTCGGTTATCAGTTCGATACCCTCGTAGAGTTCGTAGCAGTCATAAGTGACCATCTTGACGGTACCCCAAGAAAAGTGAAGTTTTGCATCCAAATGAAACCCTGCCTACTGGCTCACGGGTAATGGCAATATCCAGGTCATGGATATACCCCTCTGCAAACTGTAGCTTCTGGAGTTTCTTGTCCAAAAATTCACGTGTTGCGTCACTTGGGTTATAACGGATGCCTCTGACTGTCAAATTCATAAGCCCTCCTTTGACTATGGTCATACACTAAGAATAAGGCTTGGAAAGTCAATCGTCAATGGACATTTGGCTCTGAGAATGAGACCCTTGTATTATTTTTTTCATAATATATTTCTCTAATACAAGCGTTTATTTCTATATTTCCACGAATCTAACAAAGACAATTCTCCCGTTTTCCCCCCCCTTGCGAAATCCTATCAACAATTGTATAGTAAAATGGTCTATAGTGAGGAGTTGAGCATGCCTGATTTTACTGTCTTGGATTTGTTGGACCTTGATCTGAAGGAACACAATCATTTACGCCTAAGCTGTATAGCTGGACGCTCTGGGCTCTCCAAGCGAATAACCACCAGCAAAATCAGTAGACCTGGACTCCCGCTCAGTGGTTTTTTTTCGTGGAGTTCAGCAACAACTCGATTCAGGTATTCGGCAAGGGGGAGCGAGCCTATCTGGACAAGCTGGAGACTGAGCAGAGCACTGATAGTATAGACAAGCTTTTCAGCTATGACATTCCCTGTTGTGTGTTCTGCGACAATAGTGACCCCAGCCCCCGGCTCATAGAACTCGCCGAGGAGACAGGTACTGCAATCCTCAAGACAGATCTCCTCTCCAGTGACTTTTCCAGACGACTGTACCAGACCCTTGACGAGGTATTTGCCCCTACCCAGACCATTCATGGGGTTCTTGTGGAAGTGTATGGTATTGGGGTACTGATTACCGGAGAAAGTGGTGTTGGAAAGAGTGAAACAGCCTTGGAGTTAATCGAACGAGGACACCGATTGATCAGTGACGATACCGTCAAACTAAGGAATATCAGTGACAACTACCTCATCGGTATGGGGGAAAACCCCCTCCTTGCCCACCATATGGAACTGAGAGGACTGGGCATAATTAATCTTGCAAACCTATACGGGGTTGGCGCCATCAGGGACCGAAAGCAAGTACAGCTTGCTGTCCACCTTGAACAGTGGGACGCTCAAAAGAATTATGACCGGGTTGGAGAGGCTACGCTGGAGGATACCTATTTGGGAATTGCCATTCCCAAGGTCATCATCCCGGTGAAACCTGGACGGAACATACCGGTAATTATTGAGACAGCTGCCAGAAACGAGCGTCTGAAAAAACTCGGGTATTATTCAGCCAAGGAGTTCGACCAGAGTGTTCTCAAGTGGCTGGAGAGTGAGTCAGCGCGAAAAAATGTATTATATCAACGAGGAGACGCTGTGATGGTAACCAAAGAATTGAAGGTCTACAACCGAGCCGGTATTCATGCACGGCCAGCTGCATCGATAGTGAAGCTGGCCAATCAATACAAGAGTGACCTGTATCTGGAAAAAAAAGATACAATGAAAATAAATGGGAAATCCATCATGGGGATCATCACATTGGGAGCGACCCACCAGAGTTCAATTATGATGACGTGTGAAGGACCGGATGAACAACAAATGGCAGATGCAATTGAGCATCTGTTTGAAAACAGGTTTGAGGAGTAGCAGATGCGCGAACTTACCGACCGACAAAAAAAAGCCATAGCAACCTTCATCAGTTCGTACATCAAGGAGAACAACTATGCACCATCGGTGCGGGATATTGCTGAGAACTTCCAGTTCTCAGTGAAAGCCGCCCATGACCATCTGAAAGCACTTGAGGCAAAACAGGTGATTAAAACCACCGGAGGAGTCTCACGGTCCATTGAAGTAATTGGCGAAGAGTTCTTCCCCCCCCGCGAGGAACTGATCCAGATTCCGGTCATTGGTTCAATTGCAGCAGGAGCCCCCCCCTTGATGAGCGAGGAGAACACCGATTTCATCCTCAACATCCCTGCAACCATGTTAAGAACGACACGAAATACCTATTTTGCCCTGAAAATCAGGGAGAGAGCATGATAGAGGATGGAATATTCGATGGAGACATAGCCATCATCCGCAAGTGCGATGTAGCCGAACGTGGGGACATTGTAGCAGCATCTGTTGGAGATGATGAACCGGGAATTACGCTCAAGGGGTACTATCCTGGCAAGGGAAGTGTTGAACTTCGTCCGGCCAATGCTCCATGGGCCCAATCATTACCCGTTCTTGCAAAATCCACGGCAAGTTGCACCTTCTGATCCGGAATTATCGATGAGTGAACGAGCATATCTTCTCCTCGGCCCCGAAACCGGGGCAAAGGAACAGGAACTGAAAGTGATAAGGGACCTCCTTAGGAAAACCTATGGGGGTGAGATAGAACTCAGCAGGTTCTACCCTTTTGAGACCGAAAACGGGGAAATCCTTACCGTACTGAACAACAACAGTCTGTTCAGCGACCATCGGATGGTCATCCTAAGCCAAGCTGATCAGCTTGGTGCATCCATGGTGGAAGCCATTGCAAATTACCTCGCACATCCGGTAGAGACAGCGACGCTGATCATCATCTCCAGTGAGCTCTATCTCTCACAAAAGATCATGAAGGCAATACCCAAGAAGAACATACATACCTTCTATGACTTACTGGACCACCAGAAGACCGAGTGGATTAGGAATTTTTTTTCAGGAAGTTGGGAATATCGATCACCGCCGATGGAATAGATCTTCTGATTGACCTGACCGAAGACAACACCCAGGAACTACGGTTGATATGCAACCAGCTAGCCTTGTTCTGGCAGATCGACAAACGCAGCCGTCCCATTGAGGAAGAGGATGTCGAGACCTATATCTATCATAGCAGGCAGGAAGATGCTTTCACCCTCTTCCCCTTGATTGCACGGGGAGACCTGAAACAGAGCATTCAATCACTGCACAGTATCCTCGGTAGTGGGGACAGCCAAAGCTCCATTCTATTGGTAAACGGATTACTTTGGCAGTTCAGAAGGCTCTACTCCATCCAGGAGACCATCTCCCAGGGTAGCAGTGAAAACGAGGCGTATATGCAGGCTCAGGTACAGGGAAAAAAAACAGTCCTATCAAGAAACCAAAGGACAAAACCACGTACAGGAACGCACTTAAACGCTTTGACCTCGAAGCTATCAGATGGATTATTATTGCGCTGGGAGAAGCTGACCTTGAAGTCAAGGAATCCGGTAGCGAACTCACCAGCTTGGTACTCGAACGGTTGCTCTACCGCATTCTCAAATGTCAGGGAAGACCGCTCAGCAAGGCCAGCTTTGCCTCTTTAATCTAGAGTGACAGCTGGCTCAGAATCCGCTTTGCTACAACAAGGGAGATTCCTGCTTCCTTGCTCAGCTCCTCAGCTGACTTTGCCAGTATGGCTTCCAGACATCCGTACTGTTTCATCAGGCGCTCACTTCGCTTTCTGCCGATTCCCTCTACGGACTCCAGTACGCGGAAGGAGGCCTCACGACTCCTTGCTGCTTGGTTTGCACTGGTGGCAAACCGGTGACACTCATCTCGTACAGCGATAACCAAGCGTAACGCTTCATTGTCCTCTGGGAGCTGAAGATCCTCTCTTTCATCATCAAATACAATGGTTTCTAACTGCTCGGCCAGGCCAATGATCGGAATATCTACCATACCAAGTGCATCAAGGATCTCCCGGGCAGCATTGACCTGCCCCTGCCCACCATCGATGATCAGGAGTCCTGGACGTTCCAGATTCTCATTCAGAATCTTTGTATAGCGTCTGGCTACTGCCTCTCGTATGGATTCATAGTCATCAATTCTTCCTTCAAGGCTCTTGATGTTGTACCTGCGGTAGTTTGGTTTGTCTGGATTACCGTTTCTAAAGGAGATAAGGGATGCAACGGTGTATTTACCATGCAATTGGGCAATATCGAATCCTTCGATGAGGGTTGGAGGAGCGGCAAGATCCAGGATCTCGGCAAGCTCTCCCAATGCCCTGGTATTGTCCTTGCTCTTCAGTCGCTTCTCTACATCCCGGCTCGCATTCTCTCTTGCCATGCGGAGGATTCTATAGTGTTTTCCATCTATGGGGAGGTTCACATCCAGCCTCCCTCCCAGCTGCTCGGTGAAGTAACGCCTGATCAACTGTACATCTATTTCATGGGAGACATACAGGAACTGTGGAAGCTTCTGCCCATCTGCATAGTACTGTATCAGGAAATTCAACAGGGTTTCAGTCTCCTCCCCAAGCGTCTCTGCACGATATAATGCACGACCGATCAACTGACCATCGCGCATCTGCATCAAGCTTATCGTACAAAGTGGGCCACGCATTTCGATGGCGGCATAGTCCCTGCTCTCGCTGGCGAAGTCTTGTACTTGTTGCCCTACTTGCGTAGTCTTGATAGCGGTTATCTGGTCACGCTTGGTTGCGGCTTCCTCAAAATTCAGTGCCTTGGAGGCTTGGATCATCTCCTCCTGCAACGTTGCCAAGAGTGCATCGGTCCTCCCCTCTAGCAGATTCCTTACCGCCGTGACGGATTTCCCATACTCCTCTTCGCTGACCAGTCCAGCACAAGGTCCCAAGCAGAGTCCAATGTGGTAGTACAAGCAAGGTTTCTCCCGCTTTCTCAGTGGAGTGGAACATCTTCTCAGAGGGAAAAGTTTTGCAATCAAATCGAGGTAGAGATCAAGTTTTCCAGCATCAGGATAAGGCCCATAGTAGGAAGAACCATCATCAATGAGCCTCCGTGTCTTGAATACCTTGGGGAACTTCTCATTGGTGATTCGAATCATTGGATAGCTCTTGCCATCTTTGAGAGAGATATTGTAGTGGGGAGAGTACTTCTTGATGAGATTGTTCTCAAGTACCAATGCCTCATACTCGTTACCGGTTATGATGTATTCGATGGCAGCAATCTTTCTTACGAGTGCTGCAGTCTTTGCACTCCGGTTTGCGAGGAAGTAGCTGGTTACCCGTTTACGTAGATCCTTTGCCTTTCCGACATAGATAATGGCCTTCTTGTCATCACGCATCAAGTAGACACCGCTGGCATGGGGCAATTCACGTGCCTGCATCTGCGGACTTACCTGTTCTGAGGCGATACTTCCAAGGCTTTCCACTTCACTGGACGGAGTATACTGCGCTGCTTGCTCTCGCTTCTTCTTCATACTCCTTTGAGCATATCCAGACAGTCTTGTTTTGGCAATGCTCAATCGCTACAATACGGGCTATGAATCATCCCCTCTTTACAACCCTCCCGCAAGAGGAACAGCGCTATCTTACACATCTTGATGAGCGTTACCACTTCAGTTTTCAGCAACAACGACAGCTAATAGAAAGCGCCTGTGACCTTGCCATGTGGCAACTGGGTCCGTTACAGAAGTGGATTGATGAAGAGAAGGTAGAAAAGATACAGGGGAAGGCCAAGATGAAAGCCTTGGTTGCCGACCACCTTATTCGTATGCAACAGGAACGAAAAAAGCCTACCAGCTACCAGGATTTCACTCCTACTCCTCGTCTGCCTGACAAGTTTCAGAGTCTTTTTTTATCTCCAGTGACACCTTGATGGGGAGATGCCCCTGCCCGGTGGAGGGAGAGAAAACTCGCTGTTGCAACCTCAAGACGCTTGATGTAGTGCAACAGTGTGCGTTTGGTTGTTCCTACTGCTCGATACAATCCTTTTACAACAGCCATGAAATAAAGGTAGTGGAAAATCTTTCAAAACGATTGCAGGAACTTGAATTAGATGAGGATACCTGGCATATCGGTACAGGGCAAAGCAGTGATTCCCTCCTCTGGGGAAACGACTTTGGCACCCTGGACGCACTCTCACTCCTCGCTTCCCGCCACCCCGATCTCATCATTGAACTCAAGACAAAAAAAAGCAAACGGAGTGACTATCTTGAACTCAACCTGCCACTCAATATTGTTTCCACATGGTCTCTCAATGCTCCAACAATCATCGAGAAAGAGGAGCATCTGGCTTCTTCGCTGCGTGGCCGGCTCGATGCAGCAAAAAGAGCGAGGGACAAGGGAAGAATCATAGGGTTCCACCTTCATCCCATGGTCTACTTCGAGGGGTGGCAGGAGGAGTATGGTGCGCTTATAGAGGATGTGACAACCATGTTTCTCCCCGATGAGTTGATGATGTTCTCACTTGGAACCCTGACATTCACTAAGGCAGTACTGAGACAGCTGCGAACTGACCACTATCCAACCCGGGTCCTGGACATGGAGATCACTGCAGCGGCAGGGAAATACTCCTATCCACTGGAGACCAAACAGGCGATGTTTTCGTTTGCCTATGAGCAGTTTCCTTCAAGTTGGAAGCAAGGTTCTCCCTTTTTTTTCTATCTCTGTATGGAGGATCCTTCACTCTGGCAACCAACGTTTGGCTATTCCTACCCAAATGACAAGACATTTGAGGCAGCAATGAAAACCTCTTATCAGGCATGTCTGAAGAGGAAGAGAGACAGGTCATAGTTTCTAATTGATAGTATGGCCGCTTTAGATCACGCCATCAGAGAACAGGAATAAGACCCATTATACGTACAATGCCCGCTTCCCTGAGAAAGCGGGCATAGAAATTACAGTTGAAGCAATCCTAGTCAAATTTCTTTTCAAACAGGTCCAATGCCCTACCGGAAAGCGGGTTCGCTTCACCCTTGAGCATGGATTTAATTGCTTCCATTTCGCTTTTACTGAATTGCTTTCCCCCCAAGCTTATGCTCCTCGAATGCCTCGGTGGCGATTGGACAAACCTTTCTCACCAGATCAAGGATGGTCTGTGCATAGATACGGATCTCATACTGTGCATGGGCATCAAGACGAAGTTGCAGAAAGTGGAATAGGTTATGGAGATCCATCTGCCAGTACCATTCTGTGTAAAGGCTTAAGGGGAGATCGATGCGGCTGAGTTCCCTCGCGATTCCCATATCCAGGAGCTTCTGGTAGGTATCGTAGCTCCGCTTCTGGTCTTCGCTGAGAATGGAGAGCACCTCTTTTGCCATCTCTGCATCGACTGGCTCAGTGACTCTTCCTTGCTTGTTGTCGTCGCTCTGGAAATTGATATGGGCGGGATCGGGCTGATAGCATTCATCACTCATGACACTATACCGTCCGCTGATTTCATTCACCCTTCCGGTACGGTGGCGAATCCACTGCCTGGCAACAAAAATGGGCATCTTCACATGGAAGGTGAAGTTCACTTGTTCAAAGGGAGAAGTGTGGTCGTTTCTCAGTAGGTAGTTGATCAAGCCCTTATCCTGTCGGTAAGTCTTGGTCCCACTTCCGTAGGAAACCCGTGCGCTCTGTACGATTCGCTCATCACTTCCCAGGTAGTCAACCAAGCGAACAAAACCATGATCAAGTACGGGGAATTCCTTATCCAAAATCTCTTCAGCAGCGCTGACGATACAATGTGCCATAACGATACTACTCCTTCCTGTTTCTGGAATATTGCCATGGTACAGGAATATTCCACTCTGGGCAACTTCTATAGCAGGCCCATCCTACCAAGAAGGACCGCGACTCCGGCACTGCAAGCTGTTTCAGTTCTCAAAATCCTTTTTCCCAGTGATGCAAATTGAAAACCCTGTTCCCCAAAGAGCGTTCTCTCTCTGTCACTGAATCCCCGCTCTCCTCCAATTGCCAAAACAACTGGTTGCTTCTCTTCTAGTTTGAGCGCTGAGAGAGGTATTCCGTCCCAGACATTATCTAGGACGATCTTCTCTGCATCGGAAGGGAGTTGGGCAATGGCATCCTTGAGGGAAGAGGCAAACTGCACAGTGCTGACAGCGCTCTGACCACTCTGCATCGCTCCATCGATGAGAATGCTTTCATACTCCCCACTGGTGTAGAGATTGGCCTGTGCATAGGATTTTTTTCAGCGGTGTCGGTGGTACATAGAATGAGAGAACCAACCCCGAGGCTGACAGCTTCCCTGAGAATCCTTCTCATGCTTATCGGTCTGACCTGGGCAACGATGAGCGTTACCGGATAGAGAGAGGATACTTGCTCCTCTTTCACTTCGTAGGTGAAGGAGACGGTATGCTCGTCCATCTTGGTAATGGTAGCCAACCCCTTGCTCTGGTTGATGACACCAGCTTGGAAGGTATCACCTACGCCCAAATGAAGGATTTTCTTGATATGGCGGGCCCTATGGTCTTTCATGGGCAGTTCATTATTGAGAGATAAGTTGGAAAAGAGGATGATGTTCATACAGGGCACTATAGCATAAGGCTGAGAAAAACGGTAGACTGGCACCATGAAGAATGCAATCTACTTGGCGAAATCGCACGACTGTGCAGCTAACCTGGCAGGAGAGGCATACCTAATGAGTCTGCCTCATGAGCATGTGTTGTATCTATGGGTGAATGATCCCTGTATCGTTATCGGACGGTACCAGAACCCTTTCAGTGAGTGCAACCTACAGCGCATGGATGATGAGGGAGTTCAGCTCGTGAGAAGGCACAGCGGTGGCGGAGCGGTTTATCATGACCAAGGCAACCTCTGCTTTACCTTGATCGGAAACAAGGAACAGAGCAGCAAGGAAGAAAACTTCGCCCTGATACTCAAGGCACTCGCTTCCCTCTCTCTTGATTGCGAACTCTCTGGCCGGAATGATATACTTCTGGGCGGAAAAAAAATCTCTGGCAATGCATTCCAGACAACCGCTACAAAATTCTGTCACCATGGAACCCTGCTTATAAGCAGTGACTTGTCGGTAATGGGTAATTACCTTACCCCAAGTTCTACCAAGCTTGCTTCCAAGGCTGTGAAATCTGTCGCTTCCCGAGTCGGAAACCTTAAGGAAGGAAACCAAGAGGTAACCAATAAGATGGTGCAGGATGCGTTGATCGAGGCTTTTAAAACGACCTACGGAGAAGCTGAGGTCAAAGAAATTGACTTTACGACGTTCCCCGCTGCGCAGGAAAATTATCACCAGTTCGGGGACCGCTCCCTAATTCTCGAAAGGACGCCACAATTCAGCCACTCCTTTACTCATCGATTCCCATGGGGTGAGGCTGATTTCAGGATCCTTGTTGAGAAGGGCGTATTCAGCGATATTCTGATGTTCACCGACAGTCTCGATACTTCCATTGTAGAACGCATCAAAGAACTCCTGATTGGTGTACCATATGAGAAGCAAGCAGTAGAAGCGGTATTAAAAAATTGCGAGCAGGACGATTGCTCCGACCTGCTCACTTACTTGCTAGATTCCTTCTCTTCCTGATAGTTCGATCAAGGATCTGAGTCGGTCAACCCTCCATCCTTCAAGTTGGAGGTTTTCCGCTCTCCAACTCCAATTGCTCACTCCACAGGTGGAAGGTATGTTCATCCTTCCCTCCGCTCCAAGTTCCAACCAATCCTGCATGGGGAGGATGGCGTCCTTGGCATGCGAGAGCAGCATCTGCCTGATAAGCTGCCACACAATCTGGTCATCAGGACACTCAAGGTAGCGCCTTACGGCATCCTTGGTCTGTTCATCCAAGGCTTCATACCAACCTCTGGAGGTATTGTTGTCATGGGTACCGGTGTAGATGACACTGTTGTGCTCACAGTTGTGTGGTAGGTAGGCATTGCTTGCATCAAGCTTCCCATTCCCTGCTGAGAAGGCAAACTGAAGAATTTTCATACCGGGGAATCCATTGGAGAGCCTGAGTTCATCCACATCCTCAGTAATCACTCCAAGATCTTCGGCTATGATGGGAAGTTCCTCCCAAGATGCGCTTTCAGTGCAGAGAAGAACTCCTTGCCAGGGGATGGCTTCCAGGTACCATTCATGGCAGTCTTCTCCCCTTTGGGAACCTCCCAATATGCAGCAAACCCACGGAAGTGATCAATTCTGACGATGTCGCAGATCTCCAAGGTCTTCTCAATCCGTTTAATCCACCAGGAGAATTGTTGTTCCCTATGGGCCTGCCAATCATAGACAGGATTTCCCCAGAGTTGTCCTTCATCAGAGAAGGCATCTGGCGGTACACCGCTGGATGCAGTCTGTCTGCCCTCTTTATCCATTTTGAGCAGATCTCTGTTTGTCCAGGCGTCCACGCTGTCGGGAGCAACAAAGATGGGGATATCTCCAATGATCTGGATTCCCTTCTTGTTGGCATAGTGTTTGACCTTTGCCCACTGCATGAAAAAGAAGTACTGCTGTACCTGTATGTTCTCGATAGCCTTTGCGTGGTTCTTCTTGAGTTGCTGCAATGTAACTTCTTCCCTAAGCCTCACCTTCTTGGGCCATATCTCAAACCAACGGGAATCGTTGTAGGTTCTGCAAAGTACTTGGTAGAGGGCATAATCTTCCAACCACCACTGGTTTTCCTTTACGAATTGCAGGTACTTATCCCACTCTTTCTTTGCTGCCTCAGCAATAAAGGTTGCGGCAGCCTGTTCTAAAAGCGGTTCTTTATAGGAACGTACGCTCCCGTATTCAACCCGGTCGGAGGGAAACTCGGGATGGAAAAGTACATCTTCCACATCCAGATAACCCTCATAAGCTAGTGTCCTAAGGTCTATCAGGAGTTCATTCCCGGCAAAGGTAGATCGGGCAGCATAAGGCTGTCCCCGTAGCCGGTAGGCCCAAGGGGAAGAATCTGCCAAAGACTCGCTTTCGCTTGGGAAAGAAGGTCAATAAAAGTAAAAGCCTCATCACCCAGTGATCCGATTCCATGGGAGAGGGAAATGATGTCGGGTGCATCAATACACCACAGCGTCGTATGTCATGTTTCATGCTTCAGACTATATAGTATTCCTTTGCTGTTGGCTATCATTCAACAGGGAAGAGTTTGTTTTTTTTGGGTGTTCTTGTTCTAACATGGAAAATAGGATATACTTGTGCTATGAATTCAGCCCAGGAACCAAAACAATTTGCCATCGGAGAACATGTAGTATATCCTCTCCAAGGCGTAGGCGTCATCAAGCGTATAGAAGAACGAATGTTCAGAGGCGTCGCTACGATGTATTACGTGATCTACCTTGATATCTCCGATATGACGGTAATGATTCCTGTAGACAAGTCCGAGGAGATGGGCATCAGGCCAATCGTCGCGGAAAAAGAAGCGAAGCAGGCGATTGATTCCATTTCCAGCAAGTATGAACCAATGCCGGTAGACTGGAAGGTCCGGTATCAGATGAATGTGGATCTGCTCAAGCAGGGTTCCATTACGTCTATTGCTAAGGTGGTACAAGCACTCTATCATCGCAGCAAGATCAAGGAACTGCCAGTACAAGAGCGAAAGCTTTATGACAATGCACTTCGTTTGTTGATCGACGAGATCTCGTTTGCCCTGAAGAAGGACAAAAAAGAGATCGAAATGCTTGTATTCTCCAAACTGGAGAAATAGGTTTATGAATTTTCCTCAACATGCAGTAATTGTGACCGCTGCCGGCAGCAGCGATCGTTTCAATATGAACAAGCAACTTGGCGTCAAGAAGGAGTATCTCTCCATTGATGGCCATACAGTGCTCTACCGCTCTGTTGCTCCGTTCCTTGAGGTTCCAGGGTGTCAGGTCATCATGGTCACCCATCCTCAAGGTATGGCTGACCAGTGTGCAGTTGCTTTGGAAGATCTCCTCCAACAAAATATGGTCCCCATCATTCTCGTTCCAGGAGGGGCTAACCGACAGAAGTCGGTTTACAACGCCTTGCAGATGCTCTCGTCCATGGCCATGGCAGTAGACTTTGTTGCAATCCATGACGGAGCTCGTTGTTTCCTCACACCCGATTTAGTGATCAAGACACTGGCAACGGCTACGGTCTTCCGTGGAGCAGTCCCTGCCCTTCCTGCTACAGATGCCTTGAAAATCATAGATAACAACGGGGTTATCACCCACCATATAGACCGTACACACGCGGTGGGAGTACAGACTCCGCAGATTTTCAAATACCCAGAGATATGGGAAGCACATCAGGTAGCAAAAGATGCCACCACTTCCTATGTGGATGATACACAAATTTTCACTGACTATGGACAGTCGGTGGGTATTTGTGAAGGTACCCGGGAGAACAGGAAGATCACGTATATCGAAGATGTTCCTGATGCTGAACAGCAGATTGAAGAGTACCTCCAAAACCTTGAGGAAGGCAAACGTAGCGCACAAGCTGCAAAAGCACTCCACCAAGCTATGGATGAGGTACAGAGGGAGCAGCAAACGCAATGAGGATTGGCACTGGTTGGGATGTTCACCGCCTCGCTGAGGGAAGGAAATTCATCCTTGGTGGCATAGTCATTCCCAGTGAACGGGGAGAAGTTGCCCACAGCGATGGGGACGTACTCGTCCATGCAATCATTGATGCAATCCTGGGAGCGTTGGCAAAGGGTGACATTGGTTCTCATTTCCCCGATACTGACCCAGCTTTCAAGGAGGCTGACAGCTTGCAGTTGCTATCGCACGTACTAGAAGAAGATCTGCCACCCTACTCTATCGAAAATATTGATACCACTATCATTGTCCAGCGTCCCAAGCTCCGTGACCATATTGATGCAATCCGGGAGAATCTGGCGAACGCAATGCACCTCGAAATTAGTCAGATTTCTGTCAAGGCGAAGACCGCTGAGGGAATTCTTGGTGAGCTTGGTACAGCGGAAGCTGTCATGGCCCAAGCGGTTGTCTTGATTTCCCGTAATCCTTGTTGACACAAGCTAAACAAATATTCTATAGTTGCCCTGCGCCCAGATGGCGGAATTGGTAGACGCACTAGGTTCAGGTCCTAGCGGTCGTTAAGACTGTGCAAGTTCAAATCTTGTTCTGGGCAGAAAGGCAAACCTTTTACTATAAAGGGTTTGCCTTTTCCTTTTGTCCAAAAAAAACAGGCTCCCACACCAGTCTTGAACTGAGTGCTGTGCACAGTTATGGACACAGTAAGCATTGAAGTTAAGGAATTATCAGAGCGATTGAGGCCACCAAGCACCTACCGTATCATGAGAATGCGGAAAATTGAATAGCATAAAACCAAGACCAGATGTACCCATATGTGAACACACAGAAATTACGTATTCCACGATGTGTCTCTGATCCTATACCCTGATCAAACCCCTGAATCCCCTGGATGCATAGTAGGATTCAGCTCCGTTGTGATAGAAAAATACCCTATCATAGCGACAGTCACCAAAGAGAGCACCCCCCCAAGCTTTCTCATAGACGCAGGAGTACGGATCCAACTGGAAGATTTTACATCGAAGACTCCAAGTTTCTGGAGATTGCGATACTGTTGCTCATCGAGAAGCTCAACCCCCCCCATATCAGCAGCAAGAGAACCAGCACTACTTGTTGGAGGGTTCTTTTTTTTCTGTTCTCAAGTGCAATCTGGTCATAACAGAGACTTCTGCGGCCAACAGGACTTTCAGCAGAACAATCGACGAATATATACGCATCGGAAGTTTCATCGTATCCGATTACATCAGGCTCTCCACCAGTGCGCTCCATCTCAGAGAGCGAGTAGAGTTTCTCAGGCTGCTGTGTAAGTCTTTCTGTAATAGCTTCCCAGTTAAGACCTTCGTGACGGGATACGTTTTCCTTGAATCTGGTATGAAGAACATCAATGAGTGATGCTTTTTGCTCTGAAGATAACGTAGTCTTAATTGTATTCATACAGCATCTCCTTCTACCACCTTATCAGTGGTACTATACATAGTGTATCTATATCCTAGTATTTTACTCAAGGTATACACCAATGCTTAAGATCTTAGAGGTCGAAGGGTTGCCAAATACAAGTGTTCTTTGCCTAGAGAGAGAGTTTTGGAATATTTTCTCCTTGAATAGAATGAAGCTCTCAAAAGAATTGCACCAACTAAGTACTCAATACATTGACCCCAACATTATTTGGATGTTATCTTAGTCTAACACTAGGTAACAAACCTATCCTGGAGGTTCCAATGAAACGAAGCATATTCCATCTTGGATTTTTCCTCTCCCCTCTCATTCCTGTCATCCTATATCTGTACTCTGTAGGTGCGCTTGTCGATTCATATTCTCTATCGATTGTCTTCGGTGTTTACGCCTTTGTCCTCGTCTGTAACCAGTTCTACCTAGCCTCCCAACCGGCTTGGCTGGTGTCCTTATTGGGGGCAAAGTCGGTTCGTGCATTACATGGAAGCTCCCCTCTTCTCATTCTTCTGCTCGCCCTTGTCCATGCAACACTGAAACTCGTCAATGGATTCACACTCTCCACTACTCAAGCACTCATGGGTCTTGTGGCTTTCATTCTATTCTTCGTGGGAATTCTGGCCGCCTTGCTCTTCTTTGCGAACACCTTGCTGACCAAGCGGAAAAGATTTGCACAACTGAGAACAAACACATTTGAAAAAACCGGTCTCACCCACCAGAAAGCCCGTGCAATGCACAATCTAATGGTGGTATCCGGTCTTGTGGTCTTGTTTCACATCTTGGGTGCCTCCACTTCCTCGCTCACCTATAACCCATGGGGGATTGGCATCCTGGTCGCTTGGATGGCTTTCTCCCTTGTCTCTTATACGAACTACCGGCTCTCTGGCCGGAAACCAAGGAGAAAATCATGAGAAAAAAAATCTCTTTATTTCTTATTATATCTCTGCTCTTCAGTCTGCCACTGGCAGCTCAGATATTCCCATCTTCTCAAACAAACCCAGTCGTTGATGGGTCTTTCGGGACCAATGAATACCCCGAAATTGTACAACTCAAGGATCTGCGTCTTGGATATGCCCAGAGTCGGGATTCCCGTAACCTGCACTTCATTCTCGAAGCGCCAACCACAGGATGGGTATCCGTGGGCCTTGGATCCAACAGGATGCATGGGGCTCATATCATCATTGGCTATGATGCAGTTTCAAGCCAAATCATCAGCGAGGAAACTGGTCGCGGACACAGCCACAGCCCATCCTCATCAAAGATTCTTGTACAGAGCAAGATCAAGGAGGCAGGAGGTAAGACCACCCTTGAGTTCACGATACCTGCCTCAGAGTTTGATTCAGGAAGGAACCTCCGTCTTATTGTAGCCTATGGTAATCAGGATAATCTAAGGAGCAAGCATGTCACCTATGCAAGTCACACCATCACATTCCTGAAATAACACATATTCACTGGCAATTGTGATAAGGGTATGTTTGGAACAACCAACATACCCTTGTGTTTTTTCTCTGACTTCAATGAGATGAATGAGTATGTTGGAGATAGGCCCAGAAGGTTGGTATAATTCCTATGATCTCCTATCTTTGATCAAGTTCCAGGGAAACAAGCCATCTTTGTATAGTAAGGCAAGACCGATCAATCCTTGGGTTGCTCCAATCGCGAAGAAAAGTACATGAAGAAATACCACTGTCTTGATAATAAGTACCTGTACCACAATCCACACAATCATGGATCCTCCGAGTAGGCCAGCAACATACCCAAGATAGTTGTATTGTTTCAACAAGAAAATGGAACAGAGTAGATTTCCTACTCCAAACAATCCGAATAGAACGATGCCAGGGATAAGAAAGGTAGAGAATGGAGACCCCTGCAACATCTCGGTTGTGGCTCCAAGGG
>JDSF01000403.1_pt1 | contig 16796 bp, 19 predicted proteins | sample 199441 | NCBI WGS metagenome assembly JDSF01 (sample SAMN02592751, study PRJNA231836) | bioreactor metagenome | isolation source: continuous culture bioreactor denitrification-DNRA | place: Germany: Bremen
CTTGGAGCAATATGCTCCTACAATCCAAAAAAAATCCATGCTTTTTGTTGTGTATCGAAAACATGGAGCAGACCGAAGGTATACACCGTTTTTCCCCCAAGTCTATTCACAGATTATTGAGGGTGTGGAGTGGAAAGCACGCCTTCTAGGTTTCAGTATTAAGATTATCTATTTGGATGAACACAATTTTTCCCAACAGGCTGAATATCTTGCCAAAATGGAATATGAAGGAATGCTGATTCTTGCCACTGAATTGGACAAGAATCAGATTGCTTTGCTCGAGACTGGAAAACCTTTGGTCCTTCTTGATACGTACATAGAGGATTGCGTCCATCCGGCGGTAATCATCCATAATGAGTCAGGTGTAATGCAGGCTGTAGGTCATCTCAAAAAATTTGGGGCATAGTCGCATTGGCTACTTGCATGTAATACACAATGCAAACAATTTTATGGAGAGGTATTATGGCTTCTTACGAGCGATGGATCAGTATGGCTTACAACTGAAACCAGAAGATATTTGTCAGATTTCTACAAATGAGGGAGGAGAAGCTGTATATGAGGTGCTCAAGCAATACTTTGAGTCCCATCCAAATCGTCCCACAGCATTTTTTGCAGATAACGATATTATTGCTTCCTATGCCTTGAAGGTATGCAAGCATCTTCATATACGGGTCCCTGAAGATCTTTCCATTATTGGTTTTGATAATATTGGGTTGGCAGAGCTGCTCGACCCTCCACTCACTACAATCGATACCCCTAAGTACGACCTTGGACAGAGTGCTGTAGCACTGCTTGATGAATATATCAGGCAACCAGTCTCAAAGCAGGGTATTGCCAAGATGGTTGCACTTAAACCTTCCTTGGTGGTCCGTTCGTCAACATATCCATTTTCTGAGGAGTAACGCATGCAAGAGTTTTCATTTCCCTTCATTCTGTTTGGAGGCGATTACAACCCCGATCAATGGGATGAAAAGGTTTTAGAAGAAGATATCCAGCTTTTCAAGCAAGCACATATTAATACTGTGGTATTTCCAGTTTTCTCATGGGCAAAATTGGAACCCAAAGATGGAGAATATAATCTTGCATGGCTTGACCCAATTCTTGATCGTCTGGCAAATGCAGGTATTAAGGTAATTTTAGCAACCTCCACGGTAAGCCAACCAGCTTGGATGAGCCAAGCGTATCCCGATATTCTTCCTGTTGATATTGAAGGAAGAAAACGCACGCATGGAATGCGGGCATTTTTTTTGTGTAAACAGTGTATCGTACAGGAAGAAAGCAAAAGCGTTAGCCACGAAGTTGGCTACACGGTATGCAAGCCACCCCGCATTGTTTGGTTGGCATATAGCAAACGAGTATGGGACATACTGCTATTGCGAACACTGTCAGGAAGAGTTTCGACAGTATCTCCTGAAACGCTATGGAACCATTGAGGAGTTGAATGCAAGATGGGTCACTTCATTCTGGGGTCGGACAGTACATGATTTCTCTGAAATCATGCTTCCTACAGCACTCAATGATGATTATCGATTTAACCCAGCAGTACAACTTGATTACTTGCGGTTCATGACAGCCTCTACCATCGATTGTTTTGAGAATGAGGCAGGGATGCTCAGAGAGATGACTCCTGGCCTTCCCATCTATACCAATATTTCAGGCTTTATCAAGAAATTGGATCAATTTGCCATGATGCCCCATATGTCTTTTGCGGCATGGGACAATTACCCTAATCCGCATGACAGCCCCCATCTGGTGGCACTCAAGCATTCGATCATGAGGGGATCTCTTGATGGACGTCCTTTCATCGTGGCTGAACAGACACCAAATCAACAAAACTGGCAGCCATACAACAAATTGAAAAGGCCGGGCGAAGTGAGGTTGTTAGCATATCAGGGAATAGCACATGGTGCGGACGGTTCACTGTTTTTTTTCAAATGAGGCAATCGTTGGCAGGCCAAGAGAAGTTTCATGGGGCCGTTATCAACCATGGGGGAAGAAGCGATACCAGGATTTTTCAGGAGTTCTCAGCCCTCGGTGAAGAGCTGGAGAGTCTGAAAGACAAGATTGTAGGTAGTAGAGTGGCTGCAAAAGTAGCGCTTATTTTTGATTGGGAAAACTGGTGGGCTCTTGAGCTGACCAGTGGACCTTCGAAAGATTTACGGTATCTTGAACAAGTAGCTCACTATTATAAAGCCTTTCATACCTTAGGGATCAGTGTGGATATACTAAAAAAACCACTTCTTCACTGGAAGGATACTCTGTAGTACTGGCACCTTTGTTGTACATGATGAAGGATGGCATTGACAAAAAAAACTCAAGGAGTATGTAGCACATGGGGGGGGAACTCTGGTAGGAACATACCTTACTGGAGTTGCTGATGAGAACGACCGATGTGTATTTAAAGACCGTCCAGGCCCGCTTTCTGATGTGTTTGGTATATGGGTTGAGGAGACCGATGCACTTTTCCCGAATGAGCATAATGGTATGAAGGAAGGAGAGAAAATATATAAGTCCTCCTTCCTTTGTGACCGGATACATCTCGATGGGGCTACAGCAATAGCCACCTATACTGATGATTTTTTTTATGCGGGGGAGCCTTGCTTCACTCATAATTTCTATGGCAAAGGAGATGCTTGGTACTTTGGGACAATGCCTGAAGACTCATATGTATTGGAATTTGTCTCCAGATTGGTCGAAAAGACTCCTTCTCTGGAATCTTGCAAAGTGCCATCTGGAGTAGAGGTGGTTACACGCATACATTCATTGAGTGGAGAGACATTCCTATTTTTGCTGAACCATAACGACCAGGGGAGGACTGTTACACTTCCTGATGCTAAAAATTCCATTGACTTACTGACACAAAAAATGGTGGAAGGTTCTCAAATAGTCCTTCCACCACGAGGAGTTGCTATCCTCTCTTATACATAGAGAGGATGCCAAATTTTCATACCACCAAGGCCACGATTGTCCCATGCATAATAGGGTATCAACCGAATCTTGGTGGGAATTGCCTGCAAGGGGGGGCAGCTCTTGGTATAGACCGGGCTCACTCCAGTCGAGTGTTTGATAGGAAATACCATCCTTGCTCTCAAGACAGAGCACTTCTGACGATCCTATGGTAGTAACCATCTCGCTGAACTGGGCAGTACTCTTCAGCCCAAGGCTTGGCCAATACGAGTCATTGTTGTCGATCTCTTCACTACAATAGAGTACTGGACCTCGCATTACTGCTACCTGCATTTTTGAGGCCTCTACCAGAGGATGGGCCAAGACCATTCGTGGTTGCATGACCAGCTTCAGGATAATTTCATCCCCAGCTTTCCATGAACCGGAGATAGGAATATAGGTGTTTGCATCCTTGCTGTCCAGCGGCCTTGTTCCGAGTGTGCCCTGTTTTACCCAAGAAGGAATGCGGATATGCAAGGTGCAATTCACAGGGGTTTCCTGTTCAAAAGTGAAACGGATTGTTCCATCGGTTGGATATTTGGTCTCTTGTCGTAATAAAACTTCCTTGCCTCCAATGTGAAAGCGTGACCTACAATCGCCATAGATTCCTGTATAGATACCATCATCTTTCAAAGCATAGGTGTACTCACTACTCTCTGAGAGAATCCTGAACATATTGGGGGGGGCAGCAAAACGAAGAAAGATACTCGCTGCGGGTGCGATCCCACTTTAGGTGGAAGGGAAGCGGTTCTTGCTCCCTTTCAAGAGGATTCGAGTAGAAGTATCGCTTACCATCCAAGCTCTTTGAAGCGAGAATAAGGTTGTAGAATGATTGCTCGATTCGGTCGGCATGAGCTGCTTGTTCATTGAGTTTGAACAGCCTCCAGTTCAGGAATATATTACCGATAGTTGCACAGGTCTCATTGTAGGCTGTGAGATTCGGTAGTTCATAAGGACGTCCATATGATTGGTGTGTCCTCTGGAGATTGGGATGATCGCCAGCAAAACCTGATGGGGAGACTCCGTCGTAGAGAGCTCCACAACCGCTGTTGATATACATCTTGGTGTACTCTTCACTCTCCCAGACACGGCTTAGCATGGCTCTGTGGCTTTCGTTGCCAAGTTCTGCATACAGGTCGGCTACCCCGCCATACAAGTAGGTAGCCCGTACGGCATGACCCAACATTTCATCATGTTCAGAAAGCTTGGTACGGTCCTGGTTGTCATCGGTACCGTTCTTCACTTGGTCACGGAGGCGGATAGCTAATTCAGCTGTCTCAAGATGTGTCTTGTCTCCTGTGACTCTATATAGGTCGATCAGTGCCATATAGTGGGATGGACAAATGGCGGTCTTGGCTGAATCGTTTCGCTCCGCTTCTTCGAAGAGGGTCTTAAGGCAGGATGCGGCCTTGATACCAAGATCAAGCAAAGATCTCTCTCCTGTGCTCATGAAATGAACACAGCCTGCGGTAATAAGGTGCCCAAGATTGTACGCTTCAAAGTTCAGGCTGTTTCCCAGCTTTTGAGCATCCTCTCCCTCTTTGAGGCGGATTGTGTACTGGGTAAAGATATAGCCATCCTCGCGTTGCACGGATGCAATGAGCTTGATTGACTGATCAATTAAATGCTTTAAGTCAGTATCTTTGGTCACCCCATAGATATAGGAAGCTCCCTCGAGCCACTTGTAAAAATCACCATCTGCAAAGGGAGGCCCCTGGTGGGAGCCCTCTTGCATTCCGGCTGCAATTCGGAAATTTGCCAGGCAGTGGCTGATATCATCCGAATCAAACAGGTGATAGATATTGGGTAGGAGGCTCTGTGAAGTATTGGTAAATTGTTCTTGCCAGAATCCTCCATTCCAGTGCGTGCTATGCATGGGTTGGTTCTCTAGTGAGGCATGTGTCCCGTAGTGCTGTTGTTCCATGAAAAAGACTCCTAACCTTTCACCGCTCCGGAAGTAAGCCCGGCGATGATATGTTTTTTGTAGTAATGCATACACGATGAGAACAGGGAGAACAGCCATCATCATGAATGCAAAGACGGTTCCCCAGTTCGTATAATACTGGGAGACAAAGTTGTAAATACTGATAACAATTGGCCATTTCTTGCTGTCACTTATCAAATAGAATGGAGCCTGGAAGTCATTCCAGACATTGGTGACCGTAACAATGGTGCTCGTTACCAGTGGTGTTCTCAGAAGAGGTACGATAAGTAAGAGAAACATTTTTGGGTAGCTGCATCCCTCAATGAGCGCGGCTTCATCAATCTCACGGGGAACTGTTTTCATGAACCAGTGAGCAAGAATACGGAGAATGGGAGGTTGATTGCAGTATAGAAGAGAATGATACCCAAATAGGTATTATGGATCCTTGTCTGCATCATCAACTGAATAGTAGGGATAATGGATACAGGTACAATAATTCCGCCAAAGAGGGCAAAATACAACCAGTTTCCCATCTTCCCTTGTTTTCTTTGAATAACGAATGCAGCCATTGCTGCAGATGCATTGACCAGTAACGTTGCAATCGATGTGATAATGAGACTATTTCGTAGCCCTCTCCAGAAATAGGATTTGGAAAGAACATTTACGTAGTTTTCCAATGTTGGGGCTTCCGGTAGAGTTAGGCGGAAAAGAGCCGACTCTCTCATATCCTTGAATGAGTTCACAAACATCATGGCGAAAGGTACCAGGATAACCACCGACAGAGCGATACAGAGCAAGTAGAGGAAGAGTGAGTAGGTTTTTTCTTGAAATGGTCATAGTTCAATCTCCCTCCTCTTGAGTAGTAATAGAACGGGTAGCCCAACAATGATGATCAAAAAGCTTAGAATGATATTCGCAGCAGTACCCATACCATAGAGACCAAGGCTGAACATACTCATGATGTATGTATTCATGACCTCAGTTGCATAGCCGGGACCTCCGTTGGTAAGTACCAGGATCATAACGAACACTTTCATAGTTCCGATGAGTGCGAGCACAATATTGATAGTGATCGAAGGTGCAAGCAAAGGGAGGGTGACATTGGTCAATTTCCAGAACCCATTGGCACCATCTATATCAGCGCTTTCATAGAGGTCATGAGGAATTGCCTGTAGTCCTGCTAGATAAATCACCATGCTGAAACCTGTAGTCCTCCACACATCTGTCATGATTGTGGAAAAGAGCGCAATTGATGGGTCGTTGAGCCAATCATTTGCGAGGAATCCCATTCCAATGGCTCGCAGTGCTTGGTTGAGGATTCCGTGAGCAGGATTATAGATTGCAGTGAATAAATATCCGATGACAACCGGCGATATCACAAACGGAAGGAAGATGACGGTTCTAAAGAGATTCCTTCCTTTCAAACGGGCATTGTTTAGGAGTACTGCCAAGAACAACCCGAGGAAATTTCTGGTTAGTGTTACACTGAATGAGTACGTTAACGTGTTTTTTAGTGTTGAGCGAAACTTGACATCTGCAAAGAGCTCTCTGAAATTCTCCATTCCAATGAAGGAAATCACCCTACGGTTGATATTCCAGTCGGTAAGACTGTAGTAGAAACTGGTTAGGGTAGGAATGACAAACAGGAACCCAAATATAAGGATTGTAGGTAGGAGAAACCAATTTGGGTATCTGGAACGTTGAGTCGAACGTATCATGGGTACCTCTGAACGGGGTGGAGTTTGAAAGAAAACACTAGGCCCCGAAAGGCCTAGTGTTTGATAATATGGCCTTTGTTTAGAATCCAGGAAGGGCGCGTGCCTTTCCGGTTCTGCGATAATTCTCATCCATCATATTGACTGCTTCTTGAACATTACTGGTGATCAGGAGATTCTGAAGAATCTTCGGGAAATCAGTAAAGGAGGAAGAAAGTCTATTCTGGACGTTGATCTTTGCCTTTCCTGCCTGGTCGTAGGCGAGAACGGTTTCCTCATAAGGGAGCAGTTCTTTCTCAACACCCTTGTAGACAGGAATTCCATTGTTGTACTCGAAGTAGATGTTCTGGTTTTCCACTTCGGTCATGAATCGTACCAGATCCATCGCATAATCAGTGTATTTTCCTTCAGCAGGAACGAGAATCTGGTGAGCTGGAGTAAGCATGGCCACACCATCATCAGTATCACTGGGTAGTGGGAACCAACCAATCTTCTCAGAGACGTAATCCTCTCCGAACTTGCTCATGAGGGAAGGGATGAAGTTGCTGATTTGGAATGCAACTGCAGCCTTTCCTGTGGCAAGCATTTCCATCTGCTCGTCGTACGTACCCGACTGGTAGTTGGTCTGGAAAAGTCCAGCGTCACGAAGAGCAACGTATCTGGAGAATACCTCCTTAAGAGCTGGAATTTCGTTCAGACGAAGTTCGTTCTTCTCCAGTTTCCTCACTCCCTCGTCTCCAATAGCTGGGTCAACAAAGGTAGGCCAAGCAATCAGTGAGAATACCTGAAGAGGCCACTCTGATTTTGCAGCTTCATAGATAGGAATGTATCCAGCAGCTTTTGCTTTCTTGAGGATATTCAAGAAATCTGCATAGTTTTTTTTGGGTACATCAGCCTCGATGGCTGCAAAGACATCCTTGTTGTAATACACACCATAGGTGCCAGTTCCTCCCCATGGAGCACCATAGAGTTTGCCTTGGTAGAGCTGGAAATCCAAAGAAGCATCAAGCACATTCTCAAAGAGTGGGTCACCTGTCATCTCCAGCAAGCGATCCACACCGAATTTGGTGTATTGCTTGGTCCCTGGATCCATGGTGAAAAGATCTGGGAAGTCCTTGGTTGCAAAACGAGTCTGCAAAAGTCTTCCATATTCCTCTCCCGCGGGTATTGCTTGGATTTCCACTTTGATACCTGTCTTTGCAGTATACTTCTCAAAGATTCGTTCCATTGGTTCCATGATAGTTGTGTTTGTGATTACCACCGTCAGGGAATCGGGCTTTTTTTTCGGGCCTTCTTCAGCACTTGGGGCAGCAAATACAAACCCAGTGACCATCAAAAGCATCAATACAATCGTCATTGCCTTTTTTTTCATAAAGCCTCCTTTGTTTTGGAATCATTACATTCCAAACATCATACATCGTATCTGTATGGTAATTACACCATGAGTTTTTTGTGTTTGTCAAACAAAAGGTTTTTTTTTATTTGTATAAAACACACTAAAAACTTTCTTTTGTTTTCGATTGTGTACTGTATTTGGTTTTGTTTCTAAGAAAACACCCTCTGCTGTTAGTGTTGATTTTTGAAAGCTTTCTTACCGTTAGTACATAGAAAAAAAAGGAGGTTGCCAGCACCTCCTTTCGCTTCTCCTCATCTTATTTGTTTTTTTTCTACAATTCAATCATCACTTTCACCACATCCTGATGTCCCTCGGCAGCATACTCATATGCTTCTACTGCCTTCTCAAAAGGAAATACCTTGGAGATCAGGGGTTTTACATCGATAGAACCGTTTGCCACCAAGGCTACCGCCCTGTCAAAGGTGTTTGTATAGCGGAAGAGTGTTTCGATACGGAGGCCGCGAACCTGGAGCAAGGAAACATCGAGAGGAACGGTGCCGTTCATCATTCCGACAAGAACTACCGTGGATCCCCGTTTTGCACAGCGGAAGAAAGAAGGATAGACTCTTGGACTGCCTGAAGCTTCAAAGAGACGATCTACCCTTCATTGTTTGTCTCAGCCAGTATAGTTGCTTCCAAATCCTGGTTTGCCACATTGATGGGAATGATATTCTTATTAGAAGCTGCGATGGCTAGCTTCTCCTCTTTAACATCGCTAATGAAGACCTTGGAGCACCCGGCGGCGAGGCAGGAGATTGCAACCATGATACCAATGGTTCCAGCACCTACCACCAGGGCAGTGTCACCAGGTTTGACCTGGGCCTTCTTTGCAGCCTCAATTCCTGTTGCCAATGGTTCCATCATGGCACCTTCCTGCAGGCTGACACCTTCAGGCAACTTGAAACAGAAACGGGAAGGATGTACGACCTGCTCACGCAAGCAGCCATGAATCGGTGGGGTAGCCCAGAACGAGATGTCTGGATCAAGGTGGTAGTTTCCTTCCAATACCTGTTTGGATTGTAGATTAGGAACCCCTGGCTCCATGCAGACCAGATCTCCAATCTCTAGGTCGGTAACATATTTTCCTTTAGCCACCACGACTCCGGCAGCCTCGTGGCCGAGAATCATAGGCTCCTTGACGATGAATTCCCCAATGGCTCCTTCAGTGTAGTAGTGCACGTCACTACCACAGATGCCGCATGCTTTAACATCAACGGTTACATCATAGGGGCCCATGTGCTCCTCAATGGGATAGTCGCGCACGCTTAGCCGTCCCTTTTCTTCCAGTACCAGTGCTTTCATTGTATGCTTCTCCTCATACCTATTCTAAGCCATTGCAGTAAGCATGCAACCTTAAACCGGTGTTATTGTGGGTAAGAGCCTAGAATTTTATCATGGCCCAGCGTCCGATCGTCTCAAAACCAAGTCTGTGATACATGGCGCCTGCTGCAGGGTTGTCGTAGAAAAGGCAAAGGAATATGAGCCCTCTCTCAAACCCCTGTTCACAGAGATGATTCATCACCATGGATGCATAGCCTCTCTGACGATAGGCGGGGTGTGTGGCCACCCCAATGATCATGGCCCCACTTCTTGTAGTGGCAGTGGTATAGGCTGTGCATACCAACACGCCATCCTTGAAAATCCCATATCCATCGCAGCCTTTCTCATAGTTTTCCCTTGTTTGCGTGAGCTTCTCTTCCTCATGCTCGATGTAGGGCTTCGCAAATTCCTCTATCAGTTTGTAGAGGTCCACAATATTTTGACTGTGGCTCGAATCAAGTTTGAGTATTTGTTCCTTTCCAGTTCTGATTTTCTTGAAATGCTCTCGTTCCAGACGACACAGATATGTGCCTTGAAAGGGGAGGTCAGGGTAGTAGGGAGCCAATTGTTGGAGAATAGTTTCCTTTGCACTGATGCATTGGATCTCCTGGTCTTGTAAGAAATCGGCCAAGGCTTGTACATCAAACTGGTCCTTATTGCTGGAGATGATGAAATTGGAGTAGTACCTGAGCAACAGGCAATCCCAATCCTTACCAAAAGCCCAGATGGAAACAGTCTCTGTTTCCAATCCGTACTGTTCGATGTCTCCTTCAATGAAGAGATTCATCTCTTTCTCTGCTGCAATATTGGCCCGTACTGCAGGAATATCCTGATTTGTCAGTAAAATAGGTGTATGCATGCGAATACTATAAGAGGAGTCGTATATGGCTTCAATACATATGTACGGCTTCTTGCTAATAATAGAATCCAAATCTTCCAGAATTATCATTTGACCTCGGCTCATAAGCCCTCTATGATTAACAACGTTGGGGGAGCTTCATTGCCCTAGTGCGAAGTCAACTTCTCCCCCCCCTATTCTATTTTTTCCCGGAGGTTCTCTATGGACTTCTTGCTGGAAGGACTTCTTAACACCACGTGGAAGCAACTGGTAATGTTTGGTGTTGGAAGTCTCCTTATTTATCTTGCGATTGCGAAGAAACTCGAGCCCTCACTTTTGCTTCCCATGGGCTTTGGTGCCATCTTGGTCAACTTGCCGTTCTCTGGTGCCATCACACAGATGATGGAGGGAATTGGGGAGGTCCCGGGTATTCTTGACTGGCTTTTTGAGCTGGGTATAGAATCTGCAGAGGCGTTGCCCCTGCTGCTATTCATCGGTATCGGGGCGATGATTGACTTCGGTCCACTTCTAGCCAATCCAAAGTTGATCCTTTTTGGTGCAGCTGCCCAGTGGGGTATCTTTGCCACTATCAGTGTGGCAACATTGCTTGGGTTCAGTTTGATTGATGCTGCATCGATAGGCATTATAGGGGCTGCTGATGGACCCACATCAATCCTGGTCTCCCAGGTTCTTGGAAGCAAGTATGTAGGCCCGATCGCCATTGCAGCGTATTCGTATATGGCCTTGGTGCCTATCATTCAGCCGTTTGCCATCAAGTTGGTGACCACCAAGAAAGAGCGGATGATCAAGATGCCGTATAATCCCCGCTCAGTAACAAAGCGGGCAAAGATTCTCTTCCCGATCATCGTGACCGTGGTAGCTGGCTATGTAGCCCCAGCTTCTGTTTCCTTGGTAGGGATGCTGATGTTTGGCAACCTGATCAGGGAGTGTACCGTCTTGGATACGCTTTCTACCGCTGCGCAAACCGTCTTGGTAAATCTTATTACTTTGCTGCTCGGTATCACGATTGCCTCCACGATGAAAGCTGAATCGTTTGTAACGGTGCAGACCATTATGATCATGGGCCTCGGTTTGCTTGCCTTCATCTTTGATACCATCGCTGGTGTTGTATTTGCCAAGATCTTGAACTTGTTCGTGAAGCAGAAAGTCAATCCAATGGTTGGGGCTGCAGGGATTTCTGCCTTCCCCATGTCAGCAAGAGTCATTCAGCGACTTGGTCAGCAAGCAGATCCGCAGAACCATCTATTGATGCATGCAGTAGGTGCGAATGTCGCGGGGCAGATTGCATCGGTCATTGCCGGTGGCGTCATCCTGGGTCTGGTCCCGGGGTTGTTGTAGGAGGGGCGTATGCAGTCAATTTTTTTCAAAATCCCTGACTCTGATGGGACAAGGAATGCTGGCCATCTTCGTGGTCATCTTAATCATATTTCTGGTTCTACTCTTCCTTGGAAAGAATAAGACAAAGGGGGAGTGAGCCTCTCCTTATCCTTCCTGATGTCCTTCAGGGTCTCTGGAGATTTCAAGAAAGTTTTTTTAATCCCATCGATTGTGGCCTGTAGGTGCTCTTCCATGAGCTGCTCGCAGGTCGCTTTATCGCGGACTCGAAGGGCTGCTAGCAGAAGCCGATGGAATCTGATACCGATTGCGCATCCGAGCAGGGTAACAATAGTGTCCATTGTGGTGGAGAGTACTTCCTCAATACCCTGATTTGCCTGGATAAGTATCTCATTCTTTGATGACTCAGCGATTTTCCTATGGAAGAGATAGTCAGCCTGGGAGAATCTCTTGATGTCATCATGATGGACGAGCATCATGTTGAAAATCTCTTCCAGTGCGATGAGATCATCCTCAGTAATATGTTGCACAGCAAGCCCTATGGTGCCTTTTTTCTACCACCATACGGTATTCAAGGACTTTAACGATATCCGTTTGAAAATCTGAAGTCTGGAATGGATTTAAAACTGAAACAGCTCCCCTCATATGGGTACGTACTACAATTGTTCTCCCTCCCTGGTGGGTCTGTACCAATCCCACAGCTTCCAGCTGTTGGATGGCAGCGCGGACGGTCACCCTGCTCACATTATATTCATTACAGAGCTGATTTTCCGAAGGAAACTTGCTTCCTATTTCCCAAGTTCCTGCTTCAATCCTGTTTTTTTTAGTTTCTCGAATATCTGTACCCGTAAAGACTGTCCCTTGCTCCCAGAATCTCCCATTTCTCTACCTCTCTATAAACTTATAATACAAGTTAATTTGTACGAATGCAAGATAAATATATCGATAAATATTAAATCAATGAATAACAAAAATGACATAAATAATACATATATAAGGAAATATATACATAACAGAAAAAAAGTAAAAAATTTTCCTTTACAGATACATTTTTTTTCACTTGTAAGATAAGTTCATTGCTTAATTCCTAAAAGGAGAATTTAACGTTATGAAAAAAATGATGACTGTTCTTGCGCTCGTCATGATTGTTTCCTTCTTGTTCATCGGTTGTGAAAAGAAGGCGACTGCCGCAGCAAGCACCACAGGAACTCTGCCTGCCGCTAGTGCTGCACCGGCTTCTTCCACTGCAGATGCTGCAGCACCTGCTGCTGAAGACAAAATTGCAGTTTCTGTAAAAGATGAAGTTCGTACTGTAGAACCTGACTACACAATTCGCTTCGCATACTATGATGCAGCCACTTGGCCAAACATCTCGAAGACCCCGCTCCCAGAGCACGCCTATGGTTTGGTCTTCAAGAGTATTGTTGAGTCAAACTCGAATGGTAAGGTCGCAGTTGAGCTCTATCCTGGTAATGCATTGGGCGATACCAAGGCAACCATGGAAATGGCAATGAGCGGTGGTATTGAGATGGTAACCACTACTGGAACTATCTCTTCCCTGATGCCTGAGACCCAGGTTATCTTCCTCCCGTACGTGTTCAAGAGTGATGAGATTGCATGGGATTTCTTTGACACCAGTGATCTCTGGAAAGAGATGACAACTGAGCTTGAAGAGATCAGTGGTCTTAAGATGCTCTCTGTTGGACAGAATGGTACTCGCCACTTCACCAACAACGTACGTCCCATCCGCACTCCTGCTGATATGAAGGGTTTGAAGTTCCGCGTTATGCAGAGCCCCATCTACGTGAAAATGGTTGAGGCCATGGGTGCTGCAGCAACTCCACTTGCTTCCGGTGAGATCTACACCGCTTGTCAAACCGGTGTTGTTGATGGACAGGAGAACCCCATCTGGAACATTGCAGCCAACAAGTGGAACGAAGTACAGAAGTACATCACCCTTGATGGTCACACCTGGAGTGAGAACTTTGTATTGATCAACTCCGATTTCTGGAACTCACTGCCTGCTGAGTATCAGCACATCATCGAGATTGCTGCATACCACGCACAGACTGCAGACCGTGCATCTGAGGCTCTTGCTTCCCGCGTACTTGACTTCGAAGCAGTCAAGAACTCCATGGAAGTATATGTTCCTACAGCTGCTGAGCTCGAGCTTTTCAAGGAAGCAGCCGCTCCTACCTATGACTGGCTCAGAGGTGAGGTTGGCGATAAAATCGTTGACGAGTTCCTCGCAGAAGTAAAGAAATCTGAAGCCAAGTTTGGTTGGTAAGAAGATAATTAATTGAGTATTGACGATCGTCTCTTACGAGGCGGTCGTCAACTATGTGAGGTTCAAAGTGGTTAAAGTACTGGATAGGATCAGTTGGGTCCTTGGAAAAAATTGCAACCTATATAGCGACTGCCATCCTGATTGGTGTATTTTTCATTATCACCCTTGGGGTTATCGCCAGGTTCACCAGTCTCCGTTTTTCCTGGACTGAGGAGCTGGCAAGATGGGGTTTGGTAAGCCTTACCTACATCGGGGCAAGTGCCGCATTGAGAAATAAGCAGCATTCAGGTGTCAATATTATTGTCACCATGCTTCCTGCCAAGATTGCCAAGGTTGTGGCTGTCGTGGCCTATCTCGTGCTGATGTTCTCTGTCGTCTATTTCTTTATGAACAGTTATGAGGCTGCCATGAAAGCAGTCCGTATTCGTGGTGACATTCTTCCTTTCTCCATGAAGTATGTGAAAATGATGATCCCCGCATCCTTCTTTATGATGTTTTTCCATTTGGCTTGGGGATTAAGTGACTTGCTTACCAGCAAAGGCATTGCTGGAAAGACAATCGGAAGTTAGGGGAGAGGAAACTATGGGTATTATCGCAGTTGTTTTTATACTTGCATTGGCTATAGGCATCCCCATTGCATTCGTGTTGGGCGTATCCAGCCTGTATTACTTTTTGTTTCTTGGAAACATCCCTCTGAGCATGATCGGTCAGAAGATGTATAGTGGCATTGATAACTATATCTTGCTTGCTATCCCGTTCTTCATCCTCGCAGGAGAGTTGATGAACCGGTCCAAGATTACCGATGCTTGATCAGCTTTTCCAATATTCTGGTTGGACGGATTCCTGGTGCCTTAGCACAGGTAAATATCGTGGCGAGCGTATTCTTTGCCGGTATTACCGGTAGTGGTGTTGCAGATACTGCAGCTCTTGGTTCCATCCTGATTCCTGCCATGGAAAAAGAGGGATATACACCAGCGTATGCGACTGCTGTCACCGTTGCTTCATCGGTTATTGGTCCAATCATTCCTCCTAGTGTAGTAATGGTCATTTACTCCATGGCTACCGGTGAGTCGGTTGGTGCATTGTTTGCAGCAGGCTATCTACCTGGTATCCTTGTTGCATTCTCGCTGATGGTTCTTTCCTACTACTATGCTAAGAAACATAACCATCCCCGAAGAACGCACAAGATCCCGATGAAGGAAGTTCTCTATACGATGAAGGAATCCATCATTGGACTGATGTGCCCAGCAATCCTGGTCATCGGTATTTTCAGTGGATACTTTACCCCAACCGAAGCTGCTGTTATCGCTTGTCTGTATGCAATCATTGCAGGACTCTTCTTGCTCAAGACGATGAGTTTGAAGGAAGTCTTTGACAGCTTCCTCAGCGCAGCGGTTACCTCTTCAGTAACATTGCTTGTTATCGCATTGGCAAACCTCTTCGGTCAGGTTCTTGCAATCGAAAGAATCCCCAGCTTGATCGCAAATTTCATGCTGAATCTTACTTCAAACAAGATAATATTCCTGTTGATGGTCAATGTGTTCCTGTTGTTCATGGGTATGATCATGGATCCAGGTGCTAGTGTTCTGATCTTGGCACCGATCTTCCTACCTATTGCACTGACCTATGGAATTCAGCCACTGCACTTTGCAATCGTGATGTTGGTCAACCTTAACTTTGGCCTTATAACGCCTCCGGTAGGGACCTGTCTCTATGCCGCAGCACCGATCGCCAAGCTGAGTATTGAGAAAATCTCCAAGCAGTATTGCCATTCATTGGAGTTGAATTGATTGCACTGATGTTCCTGACATACATTCCGGAGCTGACACTGATCGTTCCACGTCTGCTTGGGTACATTTATTAAGAGATAGAGAAGAAGGGTATTGTATGAAAGCATTATATTACGTAGGTGAGAAAGAGATGGAACTGAGGGAAATTCCCTCCCCTGTTCCGAATGAGAATGAGTATCTCATCCAGGTCAAGTCAAACGGTATTTGTGGTTCTGACTTTGAAGGGTATATGGGAAAGACCGGCAGACGAACTCCTCCCATGATCATGGGACATGAGTTCAGCGGTGTGGTTTCCAAGGCTCCAAAGGGTGGCAAATTTCAAGAAGGCCAGAAAGTGGTTATTTTCCCGAAGCCTTACTGCGGTGTTTGTGAATTCTGCAAAAAGGGCATGGTAAATGTATGCCCTGAAGGCATCTGCATGGGAGTCCTCGATGTTAATGGCTCCATGTGTGAATATGTAACCATCGAGGAGAAGTACCTCCTTCCATTTGATGGTATCAGCTTCAATGAAGCCGCCTTCACAGAACCATTGGCAGTTGCATATCGCTCAGTTTACAAGATCAGCGATGCTGAACTTGCAGAGGCTGACTACACCCTGATAATTGGGGCTGGTACCATTGGCCTGATGGCTCTGGCACTACTGAAATACCGTGGTGCGAAGAATGTTATCGTCAGTGATGCTACTGATTTCCGTCTTGGAATCGCCAAGGAGCTGGGTGCCGATTATCTCGTGAATCCCAGAACCCAGGATTTCCTTGCAGAGATTACAACCATTACTTCTGGTAAGATGATCGATTTCTCCATCGAGGCAGTGGGTATTGCCCCAACCGCAAAGAACTCACTCGAGTGCTTGAAGATTGGTGGCACTGCAATCTGGATTGGAAACGCCCAGAAGATCATTGAAGTCAATATGCAGAACATTGTGACCAAGGAATTGAAGATCAAGGGTAACTATGTATATGACCTCGATGGCTTTGCAGACAGCCTCAGGCTGTTGAGTGAAAGAAAGATCAACATCAAGCCGCTCATCACCCACAGCTATAAGCTGGAAGATGGTGTGCAGGCCTTTAAGGATTTGGAAAACAATCGTGAAGGCAAGATGCTGAAGGTTATGTTGGAAAGTTAGGATGATATGGGTAACAGATAGTGTCTCCTGACACTGCTGTTGCCGATGATCTATACCACTTCAGCAATGAATTTTGTTGGAGTATGTATTGAGATTGC
>JDSF01000404.1_pt1 | contig 16792 bp, 19 predicted proteins | sample 199441 | NCBI WGS metagenome assembly JDSF01 (sample SAMN02592751, study PRJNA231836) | bioreactor metagenome | isolation source: continuous culture bioreactor denitrification-DNRA | place: Germany: Bremen
GCTTTGAAAATAATTCACATCAATACTTATATAATCTTAGTAAATCACTTTGTCTTTAAATCTGGTGAATAGTGAATAATCCACGTTACTATCTACTATATTTAAGGTAATTCAGACTATTTAACCAGATTATTTATCTTCTCCCATGGTTACATCAAGAATCGATGCACAATATTGACAGATTGATAATCAGGTTCAATGTGGTAGATATAACAGGTTTTTTTTCAAAGGAGCGAACCATGGACCATAACGCCCAAAAAGGGAAAATTCCCTTTTTTTTGCTGGCTTCGTCCTGTTGTTAATGCTGCTCTCCATTTCCTGCTCACACACACAACAAGAAACCATTGAAGCACTGTCGTACTCTCCTTCCTTTCTGGAACTGGAGACAATGCCTCTTTCCGTCCCCGAATCCGCTCAAGGATATGGACGGGAATACGAACTTTTGGGAGTGGAGACTTTCTCAACTATCAATCGTGCCCCTACCCCAGGATTCCTGCTACTCGATGCGGGCATCTTCCCCAGTAATCCTGACGATTACTGGATTGTCGGACGGTCACAGGGAGAAAGCGAATATCGCCATTATTACTCCACAGACCCTGAGAACTTAAAACTCAAAGCCAACGGACACTACGAGGTGCATTTCACGTATAAAGTCCTGGAAACCCCGGAGAAAGGATTCGAGGTAATTTTCTACTCGGATACCGGTGCTTCCCACAACGATTGGGTGGGTGACAGTATCTTCATTACAGAACCGGAAGGCAGCCAGGGTGAAGCTTCTTTCACTGCTCGTCTGAAGAATTATCCTGACTATCAGCTCCTTATGAATATCGTCAGAAAGGGTGCTATCGCAGTTCGCGATATTGTGATAACTGACTTAGAGACTGGAAAGGTTGTCGCAGAAGAACATGGGGACGCCGTGAGACACGGTCATTCACTTTTCCTTCGAGGTGAAGGAAATTTCTCAATCAAACCGAGTACTATCATAGAAGACGGTTCCAGTATTTTCACCAAAGGATTCTCAAGGGTCTGGACTAACCCTGAAGTAATGACCATTCCCAAGGATAGTATTATTCTCTTTGAATTTGACTACAAGGTGAACAAGAATATCAATAACCGGGAACACCTTGGCTGGGTACGACTTTTCCTCGAGTCTGATACAAGTACAGATCGTGGCATGATCAATGTACCGGGATATGGCATACAAGAAGGACATTATGCAGGTGCAGTGAAAACAGGAACAATGGATGGTACCTATATATTGGAGTTGGGAATCCATGATGATGTGGAGATTGAATTCACGAATATCAAGCTATCAAAGCAGATACCGGTGCAACCTGCCCCTGATTTGAAACCATTTAGTGCTCTCTACCCTCGCCTTGGCGATTTCTTTACAGCATATAGTGAATGGGTCGCTTCTGATGGAAGTGGATCCGCTCAGGGGAAAACTCCATGGATGAGTCTCTTCGAACTTGAAAAGAAATTGGCATACAACGATGTCCTGCTCGCACTGCATGAAATGACCAGCACCAATGATCCAGCCTTCGCGTTAAGGATGCGAACGCAGAATCCCTCGATCCTTCTTCTTCCCTCGGTAACTACACATACGTTCTGGGAAGGTGATGAATACATGCAGGAGCAAATGACCAACGAGCTAGCCAATGCTGAAATTTCTTTCATCCGTGGCATCGATTCAGAGTGGATACTCACCACTGCTAAGGGGAAAAGAATCAACGACACGGATGGCGTCGACACATTGTTGTTGAATATATCTCCCTTCTGTCCCCCCCCAAACAGTAGCGGACAAACCTACCTTGATTACTGGAAGGAAACCATGTTCGATCTTCACGTTGAAGACGGTACTTGGGATGGGGTGTACCTTCAGCAACTCCTGGATCGTGGTAACGATTTGATTAAGGGGATTAGCTATAAAACCAAAGTGGACGCCGACTATAATGTAAACCAGAAAAAAAAGATGAGACCCCTCCTTGGATCCATGAAATGACAGTTGCTTCTTCTCTGACGATGGTTAGATCACTCAGAGAAAAAGCTGGAGCGATTACATTACTTATTCCAGGACACCTGATCGATCCTATTCTTGCCCCTTTCTGCAATGGGGTTACAATACGAAATTTCAACTGGGGCTGGTATCATAAAGATGGGAAAAAAAAGAGTGGTTTGGAGAAGCTCAATGGAGCCATCTCGTCAACCGAGTATGGGAGTTGGAAGACTTGCTTCTTGACCCCGCGATTATCCTGCTAGAAGCGACTCCCATTGAGTTTACAGAAGCCAAAAGAGAACCTTTAGAATCTGATTACCCGCTTAATCGGTTTGCACTGGGGACTGCACTTTTGACCGATTCCTTCTATGAGTATGACTTGGTAGATGGTCGTAGTGCTCCCTTCTTCTTCGACGAGCTTTTGATCACACCCCAAGGTCGAAGTACTGATGATATCTCCGGGAAAGGCTGGCTTGGAAAAGCCTTGGCTGACGCAGAACACCTCACCAGTAATGAGGATGTGGTATTGAGCATCTCTGAGCCCATACTGCTGGGAAATCGAAGAACCAAGTACGTTGAACTCTTCAAACAAAAAACCAAGGAGACAGAGAGCAGGCAATATACCATTGAGCTGGATTGGAAAATCCTGGAAACATCAAATTCCAATCCAACGCTCAACGTCTCACTGGACAACACTTGGATAGACTACTACCCTCTTTCCTCTGTTTTGCAAGGCTCCTCCGGTCATGTGACTTTCCACACTACCGTACCCGCCAAACAACTCATGAGCTGTATGCTCAATATAGGCAAGCAAGGAATCGTGGAAGTGTCCAATGTAAAAAAAATCAGCAAGAGCGATAGTGGACTCTACAGGAGGGATTTTGAGCATGGCATTGTCATAGTCAACGCTACCAATGAGGATAAAACGGTATCGTTAAGGGATATCAAGGGACCTTTGAACAGGACAAATCTCAGACACATCAAAGGCAGCTTGGATACTGTTACCAACAATGGCCAGATGGTAAGTGGGGATGTCACTATCAAGGCCCATGATGCCCTTATTCTCTTGGCTGACTGACACTCAATCTTTTTTTCATGTGATGACCGGAGTTTTCTCCGGTCATCGTGTTAGGCAAAATGTGTAGTAGATTATTGGCTATCGGCTACTGCCAATACTCGGTCTTTCATAAACTGCATGAATCGATCGCTTTCTGTATAAATCCCATTATGGCCGGAGTGCTCCAACCAAAGCATCTCTTTCTTAGGGGCTTCTACGCTTTCATACCAACGCTCGGTAATACTCGATACACACGTCATATCATACGCCGCATTGACAACGAACAGTGGTATAGAGAACGTATTTGCCTCATCCTCCAGACTGCGATGTCGAATCTTTGGATAGACTGTCTTGGTGCCTCGGATCACACCTCTGATCAGATTGATTTTAGAGAAAAACGAGTGCTCAGGTGCGAGAAACATTTTTTCTGAGTGGAATCCATGGTCACTTGGGGCACTTGGGCTGTAGGAGTAGAGTCGTGAGAGTAGAGCATAATAAGCCTCTCCATCTCCTACCAGATTTCCCTTCTTATCATACTTCTCGTATGGAGGCAAACCGATCTCCTCTAATGTCTGGATGGTTTTCGAATCTCCTCGTTGTTTTGCACCTTCAAGTATCATCTTGTATCCTATAGTATCATTCTCCGTTGAGTTCACATGAGGTGATGCTGCAATGAAGGCATGGTATAGGTCAGGACGTTCAACGGCTGCGAGGGACCCCAGGAAACCACCCCAGGAGTGACCAAGTAGAAAGATTTTCTCTTGATCGAAACGTTCTGCCAATATTTCACTGAGTGTAATGACATCTTCAACATAGTTTTCAACTTCCATTCCCTTCTTTGCTGCTCTATAACTTGCTGCAACGCCACGTTGATCCCAACAGACGATAGTGAAGTCTTTATGCAAATCTCCCAAATAGGTCCTTACCCAGCCGACCTCAGATCCTCCGGGTCCTCCATCAAGCCAAAGAAGAATAGGATTGTCTCTCTTCACACCTGCAAGATAAATGGCCTGTTTAGTTCCATTGATGGATACTCGTTCCCTGCTATCTACTTCCAATTCAAGTGTATTGCCTGCTTGATCATGTATTGTCGCTGTATGGGTACAGGATGAAATGATCAAAAGGACCGTGATAAGAATGATCACGATTGGAAAGATTAGTTTTGTTTTCTTGCGCATTGATATGCTCCTCGTTATTGATTTTCATCAGTAGTGTAAGGAGCAATGCGTAATGGATCCTATCGGAAGAAATTATGATTTATGGGAAAATCTTCTCAGTATTTATTCGTAGACAACCAAGAAAAGAGTATTTTCTATACTTCTACTCTCTTTCCTTCGCGTAAGATATGCCTTTTCTGGTACTTCTAAATCAGAAGCAACCGTGATACAAAATATTGACATTACTCAATAATTGACTGAATCACAGTATCAACGCCCGAGAGCAGATCATCAACAGTGGGAGAGACTAATACATCTGGTTGTAGGGAACCACCTTGGTGTGCCTTGTCCATAACAAAGAACTTTGTTGAGTACTGTAAGGGAATCCTACTATTAGGAAGGGTTAAGGTCTTCACCTCCCCAAAATGATTTACGCTCCCTCCCGTGGGAGTTCCAACAAGCGTTGCGTTTGAGCGCTGCTTGAGTTGTACTGCATTCATCAGGGCTGAAGAAAATGTTCGCTCCCCTATCAACACATCCAGTGAAAATCCCTGAGTTTTCTGGTACGTTGCCAATCCATCAATCATGGGTTCAAGCAAGCTTGAATCGCCTCCTCCATTGTATCTGAGATCAACGATAATCTTGGCAGGTTTCTTGGAGGATACAAGGGCCAAGGTCTCTTCAATGAAAATATCTACAGGGAAAGCAGGGTCTGATGCACAGACATTGTATTGTATGAAGAGTATATCTTCTTGTGTGTCCAGAAACTCAGTTCGGTAGTAGACACGTGCACTACCTGTACGGGAAGGATTGTCATACAGAGTCACGAACTCTTTCTGGTAAAACTCAGTGATTGAAATTGGAGTGATTGAAGATGAAGAAACATTCTGACAGGTGCGATGATCAATGGTAAGCGTAATTGGATCACTAGGATTCTCTGCTATTCCCAGATATGAGTAGAACTCTGCAACGTTAAGAAGCTGGGAAACATTCTGTTTGAACCAAACCTGATTATCATAACCAACCAGACGTTCCGCCCTTTCCATTATCTGCTCAATCGACACCCCATTGATACTGAGCACCTCAGAACCAAGCATTGGCTCCTGCTCTTCTCAACCACAATCAGACGCCATGCATTGTTGATATATGCAATCTGAATAGGGAGAGCATACAAGCTTGCAGCCATGTCCTTGGGAAATCCAACCATCGTATGGGAGTCACCAATCTGTGCAATCAATTCACGTACAGTGAAATAGAAATCTATGTCTTGCATTTGGGGAGCAGAAATCAGGACTTCCTCATACAATGCCTTAAAGTCCTTTTCCTTGGTAACGCTATATATATCTGGATGATTATTTTCAAGGGTAGTCAGGAGTATCTGCAAGTCCTCTCTTCTGGGATCAGACATATCAATATCACTGGATAGTTGTGTCGAAGCACAAGAAGAAAGCAGACCAAGCAAAAGAGTGATGCTGAGGATTAGTATATTTCTCATGGTTTTCATTGAAGGCAATATACCATACATAGTTGACTTGGTACAGGAAGAAAAAGCCGGGTCTTCCTGTTAATCAGAAAACCCGGCTTGTTTACAAACAGATTGATTATCCCCTGGCTATCATAGTATACAGACCACCACCATTTTCGACGTTGGTGTATCCCATCTGCTGGACATCAGAACACATTTACCCAATAAAATATCTTTACCAAAAAAATATACAACGAATTTGTCACTTTAATTCATAAAGGGTCATAACTTAGATTGACAACTAAATATAAAGTAATTTAATTTAAACGAAACAGTTTGTTTTAATATATCTTATTTATTGCATACAAGGACGAAATGCTATGAAACATTCTCATGTTTTTCTGATGTCCTGTGTAGCACTTCTGAGTTTTTGCATCCTATTAACTAGTTGTGATTCTTCCATCTCTGACAATGCTGATCCAGCGGGAGAAGCAAGTACAAATCTCTTTCAAAACTGGGTTGTACAAGAAGAAGAACCCGATTTTTTTCTACGCCGTCAGTTCCTGGCACATGGTACCTTTTTTTTAACATCTATACCATCAATGCCATCACACCAGATGACATGGAATATCTTACAGTCAATATCTATGCACAATCTGAATACTCATTTCATTTATCCAAGACAAACACAAATTATATAGATGCTTCCAATTTCAGGACGTGGGTATTTATTCCTGATGCTTTTTTTCCAATCTAGAACTAATGTAAGCTTTTATGTTGAACAACCAGATGGCATACAAAATCGTGCTTTCGAGTCAATGAACTTGAATATGCAATCGTGGTATACAACTGATGACGATGATAATACCTATCGATTTGGTACGATACCCTATGATTTGAATCCTGAAGCCGGAGAGATCAGGAGAGTAATCCGTACTTGGGAAAATATCCCATTGCAAGAACAAACGATCACCGTCCCGCTTTCTTTCAATGTTGATTTGAATCAGGAACAGTTTGAGATGCAGACTTTGTATTTTATAAAAGAGGCAGATGACGATCCAAATGATGAAGATGATTATCACGTGTCATATAGAACATTGGACAACCAAAGCCTTTCTGGTTCGCTGACAATGGAAGATGGCAATGTTACCATTAGAATGCCTCATTTTCATTATCTTTCTTCTACAACTGAAAATACCATCAACAACAGAGCGCTATTGAGTACCCGCTTATTTCTTCCTCTGTATAATTATATTGATTTTGAACGTCCTGAAACACACTACTCGGATGTTTCCTATACATTCAGTCAAACAACCATGCATGCACACTCCTTCCTCACCCTACGGTATGTACTTTCAGATGATGAAACATTTGACGAGACGATACATACACTCACACTCAACAGTCTCCCCGAGGAACAAATCCCCGACTCCTTGGAACAATATATACCCTATGATACCAGTGTGATGGATACCTTTCAGACTTTTGATCCTGATGGAGATTCCATTCCTGAATTTTGTTATGAGGGGCTCCATTGGATTAGGTTACTCGCTGATGAGAACTATGAATCCCGATGGGATACCACTCCTGCCTTTGGAGAAATTGCTGATTATTGTGAAGGAATAGAGACTATGGTTGAAAGAAATAAGTATAGTGGTACTGATTATGGATATTATGAGACCTTGGAAAACGAAGTTTTCTTACAACGAACGAGCAGCGGGAAATACCTAAAAAATTGAGCTACTTGAAGAACGTTCCATTACACTTGGTGAATATCAATCAATGTTGGAAGGAGGGAAACTGCCAAATCCTGTTGGTGAACCATAACTTGATAAAAGTATCGTAATGCCCACCAGAAGGCCGGAGACCTTTGTACGTACCAGGGGATTGTGTCTCTTCCCTGCATATGCCGTTCAAATGTTCACCATGAGATAGCAAGGCTCCCGCCTTTTATTACGGGAGCCCCCTTTTTGCTCATTGATGCACTTATCCTCTGGCCATCATATTATGCAGACCACCACCATTTTCGACGTTGGTGAATCCCATCTGGTTCAAGATACGCATGCCATAGCTGGAACGTGCTCCTGAAGCACAATAGATGATAATCTCTCGATCTTTATCTTCAATGCCTTCAGCCCACTCCTGGAGGGAATCGAGTCCAACATTGATCGCTCCTGGGTAAGCACCCATTTCAAATTCCATCGGGGTACGAACATCGAGTACAATAGGACCCTCAGAAGCAATTGTTTCAGCTTCCTGAGTTTCATCTTCTTTCTTCGTCTCCTTGGAATCCTCTACTGACTTCTTCAAAATCGGATACTTTCCTACCTGGAGATACTGAAAACCAATGGCACGAGCATATCGTTCAAGACTGATATAGCCACCACTTAAGTTGAAAACACGGTCAAAACCAGCGCCCTTGAGCATTCTGAGTACTACATGGCCTTTCTGGCCATCATCGCTGATGAGAATGATTGGATTCTCCTTGGGGAGCTTGTCCAGATTCTCTCTAAGCATATCCTGGCTCAAATTGTTGGTCCCACGTAGATTGGCTTTTCCATAGCTGATCGGATCGCGGAGATCAATTGCAATAGGTTGCTGTTCCATGACGAAGTGTTCGAAATCCTGTGCCAGGACAGAGGGACTGAACCCACTGGTATGGTTGATTGCGGTAAAAGCTGCCATATTGACTGGACCATTGGGCGAATTGAAAGGAGGCGCGTACGCCAAGTCAAGTTCAGCAAGTTCGTCAATCGTCAGTCCACCTGCAATAGCAGTGGCAATAACATCAATTCTCTTGTCAACTCCAACACGACCGGCAACCTGGGCCCCTAAGACCTTCTTGCTCTTCTTGTCAAATACAAGCATCAAGCTTACTTTCTCTGAACCAGGGAAATATGCGGTATGGCTTGCCTTGTGTACTACAACTGCATCAACACTGAGACCTGCCTCCCGACCCGCCTTCAAACTTAGTCCGGTAGATCCTGCAACTGCTTCAAATACTTTCACAATTGAGCTACCGGAAACACCCTTATAGGAACGGTTCCCTCCAAGAGCATTCTCACCAACAAGTCTTCCTTGTCTATTTGCTGGGCCTGCTAGAGGCATCCTGACATTTTTTACCAAGATATTGTGGGAGATCTCCACCATATCCCCAGCAGCAAAGATGGAAGGATCACTGGTGCACATATGCTCGTTAACCTTGAGTCCACCAGAGGAACCCATCTCAAGACCTGCATCCTTTGCAAGTTGCAAGGTAGGGCGTACGCCTACTGAGAGCAGGACAAAATCGGTATCAATGGTAGTGCCGTCATTTATGAGAACCTTTTTGTCTTCAATGGCCTCAACTGATTTGCCCAGCTTGAGCTTTACGCCATAGTCCAGAAGTTCCTTTGTGATGAACCCTGCAAACTCCCCTTCCAAGTTAGGCATTACCTGAGGTGCCATCTCTACCAATGTAACAGCAATCCCACGCTTGGTGAGTGCCTCAACCATCTCCAGGCCTATGAAACCACCACCGACAACTACTGCTTTCTTTGGTTCATTCTCACTTATGTAGTGGTCGATCCTATCCATGTCTGCAAGGGTCCATAGCTGGAATACATGTTCCTTATTCACACCAGGCAAGGGTGGTACTACTGGCTTACCTCCCTGAGCAAGAATCAGGGAATCGTAGGGAAAAACATGCTCTTCCAAAGTAACATTATTTCTTGCGGTGACCTGCTTCTTCTCACGGTCAATTGCAATTGCCTCTGTATGGGTATGTACCTTAACACGATATTGCTCATGAAACGTCTCTTCACTTGCAAGAATCAAGGAAGAACGATATTCAATATCCCGTCCAAGATAGTAAGGAAGGCCACAGTTTGCAAAAGAAACATCTGCCCCAGTCTCTAAAAGTGTGATATTCACATCATTATCTAATCTGCGTGCTCTTGCCGCTGCAGTTGCTCCGGCTGCAACACCGCCTATGATCAATAGATTCTTCATTAGTAACTCCTCGTATAGCGAACGATAAAAAAAATAATATTATTAGTTGCTAGTGTCAAGTATTCATACTAGCAATCGTTATTTTTTTTACTTGAATGAAGCAATTTATTGTCTTAAAATGTTTATATCTATGCGCTAAGCATAGTTACGCAAAGCGGGGGTGCTTTGAAGCACCCCCCCCAATTGGTTACCCTTTATGATTTGTATGGATTAGATACAGCGAACTGCGTGGAATCCGTGGTGTACTGCAGAGAGAATATTATCTGGATTCTCGGCATCCCCTACCAAGGCACAGTCGACCTTGTCAGAAAGTGCATCATACAACTCCGTATTTGCCTTGTATCCAGCAGCAATCGCTACGGTATCGGCTTCAAGGGTATGTTTCTTGCCGTCCTTCTCATAGATGACCTTGCCATCTTCAAATGAGAGCACTTTTGCAGAAGTTACACTCTTCACCTTACAGTCCTCGATCAACTGACGAAGTGCCTGGTCATTGTTCTTGCAGTGTCTTGTGGTTGCAAGAATCTCAGGGAGCATCTCGATCATGGTTACAGAATCTGCCTTCTCTGCACAGTGACAGGCGGTCTCACATCCGACCAAGCCAGCTCCAACCACAACGACCTTCTTTCCATAGGTTTTCTTGTTGGACAGTAGGTCATTTGCCCCCGTTACCCAATCCTGGTCAATTCCCTTGATCGGAGGCATAACGGGCGTTGCTCCGGTAGCGAAAATCACCTTGTCGTAAGCGCCAGCAAGAACTTCTTCAGGAGTTCCGTCCTTCATAAGTGAAACCTTCACACTGCTACGGTGCAGTTTTCCAACCAAGTATTCGACATAGTCCTTCACGTCCTTCTTGAAGCGTGGTCCACCGGCTGCAAGCAACAAACCACCAAGTACATTACGTTTCTCCCACAGCTCTACTTGCATGCCTCGCTGCTCTGCAGTAAGTGCAGCCATAATACCACCAGGACCACCACCGATGACCAGGATACGCTTGCATGGTTCGTCCTTCCCTACAGGATAATAATCCTCAGCGAAAGCAAGCGGGTTCACTGCACAATGCAGAATCTTTCCACTGAAACCAGCAAAGAGACACTCATTACAACCGATACAGGGAGTAATGTCGTAAGTTTCATGTCTCTTGACCTTCTGGACCCAGTAAGGGTCAGCGATGGCCATATGCCCCAATCCGATCATATCGGCCTTTCCATCCTGCAAGGCAGCTTCTGCATCTGCAGGATTCTGCATTTTACCCTGTGACAGTACAGGGACCGTGACATGCTTCTTGATCTCCTCAGCAACGGGCAACTGTACCATTGGTGGTTGATAAACGGTATTGATAGCCTTGTACCAAGCCTCATAACAACCAACATCAACATGGAGAGCATCGACACCAGCTTCTTCGAGTATCTTTGCCATTGCAGTTCCTTCATCAAGCTCCCTACCCCCTTCTACTCCGTGGTACGGGGTGAACTTGTAAAGAATCGGGAAATTTGATCCCACAGCCGCGCGAATTGCCTTCACGCACTCTACTGAAAAAACGCATGCGATTTTCCAAACTACCACCATATTCATCAGTACGTTTGTTCCAGAGGGTTGACTGGAACTGGTCCATCAAGTACCCACATATCCGTGGAGTTCGACTGCATCTGCTCCAGCGTTCTTGGCTGTTACAGCGCCTTCTGCCATCTTGGTAACAAGGAACTGGATATCTTCTTTGCTGAATGCTTTACATTTCACTTCAGGAAACCAGAAGGAATCGACTTCACTTGCTGAGTATGGACGTACATCACCAGTGGTAAACTGCATTCTTCCCAATCCCGGGGTAAGCTGTATGCAAAGCTTTGCACCATGATTGTGAATTCTTCGAGCAAGAAAGTTCATCTGCTCGAATGCTTTGGCAGTGCCAAGTACATTACAGGCCTTTGCTTCATACTCCATGGTAACCTGGTTTGCACCAGTGATGATAAGTGCAAAACCACCTTTTGCGCGTTCTTCATAGTATCGAATTGATCTATCAGAAAAGGAACCGTCTGCGTTTGTCTGGGTTCCCATCGGCGCCATGTAGGTGCGGTTTCGTAGTTTCATACCTGCAATGCGTGTCTGTTGTAATAGTTTCATCTCTTGTTCCTCTCCTGTAGTAGGTTGTCTGAAAATGTACATGTCAGAATGTATTACTCCGGTAATACTGTGTTGTACTTGGGTACACCATATCAAACGCTTTTCTTGTTGTCAATACTATTTTATCGATATAAGACTATCCACCAATCACACTTGTTGAATGAGGGTGCTTCTGGTAGAGTTTGGAACTAAGGGAGAGCTTGGTATGGACATGAAGGCACAGATTATAGCAAAGGGGAATGAGCTATTCAGGGACAAAGGGTATGAGAAAGTCACCGTGAATGATATCTGTGAAGCTTGTAGTATCACAAAGACCACGTTCTATTATCACCTGAAGTCAAAGCAGGATATCCTGTTGCAAAGCTATGATATTATCGTTGACAATCTAACCCCAATGCTTCGACAGATGTTGCACTTACCTTCCTGTTGGGAGCAAATAAAACATCTCTTTGATTATCTGATCACCCAATTCATTGCCTTAGGACCAGAATTGAACAGCCAGTTGTTGATCGTGAATCTCCAGAGGAAAGACCGGGCATTGCACCTGAGAAAACATCTTGAGGAAATTGCAATCGACATCATCTCCTTAGGCCAAGAAAAAGGACAGTTTCTCAATAGCAATGAACCAAAGGTACTCTATGAAGCTGCGGCTTATATGTTTACTGGATATGAATATATGTGGTGCACACTTTCTGGAGAATTTGCCTGGAGAGAATTGTTTTTTTCCAATCCTTGGAAACATTGCTTGTGGTAACACCAGAACCGGTTAACTGCAACTAGGTAAGCGGTTTGTAAGTATAAAAAGATTTACTAACTATATAGTTTATTGATGCTTTATATTCTTATTATAGTTTCTTAATATTATATTCATTTTTTTTATAGTATATTATATCTATATTGACAGATGAAACTATCAGATGTAATCTACTTTCATGGACAACACGCAACACTACGTTGCCATTATTGGTGACATTATTGACTCCCGGACTCTTACAAACCGAAGACAGGTCCAGATACAACTGCAGAAGGTCTTGCAGAGAGTAAACAACTTCTCATTTTTGGGTACCTACAAACAACTCATAGATATCTCACCCTTTTCATACACTACTACAAAACAAGTTCAGCTCACAAATGAGAAGAATTCGATTACTTCCTCATTTACCATTACCCTGGGAGATGAGTTTCAGGGATTGCTGAGCAATTATTCTCATGTAGTTTCCATCGTTGATTACATTGAACGTCATATGTGGCCGGTACGTATCCGATTTGGTATCGGTATCGGAGAAATCCATACTGAAATCATCAAGGATTCACCGTTTGGAATGGACGGTCCGGCATATCATATTGCACGTGATATGTTAGCTCACCTGAAGCAAAGCGAAAAAAAAGCACAAGGAACCATGTACTACCACTCGAATCGGAATTGCGAATGATGAGAAGCTTTCACTCATGCTCAATATGACATTTTCCCTCCTTTCAACCTTGAAAGAAGGCTGGACAGAAAAACAGCAGAAAACATTGCACACGTTCATGGAAGGAGGCCAATACAACCAACAGAAAACAGCTGCACTGCTTGGTATCACCCAGCCTACAGTGAATAGCGCATTATCTTCGGCCCATTTTTTATACCTACTTGCATACGTTAGCTGGGATCACGAGCAGCCTAAGTGAGGAATGTTAATGAATACTGATATTTTCCTGTTCTATCTCCTGTTACATATTCTGGGTGACTACTACCTCCAGAGTGAAAGACTGGCAGGGTCAAAGAGAAACAAATATCCAGCGGTATTACTCCATAGTCTTATATATGCACTCCCTTTTTTTTGCCTCCCTGGCATTTATTTACCCTTCCTCGTCGTTGGTCAATTCTCTTGTATTTCTCATCATTCTTCACGTTTGTATAGACACGGCAAAGTTCTTGTTTCACAGACTTGGAAAGTGCAAGGAATCTACACTATATCTGGCCGATCAGGCAGTCCATCTTATCTCACTAGCAGGAGTGGCAACACTACTCATTCCAGCACCATTAGCTCCAGCTTCATGGCTTACCGGTTTGCTAAATTCCAGTAACTATTTCCCTGAAACCATCCTCACCTGGGCTGTCAGTATCTTGATACTTGCAAAACCTTCCAATATTACCATCAAACACATTATTTCACGATTAGGAAAGAAAGAAGAGACACCCCGAAATAATGCCGGGGCCATGATCGGTACCCTTGAGCGCTATATCATGATAATACTGCTCAGTCTTGGGCAGTTTGGTGCACTGGCTTTGGTGATGGCGGCAAAGTCAATTTCTCGCTATGAGATGCTCAAGGATAAGGATTTTGCAGAGTATTATCTGCTGGGAACCCTCTTGAGTATTCTCATTGTACTTGTAGTATGGCTACTTCTCTTTTTTTTGACATAGTGGCTTGTTGCTCTATTCTCCCTGCATGACTTGTCTGATTCCAGGAGAGCAGACCAAATACCTGTTCCCCTATGAATGCGAGCAAACTGATCACGATGGTACCGGAAAGTACCAAGGCAGAATTACGCAGGGTAAGTCCACTGATGATGATGGTCCCGAGTCCTTCCCCACCAATTACTGCTGCGATGGCGGCAGTCCCAAGATTGAGGATATAACTGTGTCGTATACCGGTGATTATCATGGGCAACGCTTGTGGGAGCTCAGCAATATGAAGTTGCTGGAACCAAGTCATTCCCATTCCCTTTGCAGCATCGATTACAGCTGGGTTTACTGCAGTGAACCCTACTATTGTGTTTCCCAGGACAGGAAAGAGAGAGTAGAGAAACAGCGCCAACAAGGCTGGTTTCCATCCAAAACCCAGCACGGGAAATGCAAGTATTATTACCGCTGATGGAGGAAAGGTCTGGATAAAAGCATTTAGCTTAAGTACCAGGTGTTGGAACTCTCTTCCTGCCCTTCTTGTAACCAGGATGCCAATGAATATACCAAACACACTGGCAAGTAGCGTTGCTGCAATCGTTAGGGTAATGTGGGCACCGGTCATTTGCAGAATGGTCTTCCTTGAATGGGTGAACTGTGTCTCAGCAGGAAACAAGAACGAGAGAATCGTTGTTTGCAATGCATCAGAGGAAATATAGAGGGCCAACCCAGCAGTGATCAGGAGAAGAGGAACCCATCGCTTGATCATTTCTCTAGGAGATGCTGATTGTTTGGATTGTCTCAAATCGAACCTCCCCGAATAACCGTCCTTCCTCATCCACCACGGCAGCTGCAGGCAGCCCCAAGCTCAGGATGGCAGCCATACACTCTCTCATTGATGAATACGTCTGTACTGTATGGTTTGCGCTGTGTACCGCACGCGATACGAGACGTCCCTTCACCCACACAAACCCTTTGATAGGTTTTCCTCTCTCATCAACTTGCCAATAACACCTGGGTGAATCCTCAGGTAATACTGATGTGCTCGCCTCTTCCATCCCAGAGAGTACTTCTTGTATGCAACAATGGTCGGCAGTAAAGAGGGATAGACGTTTGAGTGACCGATCGGGGCCGAGAAATCGCTCCACAAAGTCATCCTGTGGAGAGGAAAGAATCTGCTCTGGGGTGTCAGCTTGTATCACTTCCCCATCCTTCATGATCACCAGGTAGTCAGCAAGACGGATAGCCTCATCAATATCATGGGTGACAAAAATAACGGTCTTCTTCAATTGGCGTTGAATACGGATAAACTCATCCTGTAGCTGTTCACGGGTAAGAGGATCCACAGCCCCAAAGTTCATCCATCAGCAGTACAGGAGGGTCTGCACCAAGGGCACGGGCAACCCCTACACGCTGGGCTTCCCCACCAGAGAGTTCATGGGGATACTTGTTCCGGTAGATCTTGGGGTCCAGCCGCACCAGAGTGAGCAATCGCTCTACCCGCTCCCCTCTTCCTGACCGTTCCTGTCCAAGCAATCGTGGAACCAGATCAACATTCTCTTCTACACTTAGGTGAGGCATCAAACCAACAGACTGTATGGCATACCCCATGGATCGCCTAAGCTCAGTCTCATTCATGTTCTGTATGGACTCATCACCATAGGTTATCACTCCAGAGGAGAGTTTCACCAGTGCATTGATACACCTGAGCGTAGTTGATTTCCCACACCCACTGGGCCGATCAACACAGTTACCCGATTGGTGGGAATCTGTAAGCAGACTTCCTTGAGTGCCTCGATCTCTCCATAACGAACAGAAATACGGTCTGCTTGTAGAAAAATGGAAGTATCAGAAAGGATAGGATTGGCAGGCAATTGCATCAGCGTTCCTCCCGTGCCAAGAATGTAGGAGTGAAGAAAGTGATCAGGAGCTGGAATAGCCGGTCAGAGATTACGGTGAGGGCAATGATAAGCAACATACCTAGCAAGACCATATCGACTGAAGCCTGGCCGAGTCCCTCAAACACCAAGACCCCAAGTCCATCCCCTCCGATCAACTTTGCCAGCGTGGCGTTCCCTATGGTTTGTACCAATGCTACCCGAATACCATGAAGAATCCCTACCGTTGCCAAGGGAAGGCGGACGATCTTCCATAGTTGCGTGGAGTTCATACCCATCCCCTTCGCGGCAAGAACCACTTGCTCATCAATTCCAGTAAGCGATGTATAGGTATAGCGGATAATCGGATAGAGTGCATACATACTGAGCGCAATGATTGCTGGTGCATTACCTATTCCCTGGATTCCCCACTGTCGAAGAACCGGAAAAGCCCTGGAGAGAGCGGCAAGTGGAGCAATCAAAAGACCAAAAAGAGCTATCCCTGGAATGGTCTGCAATATATTGAGGATGGGGAATACCACACGCCTAATGGCTTTGTTCATAAAGGCGAGAAATGCGATTGGAATTCCTATAAGCATACTGATAAGCAGGCTTATACCGGTAATCCTGATATGAGATAGAATCTCACGGGCCAAGCGTGTACCCAGGTTCCTTGCTTCCAGAAGAATTCCCAGGCGATCAAACATGCCAAGAAGGCCCAAGCCTAACTATCGTGATCA
>JDSF01000405.1_pt1 | contig 16715 bp, 20 predicted proteins | sample 199441 | NCBI WGS metagenome assembly JDSF01 (sample SAMN02592751, study PRJNA231836) | bioreactor metagenome | isolation source: continuous culture bioreactor denitrification-DNRA | place: Germany: Bremen
AGAGCTGGAAGATTGCTGAGGAAGCAGGCTTGCAGGTTGCAACCGCTGAGGAAGCCAGTGCCATGGCTCAGGTCATTATGATGCTGCTGCCCGATGAGAGACAGGGAAAGATTTACCATGACAGCATCGAGAAAAATCTGACAGCAGGTAAGTACCTCGCATTCGCACATGGATTCAATATTCATTTCGGTCAGATTACACCTCCCTCTGATGTAAACGTCATCATGATCGCCCCCCAAGGGCCCTGGCCACACGGTCCGTACCCAGTTCCAGGAAGGCAAAGGTGTTCCTTCCCTGATTGCAATCAACCAGGATCCCAGTGGCGATTCCAAGGACGTTGCTCTTGCTTACGCTAAGGGCTTGGGAGCTGGTCGCGCAGGCATCTTTGAGACAACCTTCAAGGAAGAGACAGAGACCGACCTCTTTGGCGAACAGGCTGTACTTTGTGGTGGTGTAACCGCCCTGATCAAGGCTGGATTTGATACCTTGGTGGAAGCTGGTTACCAGCCAGAGATGGCCTATTTCGAGTGCTGCCATGAGATGAAGCTGATTGTTGACCTCATCAACCAGGGTGGACTCTCCTACATGCGCTACTCCATCAGTGATACCGCTGAGTATGGGGACTACACCACCGGACCAAAGATCATCACCGATGAGACCAAGCAGTCCATGAAGCAGGTGCTTACTGACATCCAGGAAGGGACTTTTGCCCGCAACTGGCTGCTTGAGAACCAGGTAGGACGACCTTACTTCAATGCGAAGAAGCGCATTGAGAAGGAAAGCCTCTTGGAGAAGACAGGGGAGAAGCTGCGCTCACTGATGAGCTGGCTGAAAAAAAAGTAACATAACCAAAACTCTATAAATAACCGGGAAGGACACTATGGAAAAGGACAGAATCTATATCTTTGATACCACACTGAGAGACGGCGAACAGGCTCCTGGCTACAGCATGAACCTGGAAGAGAAAATTCGCATGGCCCTACAGCTAGAGGCCCTCGGTGTGGATATCCTAGAAGCCGGGTTTGCCATAGCGTCTCCCGGTGACTTTGCCAGCGTCCAGGCAATCAGTAAAGAGGTAAAGGACGTCACCGTCGCTTCTCTCTCAAGAGCCTTGGAGAGAGATATTGAAGTTGCTTGGGAAGCAGTGAAACATGCAAGAAGACCCAGGATTCACACCTTCCTAGCGACCAGCGACCTCCATCTTGAGTTCAAGCTGAAGATGAGCCGCGAGGATGCCTTGAAGCGTTCCGCCGCCATGGTGAAGTTCGCTCGTAACCTGACCGACAATGTTGAGTTCTCCCTGGAGGATGCAACCCGAACCGATCTTGACTATATGTGCAAGGTTGTTGAGGAAGTGATCAAGGCAGGGGCCAGTGTGGTCAATCTGCCGGACACCGTCGGGTATGCAACCCCCGATGACATGACCCGAATGGTATCCACCGTCATGAACAAGGTTCCCAATGTGGACAAGGCCATCCTTGCAGTCCATTGTCACAATGACTTGGGACTGGCAGTTGCCAATAGCCTTGCGGGACTGAAGGCCGGAGCACGTCAGGCAGAGTGTACCGTCTGTGGTATCGGAGAGAGAGCAGGGAATGCCGCCGTTGAAGAACTGGTGATGGCCATCAGGACGAGAAATGATGACTACCCATTCTCCTACCAGGTCCGCACTGAGGAAATATCGCGTTCCAGTCGTCTGCTTTCCCAGATTACCGGTGTAAAACCAAACCCTTCCAAGGCAATTGTAGGTGCAAATGCCTTTGCCCATGAGAGTGGCATCCACCAGCATGGCATGATGCAAACAGCCTTACCTATGAGATTATGACCCCAGAGAGTGTAGGAGTGATGACTACCAGTCTTGTGCTGGGTAAGCACAGCGGGCAACACGCCTTCGAGAAACGCCTTGTTGACCTTGGCTATGCCTTGGGCAAAGAGGAAGTAAAGACACTCTTCACAGAATTCAAGAACCTCGCAGACCGTAAGAAAACCATCACAGACCGCGATCTCATTGCCTTGGTGGAGACTTCCAACCAGAGCAGCCCGGTTATCTGGGAGTTGGAGCGTTTTGTGGTCAACAGTGGCAATCTGATGACCAGTACCGCCTGTGTCACCCTGAGAAAGGGGGAGAAGACCTACCAGGAAGTTGCTCTCGGCACTGGTCCTGTGTATGCCGCACTTAGGGCAGTGGAGAAGATTATTCGTCATCCATTCAGTCTGGAGGACTACAGCTTGCAGGCAGTCACCGAGCATCGTGATGCTCTTGGAGAAGTCCATGTAAAGATTACCGATGGGCATGGGATGTATCGTGGACGGGGTGTAAGCACTGATGTAATCGAAGCTTCGATTCTCAGCTGTCTTGCTGCAGTGAACCGTATGCTTGATGAAGCATCCTCGATCTCAGGTGGTGGTTCGCTCAAACCAACCACTTCACCAAGTTTTGAGAACGATATGTTGCGTTCCCACTCAGATAAGGAGAAAGAACGAGGTGATGCATAAGATAGATTTATTTGACTCAACCCTCCGTGATGGAAGCCAGGGGGGGGAAGGGATCAGCTTCTCGGTCGAGGACAAACTGAAGATTGTAAAAGCCTTGGATACATTAGGGGTAGCCTACATTGAGGCGGGAAATCCCGGATCGAATCCCAAGGACTTGGAATTCTTCCACCGCGCCGAACAGCTCTCCCTCTCCCATGCAACCTTGGTTGCATTTGGTTCTACGCGGAGAAAGAACAGCAAGGCAGTGGACGATCCCAATCTGAAAAATCTTGCCAGTGTAAAAAAAACCAAGGTGGTGTCCATCTTCGGCAAGAGTTGGGCGCTTCATGTCACTGATGTCATCCGCACCACGCCAGAAGAGAACCTTGCGATGATTCGCGACAGTATACAGTTTATTACTGAAAGCGGAAGTGAAGTATTCTTTGATGCCGAGCACTACTTTGATGGATATCTTGATGACAGTGAGTATGCGAAGGCAACCTTGCAGGCTGCCCTCGATGGAGGGGCATCCACCTGGTGCTCTGTGAGACCCGAGGTGGCTTGATTCCTAGTGAAGTTGCTCGTATCACCGCTGAGACTGCAAGGCTTTCCCTGGAATCCCAATTGGGATCCACGCCCATGATGACATTGGCTGCGGAGTGGCAAGTTCGATCGCTGCAGTCGAAGCTGGAGCTATTCAGGTGCAGGGAACCTTGCTCGGTTTTGGCGAGCGATGTGGAAATGCAAATCTTGCAACAGTTGCAGGGGTTCTCGGGACCAAGCTCGGTGTCGATTGCCTCTGCGGAGAAAGCCTTGAACAGCTGACGGCAACCAGCCGTCAGGTTGCCGAAATTGCAAATGTCCGTATCATAGGAGGCGCTCCCTTCATCGGAAAGAGTGCCTTCGCCCATAAGGGTGGCATGCATATCGACGGGGTGCAGAAGATTCCCCGTTCCTTCGAGCATATCGATCCCTTGCAGGTTGGCAATGAACGCAGGCTCCTTATGAGTGAAGTAGCTGGAAGGGCCTTGATGCTTAAGCGAATCGCCAGGGTGATTCCTGATCTGGATAAGGACGATCCGGTAACGGTGAGTTTGATGGATGAACTCAAGCAACTCGAGGCGGATGGCTACCAGTTCGAGGGTGCTGAAAGCAGCTTCGATTTGGTGATCAGAAGACACCTGAAGATGTATAAGCCCTATTTCTCACTGGTACATTACCAGACCATTGGCAGCAGCCCTATGCAGACCCACTTAGCGACGCAACACATGCTGCGGTGGTAAAGGTAAAGGTAGGGGGAGAGAGTGCCATTACTGCCGCTGAGGGTGAAGGCCCGGTCAATGCCCTGGACCAAGCACTGAGGAAGGTCCTTGAACAGTTCTATCCTACCCTCAAGCGGGTACACCTGACCGACTACAAGGTACGAGTCCTGGACTCGGCAGGGGCAACGGCCAGTAAGGTTAGGGTTCTCATTGAGTCCACCGATGGTAACGAAAGTTGGACCACCATCGGGGTCAGTAGGGACATCATTGAAGCCAGCTGGTTTGCCTTGAGTGATAGTATCGAGTATAAATTAATTGCCGAGGGGATTGAGCCCTCGGTTGAATGAAGGAAGGAGACACCCCATGGGTATGACAATGACACAAAAGATCCTGGCCCACCACGCCAAACTGGAAAGCGTACGCGCTGGACAGTTGATCATGGCGGACCTGGATATGGTACTGGGCAACGACATAACGGCTCCAGTTGCCATCAACGAATTTGGAAAATTCGGCAAGGAGACAGTATTTGACAAGGACAAGGTTGCCCTCGTCCCCGACCACTTCTCCCCGAACAAAGATATCAAGGCAGCAGAGCAGTGTAAGGCACTGCGCTGTTTCGCACGTGATCATGAGATCACCAACTATTTTGATGTAGGCCAGATGGGCATTGAACATGCCTTGCTTCCAGAAAAAAAAGGTTTGGTAGGAGCTGGGGACCTGATCATTGGTGCAGATAGTCATACCTGTACCTATGGGGCTCTGGGCGCTTTCTCAACCGGTGTGGGATCCACTGACATGGCTTGCGGTATGGCTACCGGACAAGCTTGGTTCAAGGTTCCAACCGCCATCAAGTTCGACCTCACCGGTTCGTTCTCTCCCCTTGTAAGCGGAAAGGATCTGATCCTCCATATCATTGGGATGATCGGGGTCGATGGTGCACTCTACCAGAGCATGGAGTTTAGTGGAGAAGGGGTGAAGAACCTTACCATTGATGATCGCTTCACCATTGCAAACATGGCCATCGAGGCCGGTGCCAAGAATGGAATCTTCCCCGTTGATGAGATTGCCTTGGAGTACTTGAAAGAGCACTGCCCAAAGGAGCCTGTCATTTACGAAGCAGATAGTGATGCTGAGTATGAGAGGGTGATACATATAGATCTCTCTGCGGTAAAGAGCACGGTAAGCTTCCCCCACCTCCCTTCCAACACCAGGACCATCGATGAGGTTGGCGAGGTGAGAATTGATCAGGTTGTCATTGGAAGCTGCACCAACGGCCACATCAGTGACCTGAGACAGGCTGCTGCCATTCTCAAGGGCAAGAAGATTGCAAAGCATGTTCGTACCCTGATTTTCCCTGCTACGCAGGAGATCTGGAAGCAGGCGATGCATGAAGGGCTCTTTGATATCTTCATCGACAGCGGTTGTGCTGTTTCCACTCCCACCTGTGGTCCCTGTCTTGGCGGTCACATGGGAATCCTCGCAGAAGGGGAACGTGCGGTGAGTACCACCAACCGTAACTTTGTGGGAAGAATGGGTCATGTGAAGAGTGAAGTCTATCTTGCCAGTCCGGCGGTTGCCGCTGCAAGTGCGATAGCAGGATACATCGCCGATCCTGCAAAGGTTATGGAGGAGTAAGATGCAAGCCAAAGGAACGGTTTTTAGATATGGGGACAACGTCGATACCGATGTTATCATCCCAGCGAGGTACCTCAATACCTCAAATCACAAGGAGTTGGCCTCCCACTGCATGGAGGATATCGACCAGGATTTCATAAAGCAGGTGAAAGAGGGCGATATCATGGTTGCTGACAAGAATTTCGGTTGTGGAAGCAGTCGTGAGCACGCTCCCATTGCCATCAAGGAAAGTGGGATCAGTTGCGTCATCGCTAGAACCTTTGCCAGAATTTTCTACCGCAACTCGATCAATATCGGGCTTCCGATCCTCGAATGCCCTGAGGCATGTGACGGTATCAAGGCCGGTGATGTGGTCAGCGTGGATTTTACTTCCGGTACAATCACCAATGAAACCAGTGGAAAGGTGTTCCATAGTGAGCCATTTCCTCCCTTTATGCAGGACCTTATTGCGAGTGGTGGACTTGCTGGCTATATTGCAAAAGGGGGAGGCAAGGTATGAAGAAGCATATTGCACTCGTTAGCGGTGACGGCATCGGACCAGATATCGTAAGAGAGGGTGTGAAAGTCCTCACCGCGGTTGCAGAGAAGTTCTCCCATGAGTTCACTACCAGCAGCTATGATGCAGGTGGTGTGGCCCTCGACAATGTAGGGATTCCCCTTCCTGATGCCACCCTTGAGGGTTGTATGCAGAGTGACGGAGTACTCTTGGGAGCAGTTGGTGGACCAAAATGGGATACCCTTCCTTCCCACCTCAGACCAGAGAAAGCCCTGCTTGGCTTGCGTGGTGGCATGGGGTTGTTCTGCAACCTTCGTCCTGCAATTCTTTATAAGCAACTCGCTGATGCCTGTCCACTGAAGAGCGAAATCATAGGGGATGGACTGGACATCATGGTGGTGCGTGAACTCACCGGCGGTATCTACTTCGGCGAGCGCGGTCGCAGTGATGACCGTGCCTATGATACCATGGCCTATACAGTAGCTGAGATTGAGCGGATCGTACGAAAGGGATTTGAGATTGCCCAGAAGCGTTCAAAGCGCCTATGCAGTGTAGACAAGGCAAATATCCTTAACTCCAGCCAGCTCTGGAGAGAGGTAGTGCAAAGAATCCAAAGCGAGTACCCTGAGGTGGAAGTAAGCCACATGTATGTGGACAATGCAGCCATGCAGCTGGTTCGCAATCCCCGCCAGTTCGATGTGATTGTAACCTCGAACATGTTTGGGGATATTCTCAGCGATGAGGCAAGCCAAATCACCGGTTCCATCGGTATGTTGCCATCTGCTTCCCTGGCTGAAGATGGTTTTGGGATGTACGAGCCGATACATGGCAGTGCCCCTGATATTGCAGGCAAGGACCTGGCCAATCCGATTGCAACAATTCTTTCGGTTGCCATGATGTTGCGCTACAGCTTCTCCCTCTCTGATGAGGCAGATGCGATAGAAAGAGCAGTCAGTTCCGTGTTGGATGATGGATACCGAACAGCAGATATATACACCGACGGAATGAAAAAAAGGTCGGTACAAGTGAGATGGGCAGCTTGATAGCCCAGGCCCTGTAAAGGGAGGAGGATAGTATGGACGAAAGCAAGAGACGTTCAGCGCAGATGACTGAGGGAGCCGATCGTTCCCCACACCGATCGCTGATGAAGGCACTTGGATGGACCGACCGTGAAATCCATATGCCGATCATCGGGATTGTCAATGGAGCCAATGAGATTATTCCAGGACATATTCACCTTGATAGGATTGTCAATGCTGTTAAGAGCGGGGTACGCCAAGCTGGAGGAAATCCAGTCTCGTTCCCTGTAATTGGGGTATGTGATGGAATCGCCATGGGCCATACGGGGATGAAATACTCTCTGGCAAGTCGTGAGGTCATCGCTGATTCCATTGAGATTATGGCCACAGCCCATCCCTTTGACGCTCTGGTTTTCGTCCCCAACTGTGACAAGATTGTCCCTGGTATGCTGATGGCAGCCGCCAGAATCAATATTCCTTCCATTTTTTTTGTTTCCGGTGGGCCGATGCTTGCCGGTAAGATTCCAGGCGACAGCTCCTGTGGGACGAGCCTTTCAGTGATGTTTGAAAAGGTGGGAAGTCTTGCAGCCGGATTGATCAGTGAGGAAGAGTTGCTCTCCTATGAGAATAATGCCTGCCCAACCTGTGGATCGTGTAGTGGTATGTTTACAGCCAACAGCATGAACTGCCTGACTGAGGCTATTGGAATGGGACTCCCTGGCAATGGGACCATCCCAGCTGTCTATAGTGCTCGTGACCGGCTTGCCAAGGAAGCAGGATACCAGATCATGGAATTGTTGAAAAAAGAACATCCGTCCCCTGGATATCATGACCAAGGAAGCGTTTGCCAATGCAATGGCCGTGGATATGGCCTTGGGTTGCAGTACCAATACCATGCTCCATCTGCCGGCAATTGCCCATGAATCTGGTGTCGATCTGGATATTTTCATGGCTAATGATATTGCTGCCAAGGTTCCCAATCTCTGTCACCTAGCCCCAGCTGGCCCTGACCACATTGAAGACCTCTTTGAAGCTGGTGGAGTGCTTGCCGTGATGCGAGAACTGGGAGAAGCCGGGTTGCTCAATGCAGACTTGCCAACGGTGAGTGCGAAGACGATCGGGGAACTCTATAGTGCAGCACCAATCTACAATCATGAGGTAATACGACCAATCGACAACCCGTTCAGTAAGACCGGGGGAATTGCAGTACTCAGGGGAAACCTTGCTCCAGATGGGGCTGTGGTGAAGCAGAGTGCAGTTGACGAGAAAATGTTGGTACACAGTGGACCTGCAAGAGTCTTTGACAGCGAAGAGGCGACCATCAAGGCTATCTTCGATGGAGAGATCAAGGCAGGGGATGTCGTTGTTATCCGCTATGAGGGACCGAAGGGAGGCCCTGGCATGCGTGAGATGCTCAGTCCCACCAGTGCCATCGCCGGTATGAACTTGGACAAGGATGTTGCCTTGATCACCGATGGGCGTTTCAGTGGTGCTACCAGGGGAGCTTCCATCGGGCATGTCAGCCCGGAGGCTGCTGAGGGTGGACCGATCTCCCTCGTCCAGGAAGGTGATACGATTAGCATCGATATTCCAAAGGGCAAGCTCAATTTGATGGTTGATGAGAAGACGCTCTCTGAGCGCAAGAAGCAGTGGGTTTGTAAGGAGCCGCCAATTACTACAGGGTATTTGGCTCGCTACGCCAAGCAGGTAACCAGTGCTGCCACCGGAGCTGTCTTTAAGAAATGATACAGAAAGAGGAGAATCTACCATGCAGATGACTGGAGCACAAATAATTATAGAATGTCTGATAGAACAGGGAGTGGATACCGTCTTTGGTTTTCCCGGTGGGGCAGTGCTGCCTCTCTATGACGCCCTCTACCAGAATCAGAGCAGGATCCGCCATATCCTGACCAGCCATGAGCAGGGTGCCAGCCACGCTGCTGATGGGTATGCACGAAGTACCGGAAAGGTCGGTGTGTGTATGGCAACCAGTGGCCCAGGGGCGACAAACCTTGTAACCGGTATTGCCACTGCATACATGGATAGTGTCCCCATGGTTGCATTCACCGGAAATGTGACAGTCCCTCTTTTGGGTAAGGATAGTTTCCAGGAAGTTGATATTACCGGTATCACCATGCCAATTACCAAGCACAACTTCATTGTGAAGGATGTAGCTGACTTAGCTGATACGATCCGTACTGCTTTCAAGATAGCTCAGGAGGGTAGACCTGGTCCTGTCCTGATCGATGTACCGAAGGATGTAACAGTCTATACCGCAGATTTCTCTCCCCAACCGATTGAGGCTTTGAAGCCTCGTACCGAGAGACTGAGTGAAAAGAGCGTGGAACAGGCTCTGCAGTTGATCAAGCATGCGCAGAGACCGATGTGTTATATCGGTGGTGGTGTGATCAGGGCAAAGGCAAGTGAAGAGCTCTCCCAATTCCTGGAAAACATCGACAGCCCTGCCTGTACCTCACTGATGGGGGTTGGAGCGGTAAGCTCCCTTAGCCCTCGCTTCACTGGCTTGGTTGGCATGCATGGAACAAAGGTCTCAAATATGAGCGTTTCCGCCTGCGATCTTCTGGTGGTAATCGGAGCACGATTCAGTGACCGGGTGGTAAGCAAGGCCAGCGCATTTGCAAAGAATGCCAAGATCATCCATATTGATGTGGATCCAGCTGAAATTGATAAGAATATCAAGACCTACTGTCACTTGATCGGGGATTTGAAAGTAGTGCTTAATGAGTTGAACACCCGCATCACGAAGCCAATGTCCCATACAAAGTGGATGGAGCAGGTTGCTGAGTACAAGATGCGCTATCCGCTTAGAGTGGACAGCGAAAGCGCCCGATCCAAGGAAATACTGAAAGCACTGCAGAGTGTACTCCCTGAAGGGTTCTTCGCGGTTACTGAGGTTGGCCAGCACCAGATGTGGGCAGCTCAGTTTCTCAAGCACCTCCAGCCTGGTCACTTCCTCACCAGTGGTGGGCTCGGAACCATGGGATATGGTACCGGGGCGGCAATTGGTGCACAGGTAGCCAACCCTGATGCTCGTGTAGTCAATGTTGCCGGAGACGGCAGTTTCAAGATGAACTGTAATGAACTGGCTACCATTGCACGGTATCAATTGCCGGTTATCATTCTCTTGATGAACAACCAGACCCTGGGCATGGTACGTCAGTGGCAGACGCTCTTCTTTGACCGTCGCTACAGTGAAACCACCCTCGATACCCATATCGATTGGCTGAAACTTGCAGAAGCCTATGGGGTAAAGGGAATGCGTATCAGCAAGACTGATGACCCGAAACCGATTCTTCAGGCTGCAATGGACCTTGGACAGGCAGTACTCATTGATTGTGAGATACCTGTTGACGACAAGGTCTATCCGATGGTAGCTCCTGGTGCATCCATTGATGATATGCTTGGTGTTGAAGAGGTAGGAGAGTAACGATAGAGATAGTGTACAAACTCGAGAAATGTGAGTTCGAGTGCGGCACAAATGCTGTGAATAGTAGGTAGACGGGGTGTCCGTCTCCCCGATTCTATGTAATAGAGCTGGCTTCGAGAGAGGTCAGCTCTTTCTATGAGCTCTTCCTGTGTCATGTTTTTCTGTTGTCTGAGTTCTTTTATTGCTTGTCCAATCTCTTTGTGTTTCATATTGGAAGTATGACTTTTTCGATACTTTGCATTCTGAAAAAATCGTCATTAGATACTGTTTTCTTGTAGTTCCCTCAATTCTTGCTAGCGTGTAGAAAAAATCATACACGTGTCTAGATTGTTCCTGGTAAAAATAATATCCAACAAATGGGCTGACTTGAATTTTCTGGAGACTTTTTTTTCCAAAAATCGGGTCATGGAATGCTATACTGAGAGCGACAAGCAAGACGAGGAGGTCATGAATGGAAGACGATTTGAGACAGATGTCGGCCGATGAACTTGGGGCTCTCTGCACCAATTTACAAAAAGCATGCTCCAAGCAACTCAGGAGTGAGGAAGCAGCCTTGTTCGGGACACTCGCTGGATATTATGACAAACAGCGTACCAATGAGAAGGAACAGGATTACCAGAGATTGCTTGCTGCTATCAATGCTGACTTGTCTAGTGGTTTTACAGAAGCAGGTAAGGCAGCTGATGAATCCAACGACAGAGGAGCAAAACGAGCGCTGCTTTGGGGTGAGAAGGTTTCAAAACTCTTGAAGGCACTCATGATACGGTATGAAAAGCAGGGCAGTGCACTGCTTGAAAATACCAATGTATGGGTGTGCGAGATTTGTGGCTTTGTGTATGTGGGGGATACCCTCCCTCCCTCTGCCCCATCTGCAAAGTACCCAGTTTCAAGATTCATCCCATCCAGAAGGAGGCTATTTGATGCATGCTGCAAGAAATATTTCTCTCTGTACCAAAGATTGCGTTTGCCTGTTTGTCTGTCCTACTGGTGCAACTGATACCGAAAATGGACAGATAGATTTCACCAAATGCCTCGACGGTTGCCGACTCTGTGTGGATGCCTGCCCTAGTCATGCAATCTACTTGGTCCCCTCTGTCTATCCACCTCCGCAGGAAAAGAGTGAGGCAGTAAGAAAGAGCTTATTCGCCTTGGCAAAGAGTAAAGCAGGACAGGAGCGCCTGGCTAGAAGCCTCGCAGAAGCAAGTGATGATCCAGTGTTCAAACAACTTATGAATGCGGTTGTGACGAGCAATCGTGTACTTGCCGAGGACTGTTATCGTGAAGCGGGTATATCATACCCCAGAGTGAAGCTGTAATTTCGTGGCTGAAACAATTGCTCAGTGAGCATGAGGGTGATGAGGATTTCCCCTCTGATGCAGTAAAGGCACTCTTGGAAAAGCTGTAAGTATTTACTTTCGTTCCTGTTTTTCTTTCAGGTAGATCAGGAATACCCCGGTTGCCCGATCAGGGCAGCCAGGGCAGTGGTGATCCAGAGCAGGCTCATGGAGTAGGATTCGATGATCAGGCCCCCCCCGGTTATGGGGGCTATTGCATGCCCGGTCCCCATGATGATGGGCAGGATTGCAGAGAAGCGGGAGCGATGGCTGATCGGGGTATTGTTCGCCACGTAGAAGTTGTCATTGGTTGCTGATATGATCTCCCCCACTGTGTAGATAACCGTTAATCCCATAAAAACGAATGGGGTGGTGGCGAAGGCAAAGAGTCCGAACCCGATTGCATAGAAAATACCGCTAAGCGTTGAATTTGCCAGGGGGTGAAACCGTTTGAGCATGCTCACGATAACTGGAGTGCATATTACCACTACAATCCCGTTGATCGCCATCATCCTCCCGTATAACGGTGCTCCTGCCTGGCCGAATAAGTTGGTGGTAAGCAGGGGAAGGGCAAACAACGTCTGGCTGTAGGCAAAACTGAAAAAGGTGACCGAAAGTGCGAAGAGAAGAAGCCTTGGGCGGGTGATCAAGGCCTTGAAGAGGCCTCCCTCTTCTCCTTTCTCTGTCGTTTTCCATCCCTTACTCTCCTCGATCAATTCCTTGGATGGTTTGCTCTCTTTTACTTTGAGCATAACGAGCAGAACAGAGAGAATACCTGCCGCTGCATTTCCAAAGAACAGCCACTGTGGGGCTGAGTAGAAGAGATATCCTGCGATGACCGGGCCTATGGAGTAGCCGAGGTTATGCCCAAGGTAGATGAGGCTGAATGAAACCTGGCGGTTTTCAATTGTAGTCACATCGGTTTTCAGGGCCTCTCGGGCAGGGTCAACCGCTCCATCAAAAAAAACAATCCTGCGAGGATGAAGTAGGGCACAAATGCCTCACCTTCAAAGAATCCTGCAAAAATAAAACACACATCCATCAGCAATTGAAATATTACAAGCACAGGCTTACGCCCGATGGTGTCAGCAAGCTTGCTGCCGAGGAACGAGCCAGGGACATAGAGCATTGAGGCTATGGTCATGAATGTACCCGCTTGCAGCGGGGTATAGCCCAGCCTTCTGGTGAGATACAGCGTCAAGAACGGATAGATGAATATGCCGATTGCATTGATGACCGTAGCAAAAAAAAGTACATAGATAGGCTGGGGTAACCCTCTATAGAGGGAGAGCAGCCGTTTCATAGGACAGCCTCAATGGCGAGGGCCAAACCGTCTTCGCTATTGCTGGCGGTACATGCATGTGCATGTGATTTTACCTCTTCGGGTGCATTGGCCATAGCAACAGCATATCCTGCTGCACGGAACATCCCAATGTCGTTATAGTAGTCACCCACTGCCATGACGCTTCCTGGGTTCACTCCATACGATTCACAAAGGGAGCGAACCGCATGCCCTTTATCAACACCTCTGGCCAGTATTTCAATATAGCGGGGGGGGAGGAGCTGAAGATATTCAGGGAGCTACCGAACCGGGTCTGCAACGCTTTCTCTTGTTCCCTCATATACTCACTGTCATCATGCATTGCCAAAAGCTTGAAGGGTCTCTCCCCCCCCATACTTAGCGTGTCACAAAGACTGTCTAGGGGGGGCAATACGTCCCTGTGTGCGGGAGGCTCTTACTTCAACATCGTACCAGTCATTCATTTCATGCATGTACCAACTCTCATTGGTAAAAACAAAGTACTCAAGCTCAGTCTGTGCAAGGTAGGAGAGGACCTGCATACACTGCTCCCCTCTGATGGGGTGTGCTTCCAGTTCCTTTCCGTCCTCATCAAGCACAAGCGAACCATTGAAACACCCCAGTGGTCCGGTGATTCCCAGTTCCTCTTGGATCAGGGTAAGACTTCCTGAGATCCTGCCGCTGACAAGTGCAACAATAATGCCCTTTCGCCTGGCACGGTGAATGGCTTCCTTTGTTCTGTCGCTGATCTGATGGTTTGGATCAAGCAGGGTTCCGTCTATATCTGTACAGATGAGTTTGCATTCAAACATGCGAGCATAGTAATACAAGAGGCATTTCTTGTACAGAAGCCTAGGTTGTCGGTTTTTTGCTCGGGTTTCCTTAACCATATTCTTACATTTTTTAGTGATGCATTATTTCTTGAACACAGATAGAGAGGACCCCGTCAAGCGGAGTCCTCTCTGGGTAAGAAACAATCGCACTTATGCTTCCTGATACACCCTACCGTAGAAACAGTCTAGATAGAGTTGCTTGATCTCGCCGATCAAGGGATAGCGGGGATTGGTTCCTGTGCACTGGTCATCGAATGCTTTCACAGCAAGTTCGTCAACCACGGCCAGGAAGTCCTCTTCCTTGATGCCCCACTCCTTGATGGAGGAAGGTATATCAAGTTCCTTTTTCAGCATCTCAATCCCTGCAACCAAGGCCTCAACTTTCTTGTCCTGGCTATCGGTTGCCGTAGTCTTGATGTAGGGAGTATTCTCCTGTTCATTTACTATCATGGCAATGTAGTCAGCAGCTCTTGCATACCTGCTCACTGCAGAGGGGTATTCGTACTGCGGGAAGGAAGCCTGTTTGGTCGGATTGTCAGTCGCATTGTAGCGAATGACGTTACACAGCAGCAGCGCATTTGCCATACCATGGGGAATATGGAACTGGGCTCCCAGCTTGTGTGCCATCGAGTGGCAGACTCCCAGGAATGCATTGCTGAATGCCATACCCGCGATGGTCGAGGCATTGTGAACCTTCTCACGTGCTTTCTTGTCCGTCCCATCCCGATACGCCTTTGGCAGGTACTTGAAGATGACGCGGGCCGCTTCCAGGCTCAATCCATTGGTATAGTCGGTGGACATGCTAGAGGCAAGTGCCTCCAAGGCATGGGTCAATACATCAACACCACAGCTTGCGGTAAGGCCCTTGGGCATTCCCATGGCAAGCTCGCTATCCACGATCGCCATGGTCGGGGTGAGTGCATAGTCTGCAATTGCGTATTTCATTCCACTTTTCTCATCAGTGATGATTGCAAAGGGGGGTAACCTCACTACCGGTACCACTGGTGGTAGGTACACATACAAGCTCTGCTTTCTTTCCCATGTTGGGGAATGCATAGATTCGCTTCTGGATATCCATGAACCGCAGAGCAAGCCCCTCGAACTGTACCTCCGGGTGTTCGTAGAGCAACCACATGATCTTTGCAGCATCCATAGGGGAACCACCGCCAAGACCGATGAGTACATCAGGTTTGAAGGCATTAATCAACTTCATTCCCTCGGTGATGGTACCCAAGGTAGGATCGGGTTTCACCTGGTGGAACGTCTCGCATTCGATACCCATTGCATCAAGCGTGTCTGTGATCTTGTCGACCATGCCACTGGTGAACAGGAAGGAGTCGGTAATGATGAATGCGCGCTTTTTACCCTTCAGCTCCCCAAGAGCGACAGGCAGACAGCCATACTTGAAGTATGTTTTTTTGGTGGCAGTTTGAACCAGAGCATGTTTTCCCTCCTGGCAGCTTCGGTCTTGATGTTCAACAGATGTTTGGGTCCTACGTTCTCGCTGATCGAGTTATTGCCCCAGGAGCCACATCCAAGGGTGAGGGAAGGCTCCAAGCGGAAGTTGTAGATGTCCCCGATGGCTCCCTGGCTGGCAGGCATATTCACCAACACACGACTGGTCTTTACGGTCCTGCTGTAGGTATCAACCTTCTCTGTCTCATTCTCATCAATATAGAGGACACTGGTGTGGCCGTAACCGCCCAAGGCAACCAAGGTTGCTGCCATGTTGGTTCCCTCCCCATAGTTGTCACACTTGTACATTGCCAACACAGGACTGAGCTTCTCATGGGCAAAAGGCTCTGAAGCATCGGCATGCTCCACCTCCCAATAAGGACCTTGGTGGTCTCGGGAACGGTGAATCCAGCGATTTCAGCTACCTTGGAAGCTTTCTGCCCAACAATGGCTGGGTTAACCGTTCCTCGCTTTGGGTCGAGGATGACCTTACGGAGCATGTCAGCTTCCTTCTTTGTGAGGAATCGTGCACCACGATCAGAAAACTCTTTCTTTACTGCATCATAGATGTCCTTGTGGCAGATTACTGCCTGTTCACTTGCACAGACCACTCCATTGTCAAAGGTCTTGCTCATGAGAATTGAGCTGACAGCCATCTTAACGTCTGCGCTCTTGTCCATAAGGGCAGGGGTGTTCCCTGGTCCAACCCCGATGGCGGGAATACCGGAGGAGTAAGCACTCTTTACCATCGAAGGGCCACCGGTGGCCAGGATGAGATTCACCAGCTTGTTTTTCATCAGGTAGTCTGTTTTCTCAATGGAGGGTTCATCGATCCAGCCGATGATGTCCTCAGGTGCCCCTGCCTTCACAGCAGCTTCCAGAATGACCCGAGCAGCTTCACAGGTGCACTCCTTGGCTCTCGGGTGAGGACTGAAGATAATTGCGTTACGAGTCTTTAAGGCGATCAGGCTCTTGAAGATTGCGGTACTGGTGGGGTTGGTGGTGGGGATAATACCGCAGATGACGCCCTTCGGTTCAGCAATTTTCTTGATACCGAAAGCTTGGTCTACCTCGATGATTCCACAGGTCTTGTCATCCTTGTATTTGTTGAAGATGTATTCTGCAGAGAAGTGGTTCTTGATAACCTTGTCCTCCACAATGCCCATGCCGGTCTCTTTCACCGCCATTAAGGCCAACTTGATACGCTCATCGTTTGCTGCTATTGCAGCAGAGCGGAATATGGCATCGACCTGTTCCTGTGAATAGGTAGCGAATTTGGCTTGTGCACGCTTCACGCGTTCGATCATGTCCTGGAGTTCTTTCTGTCCTGCAAAAAAGCTCTTCGGTTTGTTTCTTATCAGCCATGATGTACTCCTCATTAGGTTTCTTGGCCACAATGTATAAAAAAATATCTAATAAGGTCAATACAGTTTAAAAAAATATAATTGGAACATAAAA
>JDSF01000406.1_pt1 | contig 16706 bp, 18 predicted proteins | sample 199441 | NCBI WGS metagenome assembly JDSF01 (sample SAMN02592751, study PRJNA231836) | bioreactor metagenome | isolation source: continuous culture bioreactor denitrification-DNRA | place: Germany: Bremen
AAAACTCAGAATCCGACAATGAACTTGATGGAAAAGTAAAGGTCTTGGATATCATCGATTTGATATGAAAGTGTGATGATTTGATAGGGATTCTAAGTATAGTTACTGGCTTATTAATTGTGCTTGTTTCTGTAATGCTCATAAGAAGAGAGTTTTTAAGAGCGAATAAAGATCACAAACGATCATTTAACAGCTTAAGCGACGAAAACGTTACTCAGGTCATGCAGTATCTTAAGAAAATTGAAAAAGAGCTGGATGACCTTAATGCTGCTTACTATGAAATCGTTTCTGATTTAGAAGGCAAGTATAGTGTGCATGACAAAGAAATTGAGCTGCTTCAAGAGAAGCTTGAAGCAATAAAAGTACCAAAGAAGCATGTGGCAGCAGTAAAGAGCATTGTAGTTGAACAAGAGTTAGATGAGAAAGAACGTATATGTTTAGAAGCAGTCAGAATGCGTCAAGAAGGGCTGTCTATTGGGCAAATTGCACGTGAACTTAATATGGGAATTGGAGAACTTCAACTCCTTTTAAAAACTAAAAGATAACACCGATCAAAAAAGTCCTCTAGAATGCAAGAAATAGCGGATTTAATGTTGCTCGGTGTTTTGTCATGTGGTATACTACTTGAGGTAACATTACACACCCGTCATAAATATCAGGTGGTGCCGAAAGGTTCCTGGTATGTTGATTGCCGGGGAGGAGAAAAAACTTAAGGAGGACATTAATATGTCAGTAATTTCAATGAAGCAGCTTCTAGAAGCTGGTGTACACTTTGGTCACCAAACTAGAAGATGGAACCCAAAGATGGCTCGTTTTATCTTTACAGAGAGAAACGGTATCTACATCATCGACCTTCAAAAGACGGTTAGAAAAGTAGAAGAAGCTTACGATTTCGTAAGAGACGTTGCTGCTGATGGCGGTAAGGTAATCTTCGTTGGTACTAAGAAGCAAGCTCAAGAGTCAATTGAAACTGAAGCTAAGCGTGCTGGTATGTACTTCGTAAACCAAAGATGGTTAGGTGGTATGCTAACTAACTTTAAGACTATCAAGAAGAGAATTGATTTACTTGAAAAGCTTGAAGGTATGGAAGAAGACGGTACATTCGAAGCACTTCCTAAGAAAGAAGTTCTTAAGCTACGTCTAAAGAAAGACAAGCTAGAGAAGTTCCTAGGCGGTATCAGAGAAATGACGGATCTACCAAGAGCTATGTTTGTAGTTGATCCTAAGAAAGAAAAAATCGCAATCGCTGAAGCTCGTACACTAGGTATTCCTGTAGTTGCTATCGTCGACACTAACTGTGATCCTGACGAAGTTGACTTTGTAATCCCTGGTAACGACGATGCTATTCGTGCGGTAAAGCTTCTAGCTGGTAAAATGGCTGACGCTTGCTAGAAGGTATGCAAGGCGAGTCTATGGAAGAAGCTCCTGCTGAAGCGTAGATAGATAATACAAGGTAAGGGGAAACTCTTACCTTCTTTAATAAGTTCGACAAACAACATTAGTATTTTGAAGGAGGAATTACTATGGCAGTAACAGCTGCAATGGTTAAAGAACTGCGTCAAAAGACTGGCGCAGGTATGCTAGATTGTAAGAAAGCTCTAACAGAAAAGAACGGTGACATTGAAGCAGCAGTAGACTTCCTACGTGAGAAGGGTCTTGCTAAGGCAGCTAAAAAAGCTGGTCGTGTTGCAGCAGAAGGTATCGTTACATCTTACATCCACGGTGGTGGCCGTATTGGTGTTCTAGTTGAAATCAACTCTGAAACAGATTTCGTAGCAAAGAACCCTACGTTCCAAGAGTTTGCAAAAGACGTAGCAATGCAAATTGCTGCAGCAAATCCTCTATATGTTAGACGTGAAGAAGTTCCAACTGATAACATTGAGCGTGAAAAAGAAGTTCTTAGAGCTCAAGCTCTTAACGAAGGTAAGCCAGAGCACATCGTTGATAAGATGGTTGTTGGTCGTATCGAAAAGTACTACAAAGAAGTTTGTCTTCTTGAGCAGTCATTCGTAAAGAATCCTGATCAGAATATGGAAACTCTACTAAACGAAAAGATCGCTACAATCGGTGAGAACCTATCAATCCGTCGTTTCGCTCGTTTCGAAGTAGGCGAAGGCATCGAAAAGAAAGAAGAAAACTTTGCTGAAGAAGTTGCTAAGCAGCTTCAAGGCTAATTAATTCACAGTTGCTCAAAAAGAGAACACATTTGTGTTCTCTTTTTTAAAGCGGGTATACTGAAATCGAAGTTGTTTTTGGGCTTAATATAAGAAAAAAATGATTTCGTCAGAATGTTTCTTTATGATTTTGCAAATTTAAAAGGGTTATTGCACTCTTTTGTAGAATCTTTTCTTTGGGATTGGAGGTATCTTCTTTGGAACCTAAATATAAAAGGGTTATACTTAAACTTAGCGGTGAAGCGTTAGCAGGCGAAAGAGGCTTCGGAATCGATAATGATACTGTCGATAGAGTTGCTGTACAAATTAAAGAGCTAATTGATATGGGCGTGCAGGTTGCGGTTGTTATCGGTGGTGGTAACTTCTGGAGAGGACGTAGCCATGAATCAATGGATCGTTCCACAGCTGATTACATGGGAATGCTTGCTACAGTGATTAATTCACTTGGTATTCAAGATGCGGTTGAAAACCTAGGCATGCAATCACGTGTTATGTCTGCAATCGAAATGAGACAGATCGCAGAGCCGTACATTAGAAGAAGAGCAGTTAGACACCTTGAAAAGGGACGCGTTGTTATTTTCTCAGCTGGGACAGGTAATCCGTTCTTCTCAACAGATACAACTGCAGCTCTTCGTGCAGCAGAAATCGAAGCAGAACTAATCCTTCTGGCTAAAAAGGTTGATGCCGTATACGATAGCGATCCGATGATTAATCCAGATGCGAAGAAAATTGATAAGATCAACTACATTGATGTTATTAATCAAGGTCTTGGTGTTATGGATACTACAGCGATAACGCTATGTATGGAAAATAATATTCCGATTCAAGTATTTGGCCTAAAAGGTGATGACAACATCAAACGTGTCATTCTAGGTGAGGAATTAGGAACAATAATTAAGGAGGACTAACCTTATGAATGAAGTACATAAAATGATAAGCGAAAAGATGGATAAGACGGTTAACGTACTTAAAGATGAGCTAATGACAATTAGAGCAGGTAGAGCGAATCCAAATATTCTAAACAAAGTTGTTGTTGAGTATTACGGATCACCAACACCACTTAGCCAACTTGCAAACATTACAGTTCCTGAAGCACGTCTGCTTCAGATCAACCCATATGATGTGACTGCAATCACAGATATTGAGAAGGCAATCATGAACTCGGATCTAGGTATGAACCCATCAAACGACGGTAAAATTATACGTCTTGCAGTTCCGATGCTTACAGAAGAACGTCGTAAAGACCTGGTTAAGCAAGTAAAGAAGACTGGTGAAAACTCAAAAGTTGCAATCCGTAATGAGCGTCGTGAAGCAAATGACAAGCTTAAGAAGATGCACAAAGATGGAGACTTAACTGAGGATGATCTAAAGTCATCAGAAGAAGATGTTCAAAAGCTAACAGATAAGCACATCAAGACTATTGATGATCTAGTAAAAGCTAAAGAAGCTGAAGTTCTGGAGGTATAATCCTTGCAGATCCCAGATACTCTGGGTTTAAACTTGAACGAAGCTAGAAGAGAGATTCGGACTATTTGCCCGAATCTCTCTATTATCATTCAAGAAACCCATTCGAGAAAAGAACCCGAATTTTTAGGTATAGAAGAAGCAAAAGTTATAAAACAAGAGCTCACGAATGAAGGCATCAAACTGCTGGTGGCTTTTTTTGGCGATGAATATAAAGATTCATTAAGATAAAGCACATTGATTTATGAGGGAAAGCGGCCAAATGTAATGTATTGACCGCTTTCCCGGATAAGTTACAAAAGCATTTTAGATATAGACGCAAAGGGGATATAAAAGTGAAAAATAATGTACCTGAGCATATAGCACTTATTATGGATGGAAATGGCCGTTGGGCTAAAAAAAAGAGAAGTTTACCAAGACTCGCTGGACATAAAGCAGGTGTAGAGGCACTTAGAAGCGTTATTGAACGTGGTGGTGACCTTGGTGTTAAACACATGACCTTTTATGCTTTTTCGACTGAAAATTGGAAGAGACCAGAAGATGAAGTTATTGGTTTAATGAATCTATTAGTAGCCTATCTAAAATCTGAAACTAAAAAGCTTCAATGATAATAATATTAAGATAAATGTTATTGGTGATACTTCAAGACTTCCAAAGCTTGCTCAGAACGAGCTGAGAAAGTCTATGGATTTAACTAAAAACAATAATTCATTAACAGTTCATATCGCACTTAATTATGGTTCTAGAAACGAAATTCTAACTGCTGTAAAAAACATCTCTGAAAGTGTCAAAAATGGTAGTGTAAATATTGATGATATAACAGAGGATACGATTTCTGAAAATCTTTATACTGCAAATGTACCTGATCCAGATCTTTTAATTAGAACTTCGGGTGAAGTCAGACTAAGTAATTTCCTATTATGGCAACTAGCATACACTGAGTTTATTTTTACAGACATGTATTGGCCTGATTTTGATGGCGACGCACTTGAAAACGCTATTGGTGAGTACAATCATAGACATAGACGATTTGGAAAACTGTAGGAGGTTTCAATGTTAAAAAGATTAATATCGAGCATAGTTGCATTGCCAATCTTGCTATTCGTAGTAATAATGGGTGGAAACTATATAAAAGTTGCTGCTATGCTTTTAAGTCTTGTAGGGCTACATGAGTTTTATTATGCATTTAGACAGGCTGGTTATCAACCATCTGAGAAACTTGCCTTTACATATACTTTTATACTGTATGGTTTAGGGTTTGTAGATGCTGGTCCGATTTTTTATATCGCTATAGTATTTATGTTTCTTTATAATGTGTTAATTTACAACGTGTTAAGTAAACATGAGGCAATCCTTGATATGGCCCTAACATTTCTTGGTTTCTTTTATGTGGCCTTCTCGTTTTTCCACATTTCTCTTATTTCGAGTGTAGATACGAACTTTTTCATTTGGTATATTTTCATATTGGCATGGGGCTCGGATACTTTTGCCTATTTTGCAGGTCGCTTATTTGGCAAAAGGAAGCTCATAGAACACGTTTCTCCAAAGAAGACCATAGAAGGGTCAATTGGTGGTCTAGTTGGTGCAACGGCATTGTCAGTTGGTTTTGCATATGTATTAAAACCAGAGTTTGTTCCATTTGCAATATTCCTAGGTCTCATAGGTAGTGTTCTTGCTCAAAGTGGTGACTTAATAGCATCTAAAATTAAAAGATATTGTGGCATAAAGGATTTTGGAAACATCATGCCTGGTCATGGTGGTGTCCTGGATCGTTTTGATAGTATTATTTTAACGGGTCCATTTATATACTATTTCATATTCTTTTATATGAAATGGCAACACTTGCTTTAATGCAATTAAATAAATAATGAAATTGAAGACTCAAAATCATATGCGCTATGATTTTGGGTCTTTTTAGATTTTTGTTTATTCCAGTTATAGGCATTCAATTGTAAATTTATTGAGAATAATTATCACCAAACTGGTGATGATTACATCTAGAGGGTATAGGGTTAAATAATATCTGACTACAGGAGACTTTATGCGAAATTTGATTGTTACATCTACTACTAAAAAACCCGTATCTAAATCAAGCAATTGAATATTACTTACTAACCGAGTTACAAGGGTATGAAAGTATTTTGTTTCTTTGGATTAACACCCCCTGTGCTTTTATAGGGAGAAATCAAAACCCGTGGAAAGAATTAGATTTAAAATTCATGGATGAACATAAAATCCTTTATTACGACGTAAATCGGGTGGAGGGACTGTGTATCATGACGAGGGGAATATAAACATTAGTTTTATTAGTCCAGTTAGGGAATCAGATCCACAATATAATTTGGCTGTAATTAAGGAAGCTGCAGGTAATTATGGACTTGAGTTACTTGAGACTGAAAGACATGACTTAAGATTAAAAGACAAAAAGGTAACTGGAAGTGCATTTTACTTATATAAACAAAAGAAGTTGCACCACTGTACATTGTTACTTAATGCAGACGAAGAAAATCTATGGAATGTTTTAAAGTTTGGCGGTGTAGAAATATCATCAAAGTCAATTCAATCTATTAGGAGTCCTGTAGCAAATCTAATGAAAGAGAATAAAGAACTTACTATTGACTCTATGATCAAGTCTATTACTAAAGCCTATCAGAAAAAAATCAATACAGAAACGTTTGAATTTCTTAACTTCGATCATAAGAACAAGGACTGGGAGAACATTGAGGCAATAGCAGAGTCGTTTAGAAAGTCAAAGTGGCTCTATGGTGAAACACCAGAATTTGTTTATAGATCTAAAAACAATAAGGAATATTTAGTAAAAAACGGGCTATATAATAACAGTTACTTTTCAGAAAATATGATATTAGAATTAGAACACTCGAAAGTATGTAACACCTTAAAAGGAGGAATCGAAGTGAGCATTGAAAACTATAACCCAGCAACAGACGAAATGATACAGGTAATGGATAAGAATGGACATATTATTCACCCTGAGCTGATGCCTGAAATCTCGAACGATAAGATTGTACAAATGTATAAAACCATGGTGAAAAGTAGAGTGACTGACATTAAGACTCTTCAGTTTCAAAGACAAGGCAGAATACTGACATATGCACCGAATCTTGGACAAGAAGCGGCACAAGTTGGAACTATTGCAGCTTCTGAAAAGAGTGATTGGGTTGCGTCGGCCTTTCGTGAATTAGGAGCGTGGTTGTACCGAGAAGCACCTTTATACAATATTCTTCTGTATTGGTACGGAAACGAGGACGGCATGAATATGCCTGAACATGTAAAAATACTGCCAGTTAGTATACCCATTGCTTCTCAACTTCAGCACGCAACAGGTCTTGCTTACGCATCGGTTTATAAAGGTGAGAAGGATGTCGTCTTAGGGTATGTTGGTGATGGCGGTACATCTCAAGGAGATTTCCATGAAGCACTCAACTTTGCTGGTGTTATGAATGTTCCATGTGTGTTTATCGTACAAAATAATCAGTTCGCAATATCAACCAGACGAAATATTCAAACGAAAGCTAAAACGATTGCTCAAAAAGCTCTTGCATATGGAATTCCAGGATACCAAGTTGATGGGAATGATATTTTTGCCGTTTATGCAGTCACTAAACTAGCTGTGGACAGAGCGAGAAATGGTCAAGGATCAACACTCATTGAAGCATATACTTATCGATTGGGTGCTCATACAACAGCAGATGATCCCACAGTATACCGTGATGATATCGAGGTTGAGGCGTGGAAAGAAAAAGATCCTATTGATCGTCTTAGAAAGTACTTGATAAATCAGGGGCTTTGGAGTGACAGTGAAGATAATAAATTGAAGGAACAATATGAGGAAGAGGTAAAATCGACTTTCGAGAAAGTAGAAAAGTCTGGACCTGTATCTCTTGAAGAAGTATTTGACTACACTTATGCTAAGAAAACTCAGAATTTAGATAGGCAATACAATGAACTGAAAAAAAAGAGCAGAGGAGGCGAAATAATATGTTGGTTTTGAATTTGATAGAAGCAATCACCAATGCTCTTGATATAGAAATGGGTCTAGATGACACTATAGTCGTATTTGGAGAAGATGTAGGTTTTGAAGGTGGTGTGTTCAGAGCCACCAAAGGGCTTCAAGCAAAATATGGTGAAAAGCGATGCTTTGATTCAATTCTTGCAGAATCATCGATCATTGGAGCTGGAATAGGTATGGCTATTAACGGCTTAAGACCAGTTGTAGAACTACAATTTTCTGGATTCATGTTTCCAGGTTACAATCAAATAGTAACCCATGCCGCGCGAATGCGTAATAGAAGTCGTGGTAAGTACACAGTCCCAATGGTGATTCGCATGCCATACGGAGGCGGTGTAAGAGCACTTGAACATCATTCAGAGAGTTTAGAGACTCTTTTTGCTCATATTCCAGGACTGAAAGTTGTTATTCCATCAACACCTTATGACGCGAAAGGTCTTTTAGTATCAGCTATGAGAGATCCTGATCCTGTGATATTCCTTGAACCGAAAAGAATTTACCGTGCATTTAAACAGGAAGTGCCAGAAGAAAATTATGAAATTCCAATAGGAAAAGCAAAAGTTTTAAAAGAAGGAGCAGACATAACTGTAGTTTCGTGGGGAGCAATGGTGAGAGATACCCAGAAAGCTATAGAGATGGTTGAAGCGGAAGGAAGCTATTCGGTAGAGCATATTGACCTAAGGACAATTTCGCCAATTGACAAAGACACTATTGTTGAGTCTGTTAAAAAGACTGGGAGATTTGTTGTTGTTCATGAAGCTGTAAGATCATTTGGGACGGGTGCAGAACTTATGTCAATTGTTAATGAAGGCGCTTTTCTATATCTCGAAGCACCTCCGACGCGCATTGCACCACCTGACATAATAGTACCGCTTCCTAAAGGAGAACATCACTATTTGCCAGATGCAGAGGAAATCAAGGATAAAATAAAAGAGGTCCTGGACTTTTAAGGAGGTGACTATATGTTTCAAGTCAAATTTGCTGACATAGGGGAAGGCATTCACGAAGGTATCGTGTTTAAAATATATGTAGGTTTAGAGGGTGACATTAAAGAAGGTGAGTCTATCATGGCAATCGAAACTGACAAAGTCACCGCTGATATACCATCTCCAGTCGCTGGTAAAATCTCAAAACTGAACTGGAAACCGGGTGACAAAATAGAAGTTGGTCAAACCATTGCAGTTATTGATGATGGAATAGAAGAAGTGAGATCCAATATGAAACCAGATCCAGTGGAATTACCTAAAAAACAAATTAGATGAGCCCCATAATGAGACTGTAGAAGAACAAGGTAGTACTAGTGTTGTTGGTGAAATCGAGGTATCTTCTGAAGTCATAGCCTCAAGTCATGAAGTGTTTAAAGAGTCACCAATGTTGAATAAAGTTAAGAAAGTACTGGCTACACCAGTAGCACGAAAAATGGCAAAAGACCTTGGCGTAGACATTGGAACTGTAAGAGGCTCAGGCCCGGTAGGTCGTGTGTTAAAAGCAGATATTCAAAATGCGTTTGATGCATTAAGAGAGCCGTCTGTTAAAGTGCAGGAGGAGAAAGCTAATCCTAATAAATCAGATGTCGTACATGGTCATTCATCTTATGTTCCAAAAGAACCAGAAGATTTAATTGAACGTGTACCGATGTCTATGATTCGCAAGACTATAGCCGCAAACATGACCAAGTCAAAATACACCATTCCGCATACTTCTGTTATGGACGAAGTAGACGTGACGGACTTGGTAGAGTATAGAACAAAAAACAAAAGCTGTTGCAGAAGAAGACGGAGTGAGGCTTACGTATTTAGCCTTTGTAGTAAAAGCTGTTACTTCGGCGCTCAAGAAGCATAAGGGGTTAAATGCGTCTTATGAAGAATCTCTTGAAGAAATAATCATTAAAAAATTCTACAATATCGGTATAGCTGTTGATGCACCCCATGGTCTTATTGTTCCAGTAATCCATGATGCTGATCAAAAAGGGATTTTGGAACTGGCTAAGTTAATTGCAGATTTAAGCGCTAGGGGAAAAGAAAAGCACCTTCATCCAGATGAACTCACCCATGGAACATTTACAATTACCAATTATGGTGCCTTTGGCTCGAGTTATGGTGTTCCCATAATAAGATATCCCGAATCGGCAGTTCTTGGAATTGGAGCAATACAAAAGAAACCAGTTGTAGTGGACGATCAGATAGTTATAAGAAGTATGATGCCTTTATCGATGTCATTTGATCATAGAATTATAGATGGTGCTGATGCAGGTAGATTTATGAATACGTTAAAGAAACTTCTAGAAGATCCAGATCTTCTTCTATTAAGCTAGTATAAGCAAGGGGGGTAATATGAACAAATATGACATTATAGTTCTGGGAGGAGGTCCTGGAGGATATGTAGCAGCTATAAAAGGTGCACAGCTTGGAGCGAGTGTTCTTCTGATAGAAGCTCATAAACTAGGTGGTGTGTGCTTGAACTATGGTTGTATTCCAACAAAAACCCTACTTAGGACAGCCAACCTTTACAAAGACATGATGAATGCAGGCGAATTTGGAATTGATATAGCTGAGTCGTCAAGTATTTCGATAAATTGGGATAATTTAATGAAGCGCAAGAACAAAGTAGTCAAGCAACTTACTGGTGGTGTTAGGCAGCTTGTAAAACATAATGGTATAGAGTATGTTGAAGGTTTTGGTGAAGTTCTAGATAAAACCACAGTAGTCGTTAATGGCGAAAAGTATATTGGTAAAAATCTCATTTTGGCCACAGGGTCGACAACAAGAATCCCTGATATACCTGGACTACAAGACTCGTACCATGGTGGCTATACTGTTGATAGTACAGGTGCCATAGCCTTATCTGAACGCCCTGAAAGTATTACAATTCTTGGTGGAGGCGTTATAGCTGTCGAGTTTGCCACACTTTATAACAGTCTTGGTACAAAAGTGACAATGCTTCAACGATCTGAAAAAGTACTTAAATTTTTAGATGGAGATGTTCAAAAGACTATGCAAGACCACCTAGTTAGTGAAGGAGTTAATATTATTACTGGCGTTGATATTGAGGCAATCAATGACAATAAAGTTATATATAAGGTGAGTGGTGAAAGACATGAAACTGAAAGTGATCATATACTGATGAGCTTAGGTCGACAACCTAATCTTAAGGGAATTGATAATATTGGACTCGAAATTGAAAAAAAATGGTGTTGTGGTAGATGAACACATGGAAACCAATATTGAAGGTGTGTATGCAATAGGAGATTTAAACGGGAAATACATGCTGGCACATGTTGCATCTGCGGAAGGAATTGTTGCAGCTGAAGCAATAATGGGGAAAAAATCGACGATTAACTACAAACGGGTACCGTCGTGTATATATAGTTCCCCAGAGGTTGGAGTGGTTGGATATACAGAAAAAGAAGCTCGCGAAGCGGGATACGACGTTGACACAAGTATGTTTCCACTTAGTGCTAATGGGAAAGCTCTTGCCCATGGAGACAAGAAAGGGTTTGTAAAGATAGTCCTTGATAAGACTTATGGTGAAGTTCTGGGGGTGCATATCGTTGCAGCACATGCTACTGATATGATAGCGGAAGCTACTGCTTCTCTTGAGCTTGAAGCCACAGTTCATGATTTGGCCAAAACTGTCCATCCGCATCCAACGCTTTCCGAAGTGGTTATGGAAGCGGCTCATGGAGCTGTTGACAGACCGATCCATGCTATCAAAAAGTGACATGAAATTGTCGTATGCGGAAATGTTCATAGAATGGTTACCTTTTTTGCCCCTGTTATCTGTTATAATAGATACAGAAAACAATCAGGAGTGACTTAAATGAAGAACATTGCAATACTTGGATCGACGGGTTCCATTGGAACTCAGTGTCTTGACATAATCGAAGATTACCCAGACAAGTTTAAGGTGAAAGCCCTAAGTTGTCAGTCAAACATTAAACTCTTAAGAGAACAAGCTGAGAAGTTTCATCCAGAACATATCACTATTTTCTCTGACGAGGCGTATGAAACGTTAAAAAGAGAAGGGCTCTCATATCCAGTGCAGATTCACAAAGGTATGGAAGGCCTTCTTTATATTGCAGGACTAGATGATGTAGACATCGTTTTAACATCGGTTGTTGGCAATATTGGACTTCTACCAACAGTGGAAGCTATTAATGCTGGAAAGGATGTTGCCTTAGCCAACAAAGAAACACTCGTAACTGCAGGGTCAATAATTATGCCGCTTGCTAAGGAGAAGGGTGTCAATATTCTTCCTGTAGACAGCGAACATAGTGCTTTGTTTCAAGCGTTACAAGGGAACACTGTAAAAGATATTAGAAGACTTATTCTTACAGCATCAGGTGGACCATTTAGAGGAAAAAGACGTGAAGATTTAGTAGATGTTACTGCAAAAGAAGCGCTCAAACATCCTAATTGGTCAATGGGTCGAAAGATTACTATTGATTCAGCAACTTTGATGAATAAAGGTCTTGAAGTGATTGAAGCAAAATGGCTATTTGATGTAGAGGCAGATGAAATTGATGTTGTTGTTCATCCAGAATCTATTATCCATTCAATGGTTGAGTATCATGACAGTTCAATTATGGCGCAAATGGGGCTTCCAGATATGAAGCTACCTATTATTTATGCCCTTAATTACCCTAAAAGGCTAGAAACGAAATTAGAGAGTCTAGACTTTACCAAAATGACTCAACTGAATTTCCAAGTGCCTGACAAAGAAACATTCCCATGTCTAAGACTTGCTTATGATGCACTTAGAGCTGGTGGTACATTGCCAACTGTTCTGAATGCGGCAAATGAAATATTAGTGCACCAGTTTTTAGATGGTGAAATTGGGTTTTATGACATTCCAGATCGTATTGAAAAATTAATGAGAGAGCATGATAATATTCAGACTCCAACAATAGAGGATATTCTGAAAGTAGACAGCGAGACGCGTGAGGCGGCTCTGAATATGCAAAAGAGGTGATTTACATGACAGCTATAGTTTTTATCATCGTATTTGGTATGCTTGTGTTTATACATGAGCTTGGACACTTTGCAACAGCAAAAGCAGCTGGTATAACAGTACACGAATTCGCACTTGGCATGGGACCGAAAATCTTCAGCTATCAGGGTGAAGAAACACTATACAGTTTAAGAGCACTACCAATTGGCGGTTACGTTCGAATGGAAGGCGAAGATGAGGAGTCGGAAGAAGACGGATCATTTAGCAAAAAAAGCCCTTGGAAACGACTGGCTGTAATTGCAGCTGGGCCTTTTATGAACTTTGTACTTGCCATTGTAGTGATCACGGCCCTATTCATGATGGACGGATTCCCAGTTAACAGAATTGGTGAGTTAATCGATGGAGCACCTGCTCAAGTGGCTGGTCTACAGGCTGGCGATGAGATTATAATGATTGACAACAAAGACGTGACATCGTGGGACGACGTTGTAACTACAATATCTGGCGCAGAATCTGACTCACTAGAAGTTGTAATCGTTAGAGATGGAACGAAGATGAACATGGTTATAGAAGCGACACAGGAAGAAGAGACAGGGCGTCGTATTATTGGTATTCGTCCAGCATTTGAGAAAGATCTCCTGCTTTCCGTTAAATACTCATTTATGGGTGTGTTCCTTACAATTCAGGCCATTCTACAATATTTAGGATCGCTATTGATGGGTCAAGGAGACTTTTCACAAGTATCTGGTCCTGTAGGCATTTATAATGCAGTTAGTCAAGCAAGCCAAACTGGTCTTAAAAGTATACTGAATATCACGGGTATGCTATCTATTAACCTGGGGTTGATTAACTTGTTGCCATTCCCAGCCTTGGATGGAGGCCGTATAATCTTTATCGGTCTTGAAATCCTAAGAGGAAAACCGATAGATCAAGAAAAAGAAGGGTTTGTGCACTTTATCGGATTCGTTATATTAATGACTTTGATGGTGCTCCTTGTTATGAAAGATCTAAACATCGGAGGCTAGACTAAAAATGAGAAGACAAACTAGACAGGTTAAGGTTGGCAATGTTTTAGTGGGTGGAGATGCCCCTATATCAGTTCAATCTATGACTAATACAGATACGAGAGATGTGGAAGCAACAGTGGCTCAAATCCTTAAGCTTGAAAAAGCTGGGTGTGAGGTCATACGAGTGGCCGTTCCAGATATGGAGGCCGCGCAAAAGCTTTCTCAAATAAAAAAACAGATCCATATTCCCCTAGTTGCAGATATTCACTTTGACTACAGACTTGCTCTTGAAGCTATAAAGCAGGGTGTAGACAAACTGAGAATCAATCCAGGCAACATTGGTGATAAAACGCGTGTAGAAGAGGTTGTTAAGGCAGCTAAAATTGCTGGTATTCCAATTCGTATTGGTGTTAATGCAGGGTCGCTTGAAAAGAGTCTCATAGAAAAGCACGGTGGAATATGCGCTGAGGCAATGGTTGAAAGTGCACTCGGACATATTGAACAACTTGAAGCCCTTGACTTTAAAGACGTGATCATTGCTCTAAAGGCATCTGATATCCATTTAACTCTGAAAGCTTACAAATTACTTGCTGACAAAGTGGATTATCCCTTCCATATAGGAATAACAGAATCAGGTACGAAATTTACTGGAACGATTAAATCCTCTATTGGTGTGGGTGCTTTATTGCTTAGTGGTCTTGGAGATACATTAAGAATATCTTTAACAGGTGATCCTGTTGAAGAGGTTAAAGTGGGCAAAGAGATTTTAGCATCACTAGGATTAAGACAATTTGGAATTCGAATGATTTCTTGTCCAACATGTGGACGATGTCAGGTAGATCTTGATAAAATAGCAACAGAAGTTGAAAGTCGAATTGCAGAAATAGACAAACCGCTATCACTTGCCGTTATGGGCTGTGCGGTAAATGGTCCAGGTGAGGCGAGAGAAGCAGATATTGGCATTGCATCCGGTCGTGGGGAAGCCTTGATATTTATAAAAGGCGAGATCGTACGCAAGGTTAAAGAAGAAGAAATTGTTGATGCGTTAATGGAAGAAATTGAAAAAATGTAGGTGAGTGAATGTCTGAGCTGCAGACGGGGGGATTCAGCACTTTGGTTTCAGAGTGTATGGGTCCGAGCGATATATCAATCAAAGAAATAAAATATGTGAAACAGCTGAAGCAACTTCAGCTGTTTTTTGAGACTGACGGTATTGTTGATCCAGGATCTAGAGACCAACTTTTAAGAAAGGTCAAAACTGACCTGCCACCAGTTGAAGATATTAAAATCTATGTTAATTTCACATGGCCTAAGGAAAATATGGATGAGGTTGTGGAGAAGTACTGGCCGACAGTTATCTGGATGACGTCCAAAATTTGTCCTGGGTTAAACGGTATGCTCAAGGAAATGCGTCCAGAGCTAAAAACGGGAATGCTTGAGATTCATATGCCAGATGAGTTTTCAATTAGACAGTTACGACAAAAAAAACTGTGAAAAACTAATTAGTCAACAAATTCACCGCGAGCTGGATCTAGCTTTAGGCGTTGAGCTTGTTTATGACCATGCGGGTCATGAAAATCATATGGTTCAATTTGAAGAAAATAAGATCACTAAAGCAAAACAGGCCATGAAAGACGCTGAAGTTCAGCGTCAGAAAAATCTAGCAGAACAAGCCAACAAACCTGCTCAAAGTGGCGGGGGGTGGAGGCTACAATGGCGGCGGTGGCGATGGTGGTTTCTCTAAAAAGAGAGCCCCTAAAGAAAAGCCTGCACATGTTATTTACAAACGCGAGATTAAAAGACCACCAGTGCCTATTAAAGGCAATATGGAAGAAGAATCTATTGTTTGCTTTGAAGGTAAAATTTTTTGAAAAAGACACGCGTGAGCTGAGAAGTGGCAAGAAGCTAATTTCTTTTGCCATCACGGATTATTCATACTCAATCAACTGTAAAATATTCGCCAAGCCTGAAGAAGCAGATGAGCTTGAAGGGGCACTTAAAAAAGGCGTTTGGTACAAGGTTGAAGGTAATATTCGTTATGACTCCTTCGAGAAAGAACTTATGATGTTTGTTATGAACATTAATGAAGGTAAAATTGAAGAGCTACGAATGGACAATGCAAAAGAGAAGCGGGTTGAGCTTCACATGCATACGAATATGTCTGACATGGATGGTGTAGCGTCAGTTACAGATCTTGTAAACACTGCGGCAAGATGGGGTCATAAAGCCATTGCTATTACAGACCATGGTGTTCTTCAAGCCTTTCCAGATGGCATGCATGCTTCAGATGGAAAAGATATCAAAGTCATTTATGGCGTTGAAGGGTATCTTTTTAATGATGATGCAGAAGTTATTAAAAAAACAAACGATAAAGATATGAACCAGACGTTTATCGTATTCGATATTGAAACAACAGGTTTATCCTTCAAACATGATATGATCACTGAAATCGGTGCTGTGAAGGTCATGAATGGCGAGATCATTGATTCATACAGTGCTCTTGTGAATCCTGGCCGCCCGATTCCAGCAAAGATTGTCGAACTTACAGGTATAACGGATGATATGGTTGTTGATAAACCAAAGATTGCACAAATTCTACCGGAGTTCCTTGAGTTTGTCGGGGATAGTGCTGTTGTTGCCCATAATGCGAGTTTTGATGTTTCCTTTATTAAGGCACAAGCTGAGAAAATTGATAGAGAATTTGATCCAGTCGTACTTGATACACTGACTCTTGCAAGACTCCTTCTTAAAGATTTAAAGCGTCATAAACTGAAGCAAGTTGCAAAATATTTAAAAAAAATCAAACTAGATAACCACCATAGAGCCGTTGATGATGCTATGGCAACAGCTAAAATATTCTGTCGCTTTATTTCCATGTTGAAAGATAGAGAAATTACGGACATGGAAGGCATCAATGAACTGGGAATTGAAGAGTTGGATTATAAGAGTGCAGAGGTGTACCACGTCATCATACTTGTTAAGAATCAGGCGGGGCTTAAGAATTTCTATAAGCTTGTGAGCCATTCTAATACAAAGACGTTCTACAGAAGACCTAGAATTCCAAAAAGTTTATTATCAAAA
>JDSF01000407.1_pt1 | contig 16697 bp, 12 predicted proteins | sample 199441 | NCBI WGS metagenome assembly JDSF01 (sample SAMN02592751, study PRJNA231836) | bioreactor metagenome | isolation source: continuous culture bioreactor denitrification-DNRA | place: Germany: Bremen
CCAGAGTCTGAGAGTAGCTTGATTGGCCTTGGACAAAAAAGAGATGGCCGCGGATTCACCATTTTGTTGCCAAATTTCTGTCACAATAACTCGTAAACTCTCACCGATATGACGTGCTTCACGGCTTAAATTTTTCTTCAACTGCTCCCGTTCCCGCTGAATAGAGAAGTAGCTGTAAGCAGAAAAAATAAGGGCCACCCCCAACAAAACGGCAAATGTGATTTTAAGCGTCAAGCGCATCGTTTATCTATTCCCGAAAAAGAAAGTAAAATTATGCCCAATCTTGCGTTGAGCGGTTCTGCTTGTCAAGCACAGCGTTGTTTCAATCAGACCAAGGACGTTCAAAACAAAAAAGCCCGATCATAAGACCGGGCTTGATTCGTTCATTGAGTCAGCTATGCTAAAGCGAATATCAGGAAGACGTCTGCTGAGACTCCTCGTCTTCATTATCCTCAGAGTCCTCTTCATCAGCCACCTTCTTTTTACCAAACAGACGGGCAACAACAATCCCAACTTCGTACAGAACTATGAAAGGAATCGCGATTGAGGCCTGCGAAAAGATATCGGGTGGGGTCAATACTGCACCCATGACAAAGGCTAGAAGCAGGGCAAACTTACGATTTTTACCCAACCACTTATGATCAACAATTCCCATCCGAGCCAGAAAGAAAATGACAATCGGCAATTCAAAAACAAGCCCAAAAGCGATCAACAACCGAGTCGCCAAGGTCAGATAAGCCCCCATCGACAACATCGCCTGAACGCCACCAACACTGGTTCCATAAGTCACCAGGAAAGAAAAGATCATCGGAAAGACGAAGGTAAAACCAAAGTAAGTTCCCGTACCAAAACAAACGGAACTGAAAAATACAAAGGGAATAGCAAATTTTTTCTCGTGAGCATAAAGTCCAGGAGCAATAAAGGTCCAGACCTGCCAGATAATAATCGGAAAAGCAACAACCAGACCTGCCAGTGCCGAAACCTTCAAGATGGTAAAGAACGGCTCAGTCGCATTGATGAAAACCAGTGAACTGCCCTCTGGCAACGCTTGGCGAACAGGTTGCGCAATACGCTCGAATAACTTTTCACCAAAGGCATAGCAACCAAGAAAAGCGACAAGCCAGGAGATTGACGCAATCATCAGACGTTTGCGTAACTCTCCTAAATGATCAGTGATCGCCATTCCATCAGACATTATTCTTCTTCTCTTCTTCGTCAACAGACTCAACGACTTGAGCAGTTTCTTCAGCGGCTTTCAGCGTTTCCTCAATTTCTTTTTCGACCGGTTCCTGGCGAGCCAGGGCTTCTCCAGCAGCTGAGGAGAGATCTTGCTCGGCGCGCATTTCCCTCATTCGCTCTTCATCTTTTCTTGTTTCCATATCGATTGTGCTCTTCAGCTCACTCGTCGCCCGTTTAAACTCGGCGAAACCTTTCCCCAGTGAACGTGCTAAATCAGGAAGTTTCTTAGGCCCAATAACAAGCAGCGCCACTGCGGCGATAAGAATCATTTCTGTCATACCAATTCCAAACATTGATCTTCCTCTCGCATCGTTGTTTTAGGTCTGTAAAGAGTTAAGTTCACCTCTACTTGTTGTAGAAAGTCCTTCAACCCGGCGAGGATAGCCGCAACGACTGAACCTGTCAAGGGTTACGCAGAGGTGAAAAGATTGACTTAACAGGCATTTTTATTCTACCATCCCAACTCATTTTCAGCCCTCAACCTACAGTAAAGAGTGGTGCTAAAATTAAAAGTGAAAATGGCATTTTGAATAAGTGTTTCACAAGTTTCAGACCAGTTCTGGCAAACTGGAAAGAAAACTGAGATAATGGTTGAAAACCAACGACTTGTATTTTTTTCCAATAGATCTTTTTCCGATTCAGGCCAAGACAAGGGATTACGAGAGTGATGAACGAGGAACAATTAAAAGAGAGAATCAAACAATTAGTGAAAGAGCGCGATGCTCTGTTAATCGCCCACAATTATATGCGTGACGAAATCCAAGAAATTGCTGATATCACAGGTGATTCTCTTGCCCTTTCAATTGAAGCCCAAAAAACAGACAAAAATGTGATCGTTTTTTGTGGGGTTCATTTTATGGCTGAAAGTGCAGCGATTCTTTCTCCAGAGAAAACAATCCTGCTTCCGCGTAGCGATGCCGGCTGTCCAATGGCCGATATGGTCACCCCCGAAAAGCTGCGCGAATTAAAAGCACAGCACCCGGACGCGACAGTCGTGACCTATGTCAATTCCAGTGCCGCAGTCAAAGCAGAAAGCGATATCTGCTGCACAAGCTCAAATGCAATCAGCGTTGCACGTTCACTCGATGCGAAAAAACTGATTCTGGTTCCAGACCGCAACCTCGGTCACTACATTGCCCAACAGGTTCCAGAGAAAGAATGTATCCTCTGGCCCGGGTATTGCCCGACCCATGATCGCCTGAAGATTGATGAAATCAAACAGGCCAAAGCGGACAATCCCGATGCTCTCTTCATGGTTCATCCGGAATGTCCACCAGAGATTCTGGAGCTGGCTGACCATATTTGCTCAACCAGCGGCATGTATGAATTTGCAGCCAACAATCCGGCTAAAACGTTTATTGTCGGCACCGAAAACGGGATTCTCTGGCGTCTGCGTAAAGAAAACCCAGGTAAAACCTTTATCATGCCAAGCCGTGGACTGATCTGCCCCAACATGAAACTGGCCAATTTAAGAGATGTTTTGAAATGCCTCGAAACAATGGAACCTCAGATCACTGTTCCCGAGGAGATCAGGCTCAAAGCAAAAGGGACACTCGATCGAATGCTGGCCGTCCCACGCGACTGAGCAGATAAAAAAGACACCACTTTCAGGGCGTGCTGATAATTGCACGCCCTTTTCTTGTTTTTAGAGATTCGGACCATTCATGGAAGAACTGCAACAAAGTATTCGCAAAGCCACCATCACCAGCGTTATCGATGGATTGCAAGAAGGCCAGATCAGTGAAATTCTTGGACTTTACGGTTCTGCAGATACCTATCTTCTATCTCGCCTTCTCAGCAGTAGTCGCGAAACACTGGTTATTCTCTGTGCCAACCTGGAACAAGCCCGGCAATTAACGTCTGAGTTACAATTTTACCACCCCCGCTCTCGCGATATTGCATTGCTTCCCCACTGGGAACTTGATCCCTATGATCCGCTCTCACCCCACCCGGAGCTGGAAGCAATCCGCATGGCAACCCTTTCCGCTCTGAGTCAGGGAAAAGTTAAAGCTCTGGTTTTACCGGTCCGCTCGTTGATGCAGAAGGTGATTCCGCGCCAAGTACTCGACAATATTTCGCTCAAGCTCGAAGTGGAAGAGGAATACCCACGCGAACCATTACTCAAGGCCTTAACTCAACTGGGATACCAACCGGTCCCTCTGGTCGAAGAGTCTGGTAGCTTTGCTGTTCGGGGTGATATCATCGACCTGTTCCCACCTGGGGCGGAACAACCTGTCAGACTCGACTTTTATGGTGATTTTATTGAAAAGATGCGTCTTTTTGATCCCACCAGTCAGCGCTCAGAAAAAACGACTCTGCAAGAACTCGAACTCATCCCTTCACGCGAGATGATCCTGGATGGTGCCTTCCTCGACACCTTCGCCCAACAACTTAAAAACCGTTGTGACAAACTAGCGATCCCACGAATGGAGCGTGAGGCGATCATGACCGAACTGCGTGAGGGAATCCTTGCACCGGGTCGTCATTTTCTGCTGCCATTCAACTATCCTCAACTCGATTCACTCCATCAATATCTGGATAATTACCGACCGGTTCTGATTGATCCACCAGCTATCGAGCAGGAAATTGATATTTTCCACCGCACCATCCGTGAAGCAGAATCCAGAATGCTGGAGCAACAGCAACCCCACGCTGCGCGTCAGGACCTCTATCTCACACCAGATGAGCTCAACCCGCTGACCGAGAATCATCGTCGCGTCATCATTTCCAAATTACAGGTCGTGCAACTGGACGAAGAACGTCGACGTTATCACTTTAACTGTCGTGGCAATGGTGATCTCAAAGCCAAACCAGGATCTGATCAGGATGGACTCGAACCGCTACTCAACCTGATCGGTCAAACCAAAGGCAATCAGTTAAAATTGCTCTTGGTCTGTCATCAGCAGAGTCAAGCCGACCGACTCAGAGAGCTGCTTGATGCCCATAAGGTCAATCTTGATTTCAACCCCACCCTGACGATTGATCACCTACAGCCAGGCACAGCTCAGCTGACCTTAGGAGAACTGCAACAGGGATTTTTCCTGACCGATGAGAAACTGGTCGTTGTCACTGAAGAAGAAATCTTCGGGCAGCGAAGCCGGAAGCAAAAGAAGTCATCCCAGAAACGTGTCCGCCAACTCCTCACCAGTCTGGCGGAATTGAAGAATGGTGACTATATCGTCCATACCGACCATGGTATCGGACGTTACCTCGGACTATCTCACCTTAAAACCGGCAGCGTCGAGGGAGACTTTCTCAACCTCCAATATGCCGGAAACGACAAGCTTTACCTACCGATTGATCGGATCGAAAAGGTCCAGAAATATCTCGGCGGTGAGGGACATACGCCTAAGCTCGATAAGATGGGTGGTCAAGGCTGGGAGAAGGCTCGTCTCAAAGCACGTGCCGCAGTCGAAGAGCTGGCGCGACAACTGCTCGAAGTTTATGCCAAAAGGGAACTGCGCAAAGGCTTTGCCTACTCTCCGCCAGATCAGCTCTATCGCGAATTTGAGGCGACCTTTCCACACGAAGAGACAGCGGATCAGGACCAGGCGATTACTGAGACCCTCAATGATATGCAATCGGCTAAACCGATGGATCGATTGGTCTGCGGTGACGTCGGCTACGGCAAAACCGAGGTTGCATTACGGGCAGCAGTCAAAGCGGTACTCGACAGCAAGCAGGTCGCTGTTCTGGTTCCGACAACCATCCTTGCCCGTCAGCATTGGGAAGGGTTCTCTCAACGACTGAAAGATTTTCCTATCCGGGTGGACATGGTGTCACGCTTCCGAACCAGCGCAGAAAACCGTGCCACCCTACAGGCTGCAGCTGAGGGTAAGGTTGATATTCTGGTCGGTACTCACCGTATTTTACAGCGGGATGTCCGTTTTAACGATCTCGGCCTGGTCATTGTAGATGAAGAGCAACGTTTTGGTGTCAGCCACAAGGAGAAGCTGAAACAGTTGCGCGCCGAAGTCGATATCCTGACCCTGACCGCAACCCCGATCCCTCGAACATTACACATGAGTATGACCGGCATGCGTGATCTTTCGGTCATAGAAACGGCGCCGGTCGACCGTCTCGCGATCCGGACCTATGTTTCCCGTTTTGATGATGAGATGATCCGTCAGGCGATCTTGCGCGAACTGCGTCGTGGCGGTCAGGTCTATTTCGTTCACAACCGGGTTCAAACCATTGAAGCGATGGCAGAACAGATACGCGCTCTTGTTCCGGAAGCTTCGGTTTCTGTCGGCCATGGTCAGATGGCGGAAAAAGAGCTGGAAAAAGTTATGCTCGATTTCATCGAAGGCAAAAATAACCTGTTGGTCGCCTCAACGATTATCGAAAACGGACTTGATATCCCCCGCGCCAACACCATCATCGTTAACCGCGCCGACTGCTTCGGGTTGTCTCAGCTCTATCAGTTGCGTGGTCGGGTTGGTCGCAGTGATCGCCGCGCTTACGCCTATCTGCTGATTCCGGGTGAAGCCTCACTGACCCGTGAAGCCCGTGAACGCTTACGCGTTCTGCAGGAGTTAACCGAACTCGGTGCCGGTTTCCGGGTCGCCAGCCACGACCTCGAACTCCGTGGGGCCGGAGACCTCCTCGGCGGCAAACAATCGGGCTCCATCGCCGCAATCGGCTTTGAGCTTTATACCGAACTTCTGGAAGAAACCATTGATCACCTGCGTGGGAAAGAACGAGAAGACCGGATTGATCCGGAAATCAGACTCGGGTTGAACGCCTTCCTGCCAGAGAAATATCTGCCCGATCCAAACCAGAGATTACAGTTTTATCAACGCATGGCATCGGCTGAAAGCGATGATCAAATTTTCGATCTGGTTGAAGAACTCCGTGACCGTTACGGTGAGCTATCAAAAGCGGGAGAAAACCTGGTTGGAGTGATGCGTTTAAGAGTCCGTCTGAAACAATTAAGGATTGAACTGTTGGAATATGATGGCAAACGGCTGAGTTTACTCTTCCATTCATCAACCAAAATATCACCCGACCTGATCCGCCGATTGGTGACAGAACAACCACAAAGCTATCGTCTCGGGGCAGACTTCCGCCTCAGTGTTGAGTTGGGACGACTCAACGACGAAGAACTTTTGATCCGAACCCGAAAAGAACTGCAACTTTTGTTCTGACAGCGTTTAATTTTATGGCAGCTATCCAACTTTACCGTGCCTATGAGAGAGTAAATAAGTGACGTTCCGTTTCCTCTATAGATTGATACTCCCACTGCTGTTCATTGGTCTCTGTGCCTGTCAACAGCAGCAGGTTCAAGAACCACATGGGCCATTGATCGAAATCGGCCAGCGCCATCTGAGCTTGGAGCAGTTTGAACACGAACTGCAGCTCAATTACCCGGACATCTCTGGCCTCTCTGACGAACAACAGCTCCCGCTGAAAGCCCAGCTGATCAAACAACTGATCGACCGGGAACTGATTCTCGGAGAAGCCGCCCGTTTGAATGTACAGATCAGCCCCGATGAACTTGATGCAGCATTGGCTGAAATTCGTGGGACCTACAGTCCAGATGAATTCAATCAGATTTTAAAAAAGATGGACAAAACTTTCGAAGCCTGGGTTTCGGCCTTGAAACTTCGCTTGTTGACGGCAAAAGTCAGTACCGCTATTCTGGCCCCGCAAATTGAAGTCACAGACAAAGAAACGGAACAATACTATCGCGCCAACAAGGAAAGTTTTCGTCGCCCAGCTGAGATAAGAGCACGACAGATGCTCTTCCCAACCCGGGAAGAATCCCTGAAAATTCTGAAACGGGTCAAAAAGGGTGAGAATTTTGCAGCCCTGGCAAAAGAATACTCCCTGTCACCCGACAGTGAAAAGGGAGGTGCGCTCGGTTATTTTTCTAAAGGCCAGTTGCCTCCAGAGTTTGACGAAGCGCTGTTTAATCTTCCGGTTCGACAAGTCAGCGACCCGGTGAAAAGCCCCTACGGCTATCACCTTTTTATTGTCGAAAAGCGGCGCCGGGCCGGGCTACGACCTTATGCCGCAGTCAAAGATGAAATTATCGAAAAACTGTACCATGAGAAAGAGGAAAGTGCCTTTCACTTGTGGCTGGAAAAATTACAGGAAACCACTGAAACGACTGTGAACTGGGAGCTGTTAGAGCTCTCGGAAGCAGACAGGAATCAATAGAGGATTACACACTATGAAACGTCTTACCTTGTTTTTTGTCCTTGCCTTAGTATGCCTGACAACAACAGTTCAGGCCAAAAACCTCAGCCGCATAGCTGCTGTGGTCAACGACGAAATTATCAGTACTTATCAACTAGAGCGGGAAGTCAAAGTCGCCCTGTCAACGCAAAGTGACAAAAACCAGCTCAGCGCAACCCAGTTTGACAGCCTCAAAGCTTCATTGCTCGAAAAAATGATCAATGACAAGCTGATTGAGCAACGGACCAAAGAACTGGATCTTTACGTCGATGAATCTGAGCTGTCGACAGCGATCGCAGATGTTCAGGCGAAAAACAATTTGACCCGTGACACTCTGATTCAGGCACTGGCTGCACAGGGCATGACGATGGAAAACTACCGTGAGAAGATCAAAAAAGAGATTCTGCGTTACAAGCTGATGAACCGCGAAATCAATTACAAGGTATTGGTGACCAGCGGCGAAGTTCGTGACTATTTCCGTGACCACATCGATGAGTACAAAGTCCAACCCAAAGTCCGGGTCAGTCGCATCAGTTTCCCGATGCCAGCCGATGCCAGTGAAAAACAGCTGGTTGCATTGGAATCTCAAGTCAAAGCTGTTCGTGAGCAACTGCTGGCCGGTGGTGATTTTGACCAGATTCTGGAACAACTCGTCAACGCGAATGGTGGCGACATGGGTGAAATGGTTGAAACAGATATGGCCGCACCGCTGCAAACAGCAATCAAAGGATTGAAACAGGGCGACGTCAGTGAACCTTTGCAACTGAACAATCAACTCCATCTGCTGCAGGTCACCTTCCGCAACCCCGGAGATATCAACCTGTTCGATCGGGTCAAAGGTGACATTGAGAGAAAACTCAGAGATGAAAAAACCGATGCCCGTTTTAAAGAATGGCAGCAGGAAATTCGGACCAACGCGTTTGTCGAAAAACGTCTCTGATCCTGCATAAACACTGATACTCCCAGTCAGCTTCAGACACCATGAGGCTGACTGGCCTTCCTTTCCCCTAGATCCTTCTGACAGCAAAGCTTGTTTCCCACATCAACGATCCGCTATAATGGCTGATTGCTTGTTTCTACCCCTTTGAAGTTTGGACAATGAGATGCAACCCTTACTCCTGACGATGGGCGACCCAACCGGTATCGGCCCGGAACTGATCATCAAGGCCCTCCTTGAAGGCAGCTATCAAAACCTGCGTCATCCTCTAACAGTTGTTGGGGATGTCGGTGTTTTGCAACAGGCTGCAAATATTTTTACCGAAGATGTCCAAATCAAACAGACAGGAGATCAACACACCCGCTTGTCCGTAGATTCACATCAACTCGATATCCTAAACCTTTCCCAGCTTGACACGACGACTCTTCAGTATGGCCAGCCAGACAATAACTGCGGTCAGGCCATGGCTCATTATGTTGATCATGCCATCGCAGCATGTCTCGCTGGGACAGCGGCAGGTATCGTGACCTGTCCCATCAACAAAGCGGCGATCAACGCGTCAGGGTATCATTTTCCAGGTCACACAGAACTCCTGGCCGAACGCTGCGGGACCGAAAAGGTTGTCATGATGCTGGCGGGGGAACGATTAAAGGTTTGTCTGGTGACCACTCATCTCGCCTATCGCGACGTTCCAAAACGCTTAACCAGCGCTGAAATTGAAGCCACAATCCGTATTACAGCATCGGCTCTGAGCACACAGTTCGGCATCCCAAAACCGAAATTGGCAGTTTTGGCCCTCAATCCTCATGCCAGCGAAGACGGTTTATTCGGTGATGAAGAACAGCGCCTGATTCAGCCAGCCATCGACCAGGTCCGCACTGAAGGAATTGACGCCGACGGCCCACACAGCGCCGACACCCTCTTTTACTTTGCTGCTAAAGGGGAGTATGACGCTGTGATCTGCATGTATCATGATCAGGGTTTAATTCCATTGAAGCTGCTCCATTTTGACGATGGTGTGAACGTCACTCTGAGACTGCCAATCGTCAGAACCAGCGTTGACCATGGTACCGCCTACAATCTGGCCGGGACCGGACAGGCCAACACAGCCAGCCTGATTGCCGCATTAAAAATGGCGGATCAGATGTCCCAAAATATTGTTTAACCTATTTTGATATAACCACAGAGCCACAGTGTCTCTGTGGTTTAAAACAAGGCTAAAGATAATAATCATGATCGATAAAATAAAAATCCGTGGTGCCCGCGAACATAACCTGAAAAATATCGATATCGACATCCCTCGCGATGAGCTTGTCGTTATTACCGGAGTTTCTGGTTCGGGGAAAAGTACTCTGGCTTTCGATACCATCTATGCTGAAGGTCAGCGTCGTTACGTCGAATCGCTGTCAGCCTATGCGCGTCAATTTCTCGAGCAGATGGAAAAACCAGATGTCGATCAGATTGATGGACTCTCCCCGGCGATTTCCATCGAGCAGAAAACGACCTCGAAAAATCCACGCTCCACCGTCGGTACAGTCACCGAAATCTACGATTATCTGCGCTTGCTCTACGCACGTGTCGGCCAGATCCTCTGTCACCGCTGTGGCCATACCATCAGTTCGCAGACCATCGAACAGATGGTCGACCAAGTCATGAAACTTCCGGAACGAACCAAGTTAATGGTCATGGCTCCCATTGTCCGCGAGCGTAAAGGCGAGTATCGCAAAGAGATGGCCCAGCTGCAGGCTGACGGTTTTGTCCGTATCCGCGTTGACGGCCAAATGTATGAACTGGGTGACAAGATCGAGCTTGATAAGAAGAAAAAACACACCCTTGAAGTCGTCGTTGATCGCCTCGTCGTTAAAGACGACATCCAGACACGTCTGGCAGATTCTATCGAAACCGCACTCCGTCTGGCAGATGGGCTTGTGCGAATCGAAGTCCCAGACGGTGAAAGCACTATGTTTTCGGCGAAACATGCCTGTATCGATTGCGGACTGTCCTATCCGGAAGTCTCTCCCCGGATGTTCTCTTTCAACAATCCCCACGGCGCTTGCCCCGACTGTAGTGGCCTAGGAACACGGATGTACTTTGACCGCGAGCAGGTCATCCCTGAGCCGGACACCTCATTGCGTGATGGAGCGATAGTCCCTTGGGACAGCCGTACCGGTTACTACTATCAAGCTCTGCTGGAAGCTCTGTCAGAGCACTATAAATTTGATATCCGCACCCCGTTCAATAAGCTGTCAGAAAAGATTCAGAACGTCATTCTCCACGGTTCTGGTGAAGAGGAAGTCCGCTTTTTTTATGATCAGGGAGAGCGGCGTCATTTTTACGATAAAGTCTTTGAAGGGGTTATTCCCAACCTCCAGCGACGCTACCATGAAACCGACTCCGACAGTGTCAGGGAAAACCTTGAACGCTACATGAGTATCATCCCCTGTCAGTCCTGTGGGGGAGCACGTCTGCGTCCGGAAGCATTACATATCACCGTGGCTGACAAAAATATCTGTCAGGCAACCTCTATGGCCATTGCTGATGCAGAGCGCTTCTTTAACGAACTGATCTTACCTCCAAAAGAGATGGAGATCGCGCGACGGATCCTCAAAGAGATCCGCGAACGGCTCTCTTTCCTTTCGCACGTTGGGCTCGATTATCTCACCCTCGACCGTAGCGCCGGGACCTTGAGCGGTGGCGAGGGGCAGCGTATCCGTTTGGCAACCCAGATTGGATCATCCCTGACCGGGGTTCTCTACATCCTTGATGAACCCTCGATCGGGCTGCATCAGCGTGACAATCAGCGCCTGTTGACCACCTTGAGACGTCTGCGCGATCTAGGGAATACCGTTCTGGTCGTCGAGCATGACGAGGAAACCATCGAGGCGGCAGACCACGTTATCGACATGGGGCCTGCTGCCGGTGTCAACGGCGGCCTGGTTGTCGCTCAGGGAACACCGCAAGAAGTGATGGAAACCCCCGGCTCCTTAACTGGTGACTACCTGTCGGGAAAACGCGCCATTCTGGTCCCGACGGAACGGCGGGCCACAGAGCGGTGGCTCAAAATTATCGGAGCCAAAGCGAACAATCTCAAAAATGTCAGCGTTGATGTCCCACTCGGTGTTCTGACCTGCTTCACCGGTGTCTCCGGCTCAGGAAAATCATCACTGGTGATCGAGACCCTCTTCAAATCATTAGCCCAACGTCTGCACCGAACCCGGGTTAAACCTGGCCCGGTCGAGGATATTAAGGGGCTGGAACAGCTCGATAAAGTCATCGATATCGATCAGTCACCGATCGGCCGGACACCACGCTCCAACCCGGCCACCTACACCGGAGTCTTTACCGATATTCGCGAACTGTTCGCCCAACTACCGGAAGCTAAAATTCGTGGTTACAAACCGGGACGTTTTTCCTTCAACGTCAAAGGTGGGCGCTGTGAAGCCTGTAGCGGCGACGGTATCATCAAGATCGAAATGCACTTTTTGCCTGATGTCTATGTTCAATGTGAAGTCTGCAAAGGGGCGCGCTATAACCGCGAAACTCTGGAAGTTAAATACAAAGGCAAGAGTATTGCCGAAGTTCTCGATATGACGGTTAACCAAGCGAGCCGCTTCCTTGAGAACATCCCCAGAATCAGCAATAAGCTACAAACGGTCCGCGATGTCGGACTCGGTTATATCAGACTCGGACAGAGTGCAACCTCCCTCTCAGGTGGCGAAGCTCAACGCGTTAAAATTGCTCGTGAATTGGGTAAAAGAGCCACCGGTCGGACAATCTACATTCTCGATGAACCGACAACCGGTTTGCATTTTGCCGACATCCACAAGCTGCTTGAAGTGCTCAACCGACTGGTTGAAACCGGCAACACTGTCGTCGTCATTGAGCATAACCTCGATGTCATAAAAACAGCGGATTACGTTATCGATCTTGGTCCTGAGGGCGGAAGTGGCGGTGGTAACATCACCATTGCCGGAACACCTGAAGAGGTTGCTGCCTGCGCCGAATCACATACAGGCCATTTTCTTAAAACTCAACTGAGCAATGGAAAGAAATAGGGACTCGAACCACAGCGATAAGGAACCTTCTTCTGTCGCTGTGGTTTTGATTCATTCCACTGTTGCGCAAACTCTGCACAAAAAAACAAAATGCGTCACTTTAGTGAGGCAAAACAAACACAGCAGTCCACTCAACAATCTTAATGAAAATCATTGTTCTAAGCTATCTGTTCAGAATCAATCCGCTTCTTATTTATTACGGAGAAAATAAAAAACGACCATATTTCAGGCATAAAGCTTGCTATGTTCTATAGTCGTGTCACAACTAAATGAAAAAACGAGGGAGCAACTAAATGAAAAGTAAACTACTCGCCCTATGTGTGCTTGTCGCATTTTTAAGCGCCTGCGCCCCCCATCAAGCCCTGATTCAGTCCGAGCCGGCTGGAGCCATCGTCACAATCAACGGGAAAGAAATCGGACAAACCCCCGTTTATTATGACTACTCTTTAAGCAGTGGTGGTCAGCATGATGTGCAAATTGCGCGCACCGGCTTCGAGCAGGTTGATTTGACCATTAAAGCCGACAAAACCGATTCTGGTGCCCTCAAGCGCTGGCTGATGGCTGGCGTCGTCTGGAGTCCGCTCTGGATCGGTACTCTGTTCACCAAAAAACTTAAAGAGAGCTATCTGTTTGTTATGAAACAGGACAAGCCGCAGCTGACGGCTCAGCTTGAAAGATAAAACGACCACAGGTCATCAACGACAAAAAGGCCACCCAATAACCACGGGTGGCCTTTTTGTTATCAAATCATACTGAAATTGTTCCCACTTGAAGTTTTGTCCTTAATAGCCAAAGATTGTATATCCAAATCAATCATCATATACTCAAATAAACATGTCTCTGATTTTTACTCATTTGCAAGGATGCCATGAGATACCACCGACTCATCAGGAAAAAAATCCTTATCTTGATTCTGAGTATTGCTTTGACCTGCGTCCCGATGATCGCAAACGCATCCAACATCCCAAAAATGACGATTGTCATAGGTAACGGAGAATGGCCTCCTTTTATCTCTCAACATATTAAGAATTATGGAGCTGTCTGCCATATTATTACTGAAGCATTTGCGTTAGAAAACGTCCAGGTCATATATAAATGGGCTCCCTGGAAAAGGGCCTTCATACAAACTCGCAGAGGAGAGTACGACGCCACTGCCGGATGGATGATGACACCGGAAAGAAAAGAGAATTTTTATTACAGTGATTCCATCTTGAAAAGTCAAAAAGTCTTTTTCCACTTGAAATCATTTCCCTTTGATTGGAATAAAATCACAGATTTGAAAGATCTCAGAATCGGCACTGTTCAGGGCTATACATATGGGCCTGAATTTGATCAGGCGATTGAAGACAAAATTGTAACCGTCCAGGAAACAACAGCAGAAATTTATAATTTTAGAAAACTCATGATTGACAGACTTGATATCTACCCTCAAGAGCTGGAAATCGGTTATGAGCATATCATCCGGGAATTCCCTCCCGATCAAGCAAAACTGTTTACCCACCATCCAAAGCCACTGGCTCAAACGACTCATTACTTGATTTTCTCAAAAAAGAATGAAAAAAATAGAATTTTGTCTGAACGCTTTGAACGGGGACTCATAAAACTGAAAGAAAGCGGAAAGTTTAGTGAGTATATGAAAGAAGCTCTTCAGGGTGAATATTTGAAGTAGCGTTGAATATGAATTCCATCATTCACTCACCAATGGAACAGAGGGATATGAAGCGAGGACCTGTTTGAGGGTGTTTTTCACGATTGGAGAACAGAGAACCCGCCAAAGCCAACAACTATGACGGGCACGATCTTCAGGGTTTTTATACTGCATAATCCTAGTATGGGTCGGGCGGGGTACAACCCCGCTCCACGATTCTTATGTTTCTTCTGAGAAACGATCTATTCCAATCCCAGAATATAATTCCACTCCTGCTCACTCACCGGCATAATCGACAGGCGATTCCCCTTACGCACCAGGGGCATATTTTCCAACATGTCATGCTCTTTCAATTCAGACAGTGAAATCGTCCGCTTGGTATGACGGATATATTTGATATCAACCATCATCCAACGGGGCTTGGCGGGGTCACTTTTGGGGTCAAAGTACTTTACTGTCGGATCAAAAGCGGTGTGATCAGGATAGCCTTCACGCACAACTTCCATAATTCCGACAATCCCTGGAACCTTACAGTTGGAGTGGTAGAAAAACACCTGATCCCCAATTTTCATGGCGTCGCGCATCATATTACGCGCCTGGTAGTTGCGTACCCCGTCCCAGTGTTCAGTCTGATCAGGCATGTTGACAAGGTCATCAATGCCAAATGCATCCGGTTCCGATTTCATCAACCAGTAATTCATCCATAGCTCCATTTCATATGTCAATTTTTCGCGTTGATAGGCAAAGAAACCTGGCCTGTTGTTGCCAGGGGATACCAAGATAAACCATATGATTTCCAAAAAGCAAACCTGTCACCACGAAAGCTCAATCGGCCCTTCTTACAAAGCTGCCCTTGAAGTTCTACTACCAAATGTCATAGATTCCAGAAATATCCCTTCACTAACCTTATATGCAGGAAAAACCAATATGGCTCATCCAGATTGTTTGCCCCCTGATTCCGACGCAACCCTGCCCAAACTCACCTGGGCTGGACAGCTGGCTGACCAGCAACAGGAACAGAGCTACCGACAATCATCCTGGTCTCGGACTCTACGCCTGCTCGGTTGGGCCTGCCTGATCGCAGCCCTGTTTTACACCCTGGCCGGGCTTGGCCCTTTGATGGAGTTCGGCTGGACTGCGTTGGCTGTTGCCCTCGGTGCCGCACGGATAGCCATCTACTTTGTCGCTCTGGCTCTTTTTTTCTATTCCAGAAAAGCGTGCAACGAAGCCAAAGTCCAACAGCTTCTGGTGCTTTTTATTCTTTCTGTCGGATGCTATGAATCCATTGAAGCGGTACTGCTCTATCAACCCGACCTGGAATTTTCGACACCTTTTACCTTGCTGATCATCCTGATGGTCTACCTGTTTCCGCCGCTGCGCTTTAAACCGATTCTCCTTTCCGCCTTACTCTCTTCAATAGCCTATGTCCTCGCTCTGGCGATTTTTTCTGTCCCTGCGTGGCAAAACTGTATTCAACTCGCCCTTTTCTTCCTCTGCGTTAACGTTCTGGGGAGTTACCTTTTCCTTGAAACCATGAAATCGCAAAGGCTTCAATTTGTCGCCCTCGACCGGATAGCCAAGCTCAACAAACGCCTGCAGACCGAGATAGAGGAAAAAGAAAAAGCCAACGCTATCCTCGAAACCCTGGCCACCACCGACGAGCTAACCGGTATTCCTAACCGGAGAAAGTTTTTCGAAATGGTCAGCGCCGAGATCAAACGCGCCCAGCGCTACGAGCACCCGGTGTCTCTATTGATGATCGACATCGATCACTTCAAAAAGATCAATGACAGCCACGGTCATCATGCCGGGGATCTGGTGTTGAAAAAAGTCGCCCAAACCATCTATAACGCCCTACGGACATCTGATCATATGGGGCGTTTAGGTGGAGAGGAGTTTGGGTTGATTCTGCCGCAACTGAGTGTATCTGGAGCGTGGCACGTGGCAGAACGGCACAGGATCAACATTGAAGAATTACGAATGGCAGAGTTTCCCGACACTCAGGTTACTGTCAGTATCGGCATAGCTGAAGCGAGTATGGACACTAATAAGGCGGATAAGCTGTTTAAAATGGCTGATAGGGCTCTATATCAGGCGAAGAATTCGGGGCGGAATAAGTCTTTGGTTGCTTGATTTGTTCTGATAGGAAAACCCCGAAATCCTAATGTCACATGAGTTACTGTTTTTTTTAAATCAAGGAACATAATACCAATTACAATTAGCAAAAACGGGCAAGACAGAATATGACAATCGCTAACCATGGTTAGCAAGAGCTTGAAGATGAAAACCGACGGGTCACGTCCCGTCAGACGCCTTCCTTTTTGCAGCGTTAAAAAAGGAAGCAAAAAAACTTTTAAATTCGTTCTCTAGAAGTCATGCTTCGTTGAAATATTTGCCGTTTAGATCAGTCATGTATCATTGGCGACCTGTTGTCATTTGAGCCGGGAAGGTCAGGGGACATCCTACTTGGTTGATTGCTTCTGCGATGGGGCGCCAAGGCTCGAAACAAGTTTCTCACATAGGCGGAGCATCAACTGTGGCATGACCACAGTTGATGGCTGTTTCTCTCTTGATTTAGATTGTCGGTTGTCTAGCCCCTTCCTCCCGTGTGACGCCGCCGGAACGGAAGGAATTCAAA
>JDSF01000408.1_pt1 | contig 16686 bp, 20 predicted proteins | sample 199441 | NCBI WGS metagenome assembly JDSF01 (sample SAMN02592751, study PRJNA231836) | bioreactor metagenome | isolation source: continuous culture bioreactor denitrification-DNRA | place: Germany: Bremen
AATGTCTCTAATATCTCTTCTTTTGTTTTTGTATGTTTATTATCTTCATAAATTCTAGTTGCAATAGAATGAGCTTCATATACTCTTGCTTTAATGCTCTTTTTTAATCTATCTTCACTACTCTCTTTTATTTTTTTTATATAGTTATAAACTTTTTCAACTTCTTCTCTTATATCATCATTATGAAATTTTTTATAAAGATTTGATGTTTTAATTATATTTTCTTGAATAAGATTTTTATTTGATAGTTCAATTACACTTGTAACTAAAATAGAAAGTGTCAATATAAATAATAAAGGTAGATATTTAATTACAAATAATAGTCTCCGTTCATTCCTAAACAAGGCACTTCCCTTTTATAAAATTACTATTATTATAATATATTTTTATTTGATAGAACTTGATTTAACTATCAATATTTAAAAGTTTATAAAATGTGTGAAGTTTCGTGAGAAAAAAAAAGAGCTAAGGAGTTTTCCTAAGCCCTTTTTCTCTACTATGAAGGACGTTTAATTAGTAGGTAGAGAAATTGTAACCAAGCACTATAGCAAAACAGTAGCATTAAATACAAATTTAACATTTTTTAATAGATTTTTGAATAAAATATCAAAATTTATACTATAAAAGAGAAGCTATTGTACTCTAAAGAATTAAACTCCATAAAAAAATCAAATCGTTTTCGTAGTAGAACAATATATGAAACAGATATAATTGATTTAGCATCCAATGATTATCTAGGTTTAGCCTCAAATAAAGAACTTTTTGAAAATGCATATAAAAGAGTACTTCAAGAGAATTACACAGCACCAAAAGCTTCAATGCTTGTAAATGGATATAGTCCAATACATAAAGAGTTTGAAGATGCTTTAAAAAAGGCAAACAATTTTGAAGATGCAGTCGTTGTTGGCAGTGGCTTTCTTGCAAATATTTCTATGATTGAAGCATTAGTTAGAAAAGGCGATGTACTTTTTATAGATGAAGAGTACCATGCAAGTGGTATGTTAGCTACTAGACTTTTAAATAAAAACCAAGTCATTGTTTTTAAACACAATGACTTTAATGACTTAAAAGAGAAAATAGAATCAACACAAAATAAAGGTAGAAAACTAATCGCAATAGAAGGTGTTTACTCTATGGAAGGAGATATAGCACCAAAAGAGATATTTGATTTAGCTGATGATAAAGAAGCAATTTTAATAGTTGATGAAGCTCACTCTTCTGGAGTTTTAGGAGATAATCTTCTAGGAATCTTTGATTTTTATAATATTAAGCCAAAAGCTAATCATATCAAAATGGGAACATTAGGAAAAGCATACGGAAGTTATGGTGCATATATCTTAGCTTCAAATGAAATTATAGAATTTTTACTTAACAGAGCAAAAGCTATTATATATACAACTGCACCATCTTTATTTGATATTGCATTAGGTCACGAATCTTTAAAATATATTTTAAATAATAGAGATATTCTAAAAAATAAGATATCATCTAATTTACAAACTATAAAAGATATTTTAAACATTGATTCAAATAGTTTAATTATCCCAATTAATATTGCAGATAATAAAAAAGTCATACAAATACAAGAAGAAATAAAACAAAATGGTTATTTAGTTGGAGCAATAAGGCAACCAACTGTAAAAAGTGCTATTATTAGGTTAATAGCAAAGATTGATGTAAGCCCTCAAGAGCTTTCAAAGGTATGTAAAATTTTAAAGGAATTAAAATCATGAAGTCAATAATTAAGAAGTTGTTAATATTATCTTTATTTACTACATTTATATTTGCAAATGACCCTTATATAAATATGAAAAATTGCGAAACAATAAAATTGTCTAAATTTACAACATTAGTATCTTGTCACCATGTAGACTATTTAATAGAATATAAAATACAAGATGACGAAGAGAAAGACAATATTAAGAAGATTACTGCAATAACTGTAAAAGACCAAAGAATAATAAAAAGCATAGGGAAATAATATGATTCTAAAAGAGTTAATTAAAGGGAATGAGATATTTAGAACTACAAAATATCCTAAAATTGAAAATGAATTAAAACATCTTGTTGAACACGGACAAAGTCCTGAAGTATTATTTGTAGGATGCTCTGATAGTAGAGTTACTCCTGATTTAATGTTAAATACAAAACCAGGAGATATGTTTATTCTAAGAAATGTTGGTAACTTCATTCCTCCATATAAACATGATGAAGATTATCATGGTAGTGCAGCAGCTATTGAATATGCCGTAGCAGTTTTAAAAGTAAAACATATTATTGTTTGTGGTCACTCACATTGTGGTGCGTGTAAATCACTTCATGAGTATGATAATATTCCAGATACTGACTCTTTAATCCATGTTAAAACTTGGTTAAAGCTTGGTATGAAAGCCAAAGAAAGAACATTAAGAAACAAAAAATTTAATACTGAAGAAGAGATGTATAGAGCCACAGAGAGAAACTCTATTAGACATCAATTAGAAAATCTATTAACTTATCCTGATGTTGCAAAATTAATAGAATCAAAAGAGCTTAGAATTCATGGTTGGTATTATGATATTGAAACTGCACAGCTTGACTATTATGATAATCAAGAAGATATATTTAAACCTTTAAGTGAGTTCACTTATGAGTAACAATATTGAAGTAAGAAAGCTTCCTAAAAGAACAATGATTATAATAGGAATAATGGCACTACTTGCTATTATTGGCTTCTTATTTATTCAACAAACAAAAAGTTTAAAAATGGAAGAGGTTTTAAAAACTCTTGGACATACAAATACTTCTGATATAAAAGTTATAAATAAACTTAGTGTTGAAGACAAAGAAACAAAAGTAAAAAGTACAGTTTTTAAAGTAATATTTAAAGACAATGATTTAAATAAAGAGTGTGTTGGTTTTGTACATAGAAGCAATGATGGCACTAAATATAATAAAGATTTTGATTGTAAATAAAGAGAGTAAATGAGTATTATTGAAAAGTTAGAAAATAGAGAAAGATTATCTTATGAAGAGGCTATTGAATTATATGATTTAGATCTTTTCACACTTGCACAATTTGCTAATAAGATAAGAGAAGAAAAACATGGTAAAAAAACATATTTTAATATTAATAGACATATAAACCCAACAAATATCTGTAAAGATGTTTGTCAATTTTGTGCATATAGTGCAAGTAGGAAAAACCCTAATCCATATACTATGACTCATGAAGAGATTTTAAAAATTGTAGAAAATTCTTCAAAAAATGATATAAAAGAAGTACATATAGTTTCAGCTCATAATCCTGATACTGGACTTGAATGGTATCTAGATGTATTTAGAAAAATAAAAGAAAAATTTCCAAATATTCATGTAAAAGCATTAACAGCAGCAGAAATTCACTTTCTTGCAGAAGAATACAATTTAACATACGAAGAGATTATAAATAAAATGGCTGAAAGTGGTGTTGATTCAATGCCAGGTGGTGGAGCAGAAATTTTTGATGAAAAAGTTAGAAAAAGAATTTGTGGAGGAAAAGTTACTTCACAACAGTGGTTAAATATTCACAAACTGTGGCATGAAAGTGGTCATGAAAGTAATGCAACAATGCTATTTGGACATATTGAAAGTAGAGAAAATAGAATTGATCATATGATAAGACTTAGAGACTTACAAGACCAAACAAATGGATTCAATGCCTTTATTCCACTTGTTTATCAAAAAGAGAATAACTTCTTAAAAGTAAAAGACTTTTTAACAGGTCAAGAGATTTTAAAAACTATGGCAATTGCAAGAATCGTTTTAGATAATATCCCTCATTTAAAAGCTTACTGGGTAACTTCAACTGTTAAACTTGCCCTACTAGCTCAAGAGTTTGGAGCAAATGATTTAGATGGTACAATTGAAAAAGAATCAATTCAAAGTGCGGCAGGAGCAGCTAGTGCTCATGGAATACCGTTACAAAATTTCGTAGACCTTATCAAAAATACAGGATATACACCTGTAGAAAGAGATTCTATTTACAATGAAATAAAAGTTTGGTAAAGAGTATTCTCTTTACTACTTTGGCTGATGGAACTGAAGTATGAACTCTACTTCAATTCCAGCTTCCGTCTTTATAAAACTTACTGGATATGAAATATTTACAGAGTACAATTCATTATTTAATCTATTAATAATATCAAAAAACTCTAAAGGTTTTTGAACAATCACATTTACTAAATAATTAAACGTTACCACTTCAGATTTAAAACTAGATTTAAAAGTTACAATTGAATTTTCTGGGAAAAGTATTTTAATCTGTTCTGTTACTCTTATAATAGGCATAAATTCATTTTCTATATATGCTTCTTTATAATCTTTGAACTTTACTTGAGTTTTTTCTTTTAAGCCTTCTGCTTGAACTATAGCCTCAAGAATTGGTGATTTGCTTTCTTTAAATTCAATTTGTGAAATATTATATGATTTTAAAAGTTCTGGTTGAATTACTTTGATATATGTATCTTTATTTAAAAGATTTATATCCATTTTAAATAAATTCTTTTGGAATACAAGCTCTTTAAGAACAACATCATAAGGTATCATTTCAAGTGATTTTAATACTCGCGTTTCAACTAAACTATTTTTATCTATATGATTTGGTAGTTCGATCTTTTTTTCTACCTGTATAGGTTTTATCTCTTCCTTTTTATTATTTAAAAGTTCATCAAGAGGCAAAAAGAAATAACCCACTGATAATATTGCTAAAATTAAAAATAGAGATAAAAATAGATTTTTAAAACCATTATTTGGTTTTTTTCTAGGACTTATAAAGCTTTTATGAGTATGTGTATCTTTTGATAATTCAAATAATTCTTCATCAACTGAAATTGGATGATATGTTACATCAATCATAAATTCATCATTCATTTGTTCTATTTGTTCTTCAGATACTAATTTTAAATTATATAAAATAGACACTTTTTCAATAAATACATTCTTAGTAATAGAGTAAAACTCTTCAATAGTATTTTTAACTACTTCACGTAACTCTAAGGCATATAGTTCATCAAAAAGTTTTTGTCCTAATACCTCATTATCATAAAATTGACTATCTTGAACTTCTTCAAAAGCTGTTAATTCAATTTGTTTATTAAATACAATCTCACCTTTACTATTTAATATCACACAATAAGCTTGATTATTAAATAAAAGTATTACAAGATTGTTATTACAAGGGTTTTGTTCAATATGTAAATTTAACACATGATAAGCAGAGAAAATATAATCAACTCCACACTTATCAAAATAGTTTTTTGTTTCAAATAGTGTATTCTTAGATACTGCAATATTATATTCATTGTTTAAAGAAGTTACTGCAAATTCTTTTAATTTTGATTGTGATTTTCTAATTAATTTTGTATCATCTTGAAGTAAAAGTGTTGAAACATAAGTATTATCAATCTCTGATGCATGTGCATTGATTTTACTTGCAATATCTCTACCTAAGATATCTTCTTTTGCAATAAATGTAGAACTATTTGTTTCTACAATATCATTATTATGAAGTTTTTTATAATTTATTTTTAATTGTGTTTTATATTTGATAGCATTTATATATAAAGATTCTTTTGTGAACATCAAAACCTACTTCATAGCATTTAAAAGCATTTTTTCTTTTATTAATTCTTTTGCCTCTTCCATTTCAAGCCCAGAAATGTCTAAAGGTTCTTGAATAAAAAACTCTAATTTACCAAAAGGCTTTGGGAGAATAAATTTATCCCAAGAATTAAACTGCCAATATTTAGTTGGCTTACAGTTGAACACCAATATTTTAGCATTTGTTTTCTGTGAAATTGCTACAACTCCATCTGCAACCGAATGTCTTGGTCCTCTTGGTCCATCTGGAGTAATAGCAACATCATTTCCCCCTTTAATCTCTTTAATTGCAGAGATTAAAACTTTTGCAGCCCCTCTAGAACTAGAACCTCTAATAGAGTTAATTCCTAGATACTCAACTGTTCTAGTTATTGCTTCTCCATCTTTATGTTGACTAATCATAGCACTAATCTTTCCAGAAGGTTTTAATTTTTGGTAATTAAAAGGTTGCATAAGCAACTCACCATGCCAAAATGCTACAACATAAGATTCATCTTTATTGATATCTGGATGGTGAAAAACTTTTTTACTTGTAAGGTAAATAAACCTTACAAAAAGTTGTAAAATAAAAGGAACAACTCTTGTTACTAAAAAAAGTTTCATTTAGCTTACCACTTCCCCTTTTAGTGCAGTTCTTGTTGCACTTGTAACTTTTACATCAACAAATTTTCCTAAAAGTTCATCACTACCTTTTACAAAAACTTGACAATAATTATCAGTAAATCCAGCTATTTCACCATTTGGTTTTAATGATTCAAAAAATACATTTACAGTTTTACCAATATATGAATTCATTAATTCACTTTGGTGTTTTTTATGAAGTTCAATAACCTCTGTTAATCTTGCACTACCAATCTCATCAGGAATTTCTTCATCTTTTAACTCTAAAGCTTGAGTATTTGGTCTTGGAGAATACTTAAAATTAAAAATTTGATCAAATTTAACTTGATTTATTACATCAATAGTATCTTCAAAATCTTCTTGCGTCTCACCAGGAAAAGCCACAATAATATCAGTTGTAATTCTAACATTTGGAACTAAATCTCTAATTTTTTTTAGCACGTTTTAAGAATCCCTCTTTAGAGTACCCTCTTTTCATAGCTTTTAAAATAGTTGTTGAACCACTTTGTAATGGCATATGGATACACTTTGAAATCTTAGGATTCTTTGCAAATTCTTCAATAAACTCATCATCCATATGTAAAGGATGAGGAGAAGTAAATCTAATTCTTTCTATTCCTTCAACTTCAGAAACATCTCTTAGAAGCTGAGTAAAAGAGTATTTTTCTCTTCCATCAGAAAATCTTCTTCCATATGAGTTTACATTTTGACCTAATAGAGTAATCTCTCTTACTCCATTTGCTGCATCTTTTTTAACTTGAGTTACAATCATTTCAGGTGGAATTGAAATTTCATCACCTCTTGTTGCAGGAACAATACAATAAGTACACTCTTTATCACATCCAATAGAGATATTTACTGAGCTTTTGTACATATTCATTCCAGATGAAGCAAATTGATAAGTTGAATCATCATAATCTATATCAATCTCAACTGCACCTTTTTTGTCAACTACATCTTTAATCTTAGAAATATTTCTAGCACCTAATACAAAATCTACATATGGTGCTCTTTTCATAATATCATCACCAAGATGAGATGCCGTACAACCACAAACACCAATCTTGGCATTACTTTTTTTCTTTTTGTTAAACTGCCCAATTTCTGAAAATAGCTTTTGAACAGGTTTCTCTCTTACTGAACAGGTATTAATTATAATTAAATCTGCTTCTTCCATATTACTCGTAGTAGAATAATTCTTATGCTCTTTTAGTTCAGCAATAATATGTTGGCTGTCTGTATCATTCATCTGACACCCAAGTGTTTCTATAAATAGTTTTTTATTTTCTTCTTTACTCATTAATTTTATTCACTTTTGTATTAACTACAGAGCATGAACCTCATACATATATTCATCATCAGCTAAACCATATTTTACTTCTCTGAAATATACATTATAACCTTCATCTTCTAAAGCATCAACTAATGCCATCATATCTTTATGAGAGTTATCTCTATCGAAATAAAATATTTTTTCACCATCTTTTTGTAACTCTTCTTTAATCTTGTCAAGTTGAACTTTTTTTGGTTTTTCTGTTAGTTCATTTCTTGCAAATAATAATTCCATTTTATAAAACCTTTGTCTTTTTTAAATTAGCTAGATAGTTTATCTTAAAATTGCTTTAATTTCTATAAAAGCTCTTTATGGTATAATAATGACCTACTCTACATTGAAAATCAAAACATTACATTTCAATGTCAAAAAAGAAGGTTATTTAATGGATAAAATTATTGATATTTTAGATTCTATTGCCTATGAAAAAGGTTTAAAAATAGAAGATGTTGAAAATGCACTAAAAGAGGCATTAATCAAAACTGCTGAAAAAATGGTTGATCCAGCATTAAGATTTGATGCAGAGATTGATAGAACAAATAAAAAATTAGAATTATTTCAAAAAATTGAAGTCGTTGAAAACGATGATGAGAGATTATTAGAAGATGGTGTTGATGAATATGAAAACATCATTAGTAAAGAGAACTTTATATCTTTTGATGAAGCAAAAGAAATAGACGATAGTTTAGAAATTGGTGATTTCGTTAACTATGATTTAGAGTTTGAAAATATGGGTAGAAATGCTGCTACTATTTTACATAATAACTTTGAATATAGGATTCAAAGATTTCTAGAAGAAACACTTCTTAGTAAATATAAAAACAAAGTTGGAAAGACTATTAGTGGAAGTGTTACAAGAGTTGATAGACAAGAAAATACTTTTGTAGAAATTGGTGAAGTAAGAGGAATGTTACCAAGAAAAAGCAGAATCAAAGGTGAATCATTTAAAGTTGGTGATACTGTAAAAGCAGTTGTTAGAGGTGTAAATATTGATAAAACAAATGGTCTTATTGTAGAAATTTCTAGAACATCTCCTAAGTTTTTAGAATCACTTTTAACATCAGAAGTTCCTGAACTAAAAGATGAAATTATTGCTATTGAAGCAAGTGCTAGAATTCCAGGAAGTAGAGCTAAGATTGCACTTTCAACTACTGATGCACAAGTTGATCCTATTGGCTCAATTGTAGGTGTAAAAGGTGTTAGAATAACAGCAGTATCAAAACAGCTAAGCGGTGAAAACATTGATTGTGTTGAATACTCAAATATTCCTGAAATGTTCATCTCAAGAGCTTTATCTCCTGCTATTATTTCAAGTGTAAAAATTGAAAAATATGCTGAAAATGGTGAAAAAGGAAAAGCTGTTGTAACTATTCCAAGTGACCAAAAGTCTAAAGCTATTGGAAAAGCTGGTTTAAATATAAGACTTGCTTCGATGCTTACAAAATATGAGATTGAGTTAAAAGAAGTTGGTGGAGGATTAGTTGGAAATACTGGAGATCCAAAAGAGAAAGAGAAAACAACTGATACAGCAAGTTTAGAGGCACTATTTAAATAATGGCTAAAATATCAATCTATGATTCAGTAAAAAAAGAAAAAGTTCCTTTTGAGCCTATAAAAAACAATGATGTAAAAATATATGTTTGTGGTCCCACTGTATATGATGATTCACACTTAGGTCATGCACGAAGTGCCATAGCTTTTGACCTTTTACATAGGGTTTTAAAAGCAAATGGTTACAATGTAACAATGACAAAAAACTTTACAGATATTGATGATAAAATCATTAAGAAAATGCATGAAACAGGAAGAACATTAGAAGATGTTACACTTCAATATATCAATGCATATAAAAATGATATGGATATCTTAAATATCTTACCAAATACATTAGAGCCAAAAGCAACACAAAACCTTGAAATCATGATTGATATGATAAATGATTTGATATCAAAAGATATTGCCTATAAAATTTCTGATGGTGTATATTTTGATATATCAAAAGATGAAAACTATGGAACTCTTTCAAGTAGAGCAAGTGATGAAAACTCAATTGCAAGAGTTGAAGGAAACAAAGAGAAAAGAAATCCTTCAGACTTTGCTTTATGGAAATTTGAAAAAGCTGATGATGTAGCATATGAGTCTCCTTTTGGTAAAGGACGTCCTGGTTGGCATATAGAGTGTTCTGCAATGATTAACAAACATCTTGCATATAAAGATGAACCTTTTCAAATAGATATTCATGGTGGAGGAGCTGACCTTCTATTTCCACACCATGAAAATGAAGCTGCACAAACTAGATGTTCTACAAAATCAAACTTAGCAAAATACTGGATGCACAATGGTTTTGTAAATATTAATGGAGAAAAAATGAGCAAATCGCTTGGTAACTCATTTTTCCTAAAAGATATTTTAAAATCATACTCTGGTGAAGTTGTAAGATTCTATCTTCTAACAGCACAATATAGAGCAAACTTTAACTTCAATGAAGAGGATTTAATCGCCTCTAAAAAAAGACTTGATAAATTATATAGAGTTAAGAAAAGAGTTTATGGTGGAGGAAAATCTGCTGTAAATAAAGATTTTAAAACTGATTTACTCGAAGCTTTAAATGATGATTTAAACTCTGCAAAAGCAATGTCTGTAATTGATGAATATATAAATAAAGCAAATGAAACCTTAGATAAAGAACCGAAGAATAAAGCTTTTAAAAAAGAGTTAGTAGCTACCTTTGAGTTTATTGATGAAGTTGTTGGAATAGGTTTTAATGATGCTTACAAATATTTCCAATTTGGAATATCACAAGAAAATATAGAAAATATAGAAAAACTAATAGAAGCTAGAAGCGAAGCTAAAAAAGCTAAAGATTTTGAAGCTGCGGATAAAATAAGAGATGAAATCTCTACACTTGGAGTTTCTATAATGGATACACCAAATGGTGTAGTTTGGGAAAAGCTATAAAAATATAGCTTTATCCTAATTTTTTATCATTTTCAAACTCATTTAAAAATTGACGATAGATTTTATTATTCCAGTCTTGAATAATAATTTGTGACCTAAATAAAGCCCATAATTCAATTACAAATATAAACAATATCAAAAACCAGCCTATTTGTATATTTATAAATATTAAAATAGCTCCTAAGATAAATACAAATAAATTAAATATGCCTCTTATCCATTTTTCTAAATAAAAATGATGTAAACCAGTTACAAAAAACCAGTTAAGTGTAGCATATGTATCTGGGTCTTTTATTCTTTTTTTAACTTTTGAAAAGAAACTTTTTCTATTAGAATCACTAAGTTTATTAACTCTTGCTCTTAAAAGTTCTTCTTCCTTATCTACCTCTTCTTGAATTAGCAAAACTATTCCTTTTACTTTGTTTGATTATCTTCCTAAAGTGATTATTGCTGATTCTCTGTCCCAAAATAACCAAAATCTTTTTCTTTCAATTATTTGAAATACCATTTGCCAACCATCAGCTGCTAATAAATTAAGTTCAGTTTCGATTTTTTTTTAAAGGTAGTCCAGAAGCTCCTAAAAAAAATTGTTCCAAGTCCGCCTTCTGCAATATGAACTACCTTATACTCTTTATATCTATTATTTTCCATATAATTTTATCCTTTAAGTTTAATAATAAATTATATGATATATTTGTTTAATAAAAGAGTATTATTATTTATAGACTTTGTATTTTTGAAGGTGTATATCCAGTATATTTTTTAAAAACTTTTATCATATAAGATTGGTCACTAAATCCGCACTCATATGCAATTTCTGAAAGAGAAAGGTTTTTTTTAAGAGAGTGTCTTATTTTATTAACCCTTTTAATTTGTATAAAATTAGCTGGACTTACTTTATAATGTTTTTTAAATTCTCTTGAAAAATGAAACTTTGATAAACCAGCATTTAAAGAGAGTTTTTCTAATGATAAATCTACATCATTTAAATTTGAATCTATAAAATCAATTGTAGAAGAAAAATCTTTCTTATTAAGAGTTTGGTTTATTATTTCATTTTCATTTATTGAAGAGTGATTTCTTAACATATAATCTAAAAATTCAATAAGCGAATTATCCATTTGCATTCTATTTTTATCTTTAAACGTATCAAACATAGAGATAAAAAGATAAGAAGCATACTCATCATTTGTATATGAATTGAAATATATTCTTTTTATTATCTCTTTTTGCATAATATCACTTGCGATACTTTTTACTAGTTGCGTAGTAGGCATAATATTTATATGTGACCATGTACTATTATCAGTTGCATGTATTTCGTATGGATTTACTACTTGTATTATCCCTGGTATTATTTTATATTTATCATTCTCATTTTCAAATAGATGTTTACCACTATATACTAAACTAATAGTATACTCTTCATGAAAATGTTTAGGCAAAGTAACATTTTTAAAATTATTATTTACATAAAAAGTATCTATCATATTAGTTTCCTACTACTTTAAAACTCTTTTTGAAGTATCATAAACAAACTCATAGTAGTTATTGTTATTCCAAGTAAACTCTTGTATTACTTCAAGTCCAAGTTTTCTTTTATGAGCTTCATATGAACGTGGATTTATTTTATTTACAAAAGTAACCAATATTTCATATCTTTTTGACATTGAGTCTAATGCAAAGTCAAATAGTTTTTCTAAAACACCTTGACCTCTAAAAGCTTTATCAACACACACTGGTCCATATTGATATGAATTATCTACAGTTATCTCTTTTCCAAGATACTCTAAGTTTGGTAAATCATTTATCATGAATTGAAACATAGGCCACTTTGACCAGTATGCCCATGAAGCTGACATTACGTAAGCTATAACTTCATCATTTTCAACTGCCACAAAGATACCTTGTTCTTGCTCTATAATATCAGCTAACTGCTCTTTTGTAAAAGCAGTTGTAACAAATCCATCTTTTTTATCTTCTTCATTTATTGAATCAATTTGATATTTACTATGTAAATTTAAAATACTATCTATGTGAGTCTCATTTGCAATTTCTAAAACCATCTTCTCTCCTATAAAAAAATGATTATAGTAAATAATTGTTTTTTTGTATAGTAATATATTGCTAAAAGTTTATTTTTTAACTATTTTAATATCTTTTAAATTTAAGTCTATATAACATGATTTATCATCTTCTAAAGACTCTAAACATGAAGTTTTTATTAGCATCTCTTTATTATCATACTCATCCAAACTTATGTGCAATTCATAATAATCACCACAAAAAGAAATATCTAAAATAGATGCTTTAATTTTAGAACTTTTTACAACATTCATTTTATCTATAGAAATAACAGCTACATTCTCATCACTAATTTTTGCACCTAAATCTTTTAGTAGTTTATTCGGTATTTGATTTATTCTATTTAAAAAGTTTGCTATATACAAAGAATTTGGTTGTTCAAAAAGTTCATACGGTGTGCCAAACTGTTCTATTGTTTTATTATTAATAATTGCAATTTTATCAGACATACTAAGTGCTTCTTTTTGATCATGAGTTACTAAAATTGCACTAAGTCCTAAATCTTTTATAACCTTTTTTAACCAGACTTTTGTTTTGTGTCTTAATAAAGTATCTAGGTTAGCAAATGGCTCATCTAGTAGTAAAACTTTAGGTTCATAAGCAAGTACTCTTGCAATTGATACACGTTGTTGTTGACCACCACTTAATTCATGAATCTGTTTATGTCTATGTTCAACTAAATCAAACTGCTTTAAAAGTGTATCTACTTTTCTTTGTCTTTCTAGTTTATTTAACTTATAAAGTGCAAATTCAATATTCTCTTTTACATTTAAATGAGGGAATAAAGCATAATCTTGAAATATGTACCCAATATCTTTATGACACTCATTTTTACCCTCTTTTAGTAAACAGTGTTCATTTATAAAAATATCTCCTACATACTCATCTTGTAAAGATGCAATTGATCTTAAAATTGTACTTTTCCCACAGCCACTTGGACCTAAAATAGTTACAATTTCTCCTTGTTTAACTTCAAAAGATACATCTTCCAAGATTCTTGTTTTTCCAAAAGATATCCCAAAATCTTTTACACTTATTCCTATCATAGATTAATCCTTCACCATCTTTCTAGCTAATATAAGTACCGAAACTATTCCAAAACCAACAATAAACATCGCTGGAACTGCTGATTCAAAAATCTGTGCTTGCCCAACTAATTCATGAGAACGTACAGCTAAAGTATCAAAATTAAATGGTCTTAAAACCATCGTTAGAGGAAGTTCTTTTATAACCTCAATAAAAATTACAATAAAACTTACCATCATTGAACCTTTTATTAAAGGAAAAGTTACTTTTACAAAAGTTTGAAAACTACCAATTTGCATAGTCTTACACGCATCATCGTAAGTTTGGGGAATTTTACTAAATCCTGACTCATAATTATTTATTGAAATTGCTATAAATCTTACAATATATCCAAATACAACCGCTATTATAGTTCCACTAACTAAAATGTCAAAACTTTTATCAACTAAAGAGAAAAAACTAAGTATTCCAACTGCTACAACAGCACCAGGAATAGAATATCCAAGTTTTGAAGTTTGAGTTAAACCTTCAGCTAATTTACTTTTATGAAGTCTTACATTATATACAAAAATAAAAGCTAAAATAGTAATCAATGCTGCACTAGATACACCAAGACCTAATGTCTGGTAAAGTAATGTAATAAAATCTTCATCTATAATATCTTCATATGATAAATAAAACCAGTATGACATTTGAGAGAAAGGTAATAAGAAACCAAAGAAGAAAGGAACAAAACATATTATAAAAGCTAATAAATTCTTCTTTCCTGTAAGTTTTTGTTTAGTAATTGGTTTAAAATCTTTACCAGAACTCTTATATCTTTTATTTCTTCTTTGATATTTTTCAATAAAAATCAGTAAAAAAATAAAAAGCATAAGCATAGAAGCTAATTTTGAAGCATCTTCAACACTTCCCATACCAATCCAAGTTCTAAATATACCAGTTACAAATGTAGATACACCATAATAATCCATAACACCAAAATCTGCAACTGCTTCCATAACCGCAAGTATTGCACCTGCAACTATAGCCGGACGAGAAATAGGAATAATTACCTTATAAAATATTTGGAAATTTGTTAAGCCCATTGTTCTAGAGGCATCTATAATTGAACTTGACTCTGCTTTTAAATATGTCTTTGAAATAAGATACACATATGGATATAAAACAAGTGACATCACAATAATAGCACCCTCTATAGACATAACATCTAAAAAATAGACCTCATTTAATGTTTTGCCCATCAAGCCTAATATGAAAGTTGTAACCGTTCCAGTTATATCAAACATACCACCATATGCATATGCAACTATATAAGTTGGTATAGCAAAAGGAAGAATAAGTGCATAATGAAAAAATCTTGCACCAGTAAAAGTAAAAAGTGAAGTGATATATGCTGTTGAGAAGCCTAAAATAGAAGTTAAAACTCCAACTCCTATCATAATATATAAAGAATTAAATATATATTCAAATAGTACAGTATCGACTAAATGTTGCCAATTTTCACTACTTGAAAATATATTTGAAAAAAGTATAAGTGCTGGCACTGAAATAAGTAGTGTTAAGAAAACACTACTTATTGTTAGTTTATTAAAATTCTTCAATTAATTAGTTTTAAAACCTTTCTTATTTCCATCCTGCAAGGTCGAAAATTTTAACAGCTTTTGCATTATTTTCACCTAAAGTGTTAATAGAAATTTTATCATCTTCAAAACTTCCCCAAGATTTAACTAAATCAGAAGGTTCAATTCCAGCTAGAACTGGGTATTCAAAGTTACCAGCAGCAAATAATCCCTGTGCATCTTTAGAAGCTAAAAACTCTATAAACTTAATAGCATTCTCTTTATTTGGAGCAGTTTTAACAACACCTGCACCTGAAACATTTACGTGAGTTCCACCATTTTCAAATTTAGGGAAGAAGATTTTCACTTTTTTTTACAGCTTCTGCTTGTGATGCATCTTTATTTCCTACCATTTTACCAATATAATAAGTGTTTGCAATAGCTATTTTTCCAATTCCATTTGCAATTGCTTTTACTTGATATCTATCATTTCCTTTTGGTTCATTAGCCATATTTGCAACTACGCCTTTAGCCCACTGTAAAGCTTTTTCTTCACCATGGTGTGAAATCATTGCAGCCATTAACGATTGATTATAAGCATTATTTGAAGATCTTACCATAATTTGCCCTTTAAATTTTGGGTTAGCTAAATCTTCATATGTTGATAACTCTTTTTCAATTCCAGTGCCTAATCTATAAACTGCAACTCTTGATCTTTTAGTTAATGAAAACCATTGGTTATCTTTATCTCTTAATTGTGCTGGAATATTTTTATTTAAAACATCAGAGTTTACTGATTGAAAAAGTCCTTGTTCTTTTGCTTTGTATAAACCTGAAGCATCTACAGTAATTAAAACATCTGCTGGTGACTTTGCACCTTCACTTTCAATTCTTTTGATTAAAGCTTTTGCTTTTGCTTTAACCACATTTACTTTAATTCCTGTTTTTTCTTCAAACATTTTGAAAAGTTTTTTATCTGTATCATAATGTCTAGTAGAATAAACATTTACTTCATTTGCTGCATATACTGAACTTGCTAATACAAGTGCACCTAAAGCCAATTTTTTTAACATTTTTGTCCTTTATTAATTTCATGTTTTGATAATAGTTATTGAAATTGTAATCAAAGAATACTTAATTAAACCTTAATAATAAGAATGATTATCAGATAAGAATGTGAGTAAAAAAAAGGGAAAGATGAAACCATCTTTCCCTTTTATAAATAAAACTTATATTAAGTTCTAATGTTTTGCGTAAGCTGCGTCAGTTACGTCTTGAGTATTTACAATATATGGAACTAATGCCATATGTCTTGCTCTTTTAATAGCTTTTTCAACCATCTCTTGAGCATTCTTAGAGTTACCTGTAAGTCTTCTAGGCATAATTTTACCTCTTTCACTCATAGATAGCTTTAATAAATCAGTGTTTTTATAATCAATGAAATCAATTTTCATCTCAGTATATTTACAATATTTTTTTCCG
>JDSF01000409.1_pt1 | contig 16591 bp, 19 predicted proteins | sample 199441 | NCBI WGS metagenome assembly JDSF01 (sample SAMN02592751, study PRJNA231836) | bioreactor metagenome | isolation source: continuous culture bioreactor denitrification-DNRA | place: Germany: Bremen
CGCCCAGGTCATCGCTTTCAAGGTGACAAAAATAGCATTGCTATTCGTGGCATCGGGATTTGCTCTGTTGTTTTTGGGCCGCCGCGAACAGGTGAAACTTTATGGTAACTTTATCTTTGGCCTTGGTCTGGTTTTCTTCGGGATGAGTATTATGAGTGATGCCATGATCCCGTTACGGGAGTATCAACCCTTTCTGGATCTAATGGTTCGTGTTGGGTCTCCCTTGCTCGGACTTTCTGTGGGAGCTATTTTTACAGCATTTATTCAATCTTCATCGGCGACGACAGCAATTGTCATTGTTTTGGCAGGGCAAGGTTTTATCAGCTTGCCGGCCGGTATCGCTGTGGCCATGGGGGCGAATGTTGGGACCTGTGTGACGGCTATGTTGGCTGCCATAGGCAAACCGCGAGTGGCTTTAAGGGCTGCTGTTGTGCATATTGTTTTTAATCTTGCCGGGGTTTTACTATGGATCGGCTTCATTGACTTTTTAGCTTCTTTGGCTACGTCATTTTCTCCCGTCTATCCGAACTTAACCGGTCTTGCAAAACTATCTGCTGAAACTCCACGGCAGATTGCAAATGCCAATACATTTTTTAATCTGGCCAACACCTTCGTTTTCATTTTCTTTGTCCCATTGTTTGGAATCTTTGTGACGCGACTGTTTCCCGATCGGCCGGCCACAATCAGTCAGCCGATTATTGTCCCTAAATATCTTGATAACTATCTGATTGAGACTCCTTCTGCGGCATTGAATATGGTTCGTCTGGAGATTGGTCAACTTGGCTACCAGGTTGTCCTGATGATGACAATGGCAACAACAGCATTGGAAAAAAAATCGGTCGATCTGTTTAGGGAAATCGAAAAAGCAGATGACCTGGCAGATATCCTGCACCGAGCTATTCTGGAATATCTCAGTCAAGTTGGAAAGCAATCGTTGACCGATGCTCAGTCTCTGGATTATTTCAGGCTGATACAGGCGGCAGAAACGTTAGAAAGTATTGGCGATATTTTTGAGTCAGATCTGTCGCAACTCGGGTTGGAAATTCTCAGAATAGAGGAAAAACCGAGCGCGACAACAACTGCAATATTAGCAAAGTTGTTAAGGGAGGTTACGATCGCTGTGACAACCGCTGTACGGGCGGTTGTTGATGATGATCAGCATGCCGCGCAAGAGGTTATTGCAATGAGGAGGACTGTTAATGATGAGGTTGAAAGAGCTTTTCACCAACAGGTTAACAGCTTGGCTAAGAGTGACTTGCAGCGGCTCAGGGTTTTGCAGTTGGAATTTGAAATGACAGATCGATTGAAACAGATCTATTCTTTGAGTAAAAGGATTGCTCGGCTTTATGTTGCTCGAGAAGTCTGATTTCGACATTGACATTCTGCTCAAATCGAGCAAAAATTCAAAGTTTGGTCGAAAGAAATTAATCTGCTAGCCAAGGATTGAAAAAGGGCTTTGAAATGAAGAAGGTTGTTGCAATTATTCCAGCGCGTTATGGATCGACTCGCTTTCCTGGGAAGCCTCTGGCGATGATTAACGGGTTGCCAATGATTCAGCAGGTTTATAATCGTGTCATTAAAGCTGAAACGGTGGATCGTGTTATCGTTGCGACTGATGATCAACGAATTGTGGATGTTGTTGAAAATTTCTCTGGTGAAGTCATGCTGACCAGGGATGATCACCCGACCGGAACGGATCGCCTTGCTGAAGTGGTTGAGCAGATTGACGCAGAGTTGATTGTCAATGTTCAGGGGGACGAGCCTCTGATTGATCCACGGATGATCGATCAGGCCGTTGCTCCTCTGGTTAAAGATCCGTCGATCGAAATGGGGACTCTGGCGAGTGGAATTGATGAGATCGAGGATTTTTATAACACGAATGTTGTTAAGGTCGTGCGAGGGCAGGATGGTATGGCGCTCTATTTTTCACGAGCACCAATTCCATGTCCTCGTGATTTGACCCGGGACATGTTAGAGAAAACATTCATGCAGCTTGGATTGCTGCGACATATTGGCCTTTATGTTTATCGGCGCGATTTGCTTTTGGCATATCCCAGTTGGCCCAAAACACCTCTGGAGTCTTTGGAGAATCTTGAGCAGTTAAGAGCTCTGGAGCGCGGAATCAAGCTTCATGTTGCCGTAACGGAGTGTGGCTGCCATGGCGTCGATACCCCTGAAGATCTTGAACGCATCTCAAAAATGATGCAGGAAGAGTGAGCGTAGGGCTGAGCCATTAATTGTTCTGCTGCTTGTCATTTTTTTTGATTTATTTTGTTTGTTTTTATAACCTCATTATTCCCATGAAAAGTCTAATTAATACAGTCTTTTGGGCCGTACGTCTTTCGTGGACAGATTTTTGCATGTTCAGGCTTTCTTTCACTTTGGTTTCTGTGTAGAATCAGCCATCCTACGGGGTGGTTGTTGTCTTTTATGGAAGGCCTGTTTAGGCCTTAAGATTTTTATCATGATCGGACTCGTTTAAAATGAAGACTAAGTTTCTTTTTGTGACTGGCGGAGTTGTTTCCTCTCTTGGTAAGGGGTTGGCTGCTGCATCGATTGGCGCCTGATGGAAGCACGTGGGCTGAGCGTTTCAATGCAGAAAATGGACCCTTATATTAATGTCGATCCGGGTACGATGAGCCCATTACAGCATGGTGAGGTGTTCGTCACTGACGATGGAGCTGAAACAGATCTCGATCTGGGCCACTACGAGCGCTACACTTCGGCCACATTGTCACGTAAGTCAAATTTTACAACCGGTCAGGTTTATGATTCGGTTATCCGTAAAGAGCGGCGTGGTGATTACCTGGGGGGGACTGTGCAGGTCATTCCGCATATTACGAATGAAATTAAACAGAAAATTCTTGAGAATGCCAAGGGGGTTGATATCGCGATCGTTGAAGTCGGCGGTACCGTCGGTGATATCGAATCCCTTCCTTTTCTCGAGGCAATACGTCAATTCCGAGCAGATCGTGGCCGCGAAAATGTTCTTTATATTCACTTGACACTGGTTCCTTATCTTCCGACCGCTGGTGAGTTGAAAACAAAGCCAACTCAGCATAGCGTCAAGGATTTGCGTGAAATCGGTATTCAGCCAGATATCCTCATGTGCCGCTGTGATCGTGAAATACCGCGGGATATGAAAGGCAAGATTGCCCTGTTCTGCAACGTCCCTGAAGACGCTGTTATTACTGCGCGTGATCTCGGCAGCATTTATGAAGCTCCTAAGGCCTTTCATGACCAGGGTCTTGATGAAAGAATCATCGACTATCTCAATATCTGGACGAAGTCACCTGATCTGTCAGGCTGGGATCGAATTGTTAATCGTGTCAACGAACCTGCCGGCGAGACGACAATTGCTATCGTTGGCAAATATGTTGGTTTGACCGAAAGTTATAAGTCTCTGGCAGAAGCTTTAACCCATGGTGGTATCGGAAATGACTGCCGTGTTAATCTTAAGTATGTCGATTCTGAATCTCTGGAGCGTCATGGTGTAGGGACCTCATTTGACGATGTTGACGGCATTCTTGTCCCCGGTGGTTTTGGTGAGCGTGGAAGTGAAGGTAAGATTGCTGCAATTCAGCATGCTCGAGAGAATAAAATCCCATTTTTCGGGATTTGTCTGGGAATGCAGATGGCTGTGATTGAATTTTCACGGCATGTGTGTGGTCTTAATGAAGCTCATTCTACAGAGTTCCACGAAGAAGCTGAAAATCCCGTCATCCATATCATGGCAGATCAAAAGAAAGTTAAGGGTAAGGGCGGGACTATGCGTCTCGGAGCTTATCCCTGTGATTTGCAAGCTGGGACTTTAGCTCGCAGAATTTACGGTATGGAAAGTCTAACAGAGCGCCATCGTCACAGGTTTGAGTTTAATAACGATTATCTCGAAAAACTCAAAGACTGTGGTCTTGTTCTGTCTGGATTGAATCCTGAATCGAATCTGGTTGAAATTGTTGAATTGGAGGACCATCCATGGTTCCTCGGTTGCCAGTTCCATCCAGAGTTTAAATCGCGGCCGATAGAGCCGCATCCTCTGTTCGAATCTTTTGTTGGGGCTTGCCTCAAACAGAGAGAGGAAGCATAAATGAAACAGGTTAACGTCGGTGATATCTCCTTTGGTGGTGCAAAACGTATGGTGCTCATTGCGGGACCCTGCGCCATAGAGGATGAGAGCCTTACCTTAAGAATTGCCGAGGGGCTTAAGGAAATTACTCAAGAGCTTGACTGTGAGTTGATATTTAAAGCCTCTTACGATAAGGCCAATCGGACATCTGTGACCTCTTTCCGAGGATTGGGCGTCGACCGTGGCCTGCGGATTCTGGAGCGAGTCAAATCTGAATTTGAACTCCCCGTTGTCTCTGATGTCCATGATGTCAGTCAGATTTCTGCAGCAGCGGATGTTCTTGATATCCTTCAGATTCCAGCGTTTCTTTGCCGTCAGACCGATCTATTGGTGGCCGCTGGAAATAGTGGGAAGGTTATCAATGTAAAAAAAGGACAATTTCTTGCTCCCTGGGACATGGAACATGGTGTCAAAAAAATCTCTTCAACTGGAAACGAAAATATCCTTTTGACTGAGCGTGGGGCAACCTTCGGATATAACAATCTGGTGACTGATATGCGCTCGTTGGTCATTATGCGTGAGCTCGGTTATCCGGTTGTCTTTGATGCCACCCATTCGGTTCAATTACCTGGCGGCGCCGGTGGTTCTTCTTCTGGGCAACGCGAATATGTCGGGGCTCTGTCTCGTGCCGCTGCAGCGACAGGCATTGATGGTTTGTTTTGGGAAGTTCATGAGAACCCAGAGAAAGCTCTCTGTGACGGTGCAAATTCACTTCCCTTAAGCCAGGTTAAAGCGCTACTGAAGCAGATTCTTGCTTTTGATGCGATCTTCAAACAAGCAGACGCAGGGGTCGTAGACTAATGATCAAAACAGCCTTAAAGGTATTACAGATAGAAGCTGATGCAGTGCTGGCGCTCAAATCCCGTATCGATGAGAGTTTCTCCAAAGCAGTGAAAATGGTTTTGGATTGTCAGGGCAAGGTTGTTGTGACTGGCATGGGGAAGTCTGGTCTTATCTGTCAGAAAATTGCTGCAACCATGGCATCAACTGGAACACCGACCTTTTTTTTGCATCCTGCTGAAGGGATTCATGGTGATCTCGGTATGCTGTCGAAGGGGGATGTGGTGATTGCCATTTCCTACTCAGGCGAAACCGAAGAGGTCAGCCGCATTTTACCCGTCATTAAACGAATGGGTCTTCCTCTGATTTCTGTGTCAGGCAACCCCAAGAGTACCCTTGGGATTGCTGGAGATGTCCATCTTGATGTCAGTGTCGCTGAGGAAGCTTGCCCGTTAGGCTTAGCTCCGACAGCAAGTACGACGGCAACATTAGCTATGGGCGATGCTCTGGCTGTGGCTCTGCTCGATGAGCGCGGCTTTAAAGCTGAAGATTTTGCGCTGTTCCACCCCGGAGGTGCGCTCGGCAAGAAATTGCTTCTGCGGGTTGAAGACCTCATGCATGATGGGGATGAAATTCCTCTGGTGAATCAGGATACCTTATTGCGGGAAGCTCTGTTTGAGATTACCAGTAAGCAGTTAGGTGTGACTGGTGTTGTCAATGAGCAGGGGGACCTGATTGGAGTCTTTACTGATGGTGACTTGCGTCGCGTCATGGAGAAGGGCCTTGAGAGCTTGCAGCTACCGATCAAACAGGTGATGTCCACATCGCCTAAGCGGATTCTACGTAAAAACCTTGCAGCAAAAGCTTTGCGGACGATGGAAGATCATTCAATTACTTCTCTGTTTGTCTTTGAAGATGATGAAAGTTTGCCTCCGGTTGGAATCATTCATCTTCATGCTCTGCTCAAGTCGGGGGTTGTCTGATGAATCAAAAAATGGCAAGGATCAAACTCCTGTTACTCGATGTTGATGGAATTTTGACCGATGGTCGGATTATCTATGATAATCAGGGGAACGAGCTGAAGGCCTTTGATGTAAAGGATGGCCATGGTTTAAAAATGGTGCAGCGGGCCGGAATTAAAACGGGAATTATCACCGGTCGTAAATCTGAGGTGGTCAAGCGACGGGCCCAGGAACTTGGCTTCGATATTCTTTATCAAGGGGCTTTGAATAAGTTGGAGCCTTATCTGGAAATTCTGAAAGAGCATGGTTTGACCAATGATCAGGTTGCCTATGTTGGTGACGATGTCGTCGATCTCCCGGTGCTACGCCGGGTTGGATTCAGTGCGACTGTTGCGGATGCCGTAGATGATGTCCTGCCTCTGGTTGACTATGTGACCAAACGATCTGGTGGCCGTGGTGCTGTCAGAGAAATTTGCGATATGTTGATTCGTGCCAGTGGTCAGTGGGATACTTTGACCTCTCGTTATTTTAAAGACTGAATTGATTGGCTAAGGTTAAATTGAGAAGATCTGTAACGGAACAGGGATGTTGAACTTGAAGCGCATACTAGGCGTTCTGATCATAGTGTCCTTAGTTGCTCTTGGTGTTGTTGTTTCACGTCACCTTATCCAGTCGGATCCTGAACAACTTATTGAGCTGTTACCGAAAGACATTGATCTGGCATTGCAGAATCTTCACTATACCCAGAATGAAGATGGCCAGCGCCGCTGGACACTTGATGCTGACAAGGCCGAGTATCTGAAAGAGAACAGTACTGCACGACTGGAGGAAGTCCGTTTAGTTTATTATAAAACGCAATCTTTCGGTGATGTTCATCTCAAAGCTGATCGCGGAGAGTTGGCTCAGGATAGCCGTGAATTGGACGTTTGGGGGGATGTGGTTTTAACAACCGAGCGGCAAGAAAAGTTTTTTACTGATCGTCTTCATTACAGTGACCAGAAACGGCGGTTAAGTACTGAAAGTAATATCCGTATTGTTTCTCCTCGTTTAGACCTCACGGGAACGGGGTTGCAGGTTGATGTCGATAAGGGATATTTGGTTGTGAAAAGCAATGTCAGGGCTCTGATTCGCTCAAAGACTGATAAAAAGGCGGAGAAATGAACAGATATCTTTTGTTTTTGGTGTTTTTACTGTGTAGCAGCGTGATAGGTTACGCAGCTCCGGTTGTTCCGACGATAGATACGAATCAGCCTGTCGAAATCCAATCTCAGCAGCTTGAAATTATGCAGCAGGAGAATAAGTCTATCTTCTCTGGAAATGTCGTTGCGACACAGGGAGAGATGACACTGTCTGCTGACGAGTTGAGTGTGTTTTTTGCAGATGAAAATCAGATCGACCGTTTAGAAGCGGTTGGCCATGTTCGCTTCTCTCAGTTAGACAGAATCGCAACATCTGAAAAAGCGATCTTTCATCAGCTCACTGGGGTTTTGCTTTTGTTGGGAAATGCAACCGTCCAACAGGGGGGAAATCTGGTCAGTGGAAATGAAATCACTTTTTACGTTAAGGAAAACAGAAGTGTCGTAAAGGGTTCTTCCCAACAAAGGGTCAAGGCTGTTATTGTTCGAGAACCGAAAAAGGATGTTGAGTGAAAAGGCGGCTGAAGGCAACAGCTCTTCAAAAGGCATACGACGGTCGTTCCGTGGTCTCTGGTGTTGATTTAGAGGTCGAATCGGGGCAGGTTATCGGTCTTCTGGGTCCCAATGGCGCAGGAAAAACAACCAGCTTTTATATGGTTGTCGGGTTAGCTCAGCCGGATCAGGGGCATGTGCTTTTGGATGATGAGGAAATCACTCGTCTACCAATGTATCAGCGAGCCCGTTTAGGGATTTCCTATTTACCTCAGGAAGCGTCTGTCTTTCGAAAGCTTTCGGTGGAAGACAATATTCTTGCGATTATTGAAACGCTTAACTTCTCAGCCGGTGAACAGCAGCAGAGATTAGAAGAACTGCTTGATGACTTAAATATTTCCCACATTCGTAAGTCAAAAGGGTATGCTCTTTCTGGTGGAGAGAGACGCCGTGTAGAAATTGCCCGGTCATTGGTTTTGAATCCTGCATTTTTATTGTTGGATGAACCTTTTGCAGGCATCGATCCTATCGCAGTTATTGATATCCAGAATATTATTTTTCAGCTTAAAGAGCGTGGAATCGGTATTCTGATATCGGACCACAATGTCCGCGAAACACTGGGTGTATGTGATCAAGCATATATTTTGAACCAAGGACAGGTGCTTGAATTTGGGACACCAGAAATGATTGCAGAAAGCCCGACGGCCCGAGAAATTTATTTAGGTGACAAGTTCAAGCTTTAATCTTTTTTACGTTACATCAAGTTCTCAATTGTTTTTATGGCATAGTGCCTCACTGTGAAAGGTTGCAGTTTGAACAACTGTTTGAAACTGTAGATAATTATGGCTTTAGATCTCAGATTACAGGTTAAGCTCAGTCAGCAACTGGTGATGACTCCTCAATTACAGCAGGCGATAAAGTTGCTGCAGTTGTCACGTATGGAACTTGTCGATGTTGTGACGGAAGAGCTGGCAGAAAATCCTCTCCTGGAGGAGGGCCTTGATCCCAAGGATGTCCGGGAAGAAGAAAGAGTCACGCCTGATGCCGAAGATAGCGCTCCCGCAGAGGCTTTACCAGAGCAGGAGGTAAAAGCTGAGAATGAAGGGATGGACGATATCGACTGGCAGACCTATCTGGAAGGTTACAGCCTTAACAGCAGCGATACTCGTAACAGTTATGAAGATCAGGAAGAACGTCCCTCCTATGAAAGTCTGTTGACGAAAAAGGAAAACCTCAAAGACCATCTGATGTGGCAGCTGGGAATGTTGTCTTTTGATCAGGAAGAGCGTTTGGCTGCAGCTGAAATCATTGGCAACCTTGATGATGCTGGATATCTCCATGCAACAGTAGAGGAGTTAGCAGAAGGTTCAGATACTGATATTGAAGTTTTCAAAGCCGCCTTAACGCGTGTCCAACAGTTTGATCCCGCAGGTGTTGCCAGTTACAACTTACAAGAGTGCTTGCTCCTTCAGCTTGAGCGCATGGATCTATCTGAGACCCTCGCAGCCGTTATCTTGCGTGATCATATCTCAGAACTTGAGGGTCGCAAGTATCCTCAGATTGCTAAGGCCCAAAAGGTTTCACTTGATGAGGTCTTTACCGCTGCAAAGCTGATTTCTGAGCTTGATCCAAGACCAGGTCGAGCTTACAACGAAGAAGATGTTCATTATATCGTTCCCGATATCTATGTGAATAAGGTCGGAGATGAGTATGTTGTCACTCAAAACGATGAAGGGTTGCCAAACTTACGGATTAACTCTTTTTATCGAAACGCTCTGACCGATAGTAATTCTGTCGATAAAAAGGCGGGAGAATATATTCAGGACAAGATGCGTAGTGCCGTTTGGCTGATTAAAAGTATTCATCAGCGTCAGCGGACTATTTATAAAGTAACAAAGAGCATTGTTAAGTTTCAGCGTGAATTTTTTGAAAACGGCATTGAGCACCTTAAACCGCTTGTCTTGCGTGACGTTGCCGAAGACATTGAGATGCATGAGTCGACAGTCAGTCGGGTTACGACAAATAAGTATGTTCAGACTCCTCAGGGATTATTTGAGCTTAAATATTTCTTTAATAGCGGTATTAATACAGCTGATGGCGATGCCGTCGCTTCTGAAAGTGTCAAAAGTCGAATCAAAGAAATTGTCGCCGCTGAAGACCCTAAAAAACCATATTCTGACCAGAAAATTGTTACTTTGTTGAAAGATCAGGATATTAATATTGCTCGACGGACAGTTACAAAATATCGCGAGATGTTGGGCCTCGGTTCTTCAACAGAACGTAAGCGATTGTTTTAGCCTGTAAATCAGGTGTTTTCTCATAGATGGTGTATTAGGCCGTTTTATGAGCTATAATTAAAGTCAAACAAGACTTCATACAGAAGTCTTTTGCGCCAAGGAGGTTGTCTATGCAAATTGCCGTTACCTTCCGTCATATGGAAAGCAGTGATGCCGTACGCAGTTATGTGGAAGAGAAACTGGCCCGTGTCAAAAAGTACATTGAAGAGCCGATCGATGCTCAGGTCGTTCTGTCCGTACAAAAAAAGATACATCATCGGGCAGAGGTAACTATGGTCGCCAAAGGGCTGACCATGAAGAGTGCTGAAAATAAAGATGACATGTATGCAGCGATTGATTTGATGGTTGATAAAATCGAACGTCAACTCAAACGCTATAAAGAAAAATTGAAAAAACATAAAGGGAGTAATGGGACTCAGCGACGTATCGAGAAGACCATTTTTGCGGCACCGAGTGTTGATGAAGGTGATGTCGATCCTGAAATTATCCGTAGTCATTCATTTTTTGTGAAACCGATGTCTGTGGAAGAGGCAGTCATGCAGATGGATCTTCTTGATAAAAACTTTTTGGTTTTTACGGATGATCGATCTGAAGAAATGAATGTTGTTTACCGTCGTAAAGATGGGAATTATGGACTCATTGTTCCCCAGGGGAGCTAAAAATGGATGCGGGCCTTTCCTGTAACGGAAAGGCCCGTGCTTTAATTTTGCTGACTGAATTAAGAAGAAGAGTATGAAAATTTCTGAATTGCTGAATCCTCAGGCCATTGTCGCAGATCTTCAGGCCAAGGATAAAACCAAGGCCCTTGCTGAATTAACGGAAGCGCTGATTTCGTGTGAACCCGATCTGAACCGTGAGGACGTCATCGCTGTTCTGCAAGAGCGTGAAAAGTTGGGGAGCACTGGCATTGGTGATGGTGTTGCGATCCCTCATGGGAAGCTCGCTGGAATTCCTGAGTTAAAGCTTGTGTTTGGACGAAGCCACTCAGGCGTCGATTTTGAATCAATGGATGGTCAGCCGGCTTACCTGTTTTTTCTGTTGATAGCACCTGAGGAATCTGTCGGTGTGCACTTAAAAACATTGGCCAGAATATCTAAACTGTTGAAAGATTCTATCGTCAGAAAAAAACTGATGGATGCCGTCGATCAGGATGAAATCTATCAGGTTATATTGGATGAGGAAGCTTGATTCCGACAGTCATTTGACTGCCGTGAAGTAATTATGGCAATGTTGGTGAGATCAAACACCTCATCTATTTCCAGGTACTGACATTATGCCAAAATTAACAATCCATGAAATTTTAGAAGAAGAGGAGGCCGGACTCGATCTGGAACTCCTATCAGGTCGCGGTGGTTTATCCAATGCAACGTCGATTCCGCGAATTCAAAAACCAGGGCTCGCTTTAGCCGGATATGTGGAAAGTTTACATTCCGACCGAATTCAGGTTCTCGGCTCGACAGAGCTAAAATTTTTGGAGAGGATGCCTCAGGAGAAAGCTGAAAAACATTTCCATGATCTCTGTCGCCGAAGTCTTTCTTGTCTCATCATCACTAAAAATCAGGACCCGCCAGACTATCTTTTCAAGTATGCTGATCTAGAGAATACGCCTTTACTTCGAACCAAACACCTCAGTTCAAATTTTATTGCACTTTTGACCCGATTTTTGGAAGAACGTCTACTGCCGACATCGACATTGCACGGTGTCCTTGTCGATGTCCTTGGAACGGGTGTTTTAATTCAGGGAAAGAGTGGTGTTGGCAAAAGTGAATGTGCCCTTGAATTGATCCTGCGAGGGCATCGTCTGGTCGCTGATGATATTATTAAGGTCCGCTTTAAACTGCCATCTGTCATCTTTGGTGAAGGCATGGATTTACTCCATTATCACATGGAAATTCGTGGGTTGGGAATTCTCAACATTAAACACCTCTTTGGGGTTGCCGCTATTCGGGAAAGAAAAAAGATCGACCTTATCGTTGAACTTGTGAAGTGGGATAATGAAAAGGAGTACGATCGCCTGGGAGTGGATGAACAGACATTTAATATCCATGGCGTCGAGCTTCCCTATGTCCGCATTCCGGTCGCCCCTGGACGAAATATCAGCACGATCGTAGAAGTTGCAGCGCGGAATCAATTACTCAAAGAGATGGGGTACCACAGCGCCCGCGAATTTCAGGAATTACTTGAAAAAAGGATGGCTGAAACGGCCCATTTGCACTCCCATTCGATCATTGGAGATGACCTGGAATGAGCCGTCGTCTCGTTATAATTACCGGCCTGTCTGGTTCGGGAAAGAGTACCGCCGCCAGGGTGTTAGAAGATCAGGGTTTTTTTGTCGTAGATAATCTTCCTTTGGTGATGCTGCCCGATTTCATGCTTCGAGCGCAGGAAAGTTTGCTCCCTGATGCTAATGTTGCTGTTGTTATTGATGTTAGAAATCGTTCTTTTTTGACTGATTACACCGGGACTTTTAAACAGTTGGAGGGAGAAGGGTATCATTTTGATATCTTGTTTTTTGAGGCCTCTGATGAAATATTACTCAGGCGTTATTCAGAAACACGACGTTCCCATCCATTAGCTGCTTCAGAAACAGTTCAAGACGGAATCGATAGAGAACGACTACAGTTGCGTTTATTGAGGGAATCAGCAACAAAAATCATCGATAGTAGCAACCTCAATTCACGTTTATTACGTGAACATATTCTCGACTTTTTAGGTGAAGAGAGTGGGGCCTTACTCGTCGTCAACCTTGAATCGTTCGGATATCGTTATGGGTTGCCGCCAGCATCAGATCTTGTTTTTGATGTGCGTTTTTTGCCGAATCCACACTACATTGATGAGTTACGCCCATTAACAGGCCTTGATCCAATACTGCGCGAATATGTGTTATCTCAGCAGGCTTGTCTTGACTTTCGAGGTCATTTGGACCCTCTGCTGAAATTTTTGATGCCGCACTACCGGGAAGAGGGGAAAAGTTATTTGACCGTGGCTATCGGGTGTACTGGAGGTCGCCACCGAAGTGTGTCGATCGTTGAAGATCTCTCTCGAAGTTTTCCCGATCCTGATGCCGTTCTTCGGGTGAACCATCGCGATGTCAGCAAAGGATAATCGATGATAGGTGTTGTTATTGTTACTCATGCTGCCTTAGCAGCAGAACTGAAAAATGCTGCAGAATTGATTCTAGGGCCGCTGAGTGCAGTTGAAACAATCTCAATCGATCGCGATATGGCTGTTGAACGGGCAAAAGAGCAATTAGATGACGCTATCAGACATGTTGGTCGTGATGGTGATGGTGTGATGATTCTGACTGATCTGTTTGGTGGTACGCCGACAAATATAAGTGTAGAATTCCTCGACAAAGATCGCATCGAAATCCTGACAGGGGTAAATTTACCGATGTTGATTAAGTGTATAAGCGCGCGACCCAATCACAATTTGGACGGTCTTGTTGAAATGTTACGAGAGTATGCTCGTAACGCGATTATGCGACCTTCTGATTTATTGAAATAATTGATGACGAGATATTATGAACCTTGTACTGACACGCATCGATAATCGTTTAATCCATGGGCAGGTCCTTGAAGCTTGGGTCCCGTTTGTCAAGGCGAATTGTATTCTTGTTGCTAATGATGTCATTGCTGCAAACCCGCTAAAACGCATGATGATGCAGGCTTCGGTTCCAAGTCGAACCCGAGTTGAAATCGGCACCATAGAAGAAATCGTGTCCCTTCTTACGTCTGGAGCGTTGGATCATTGTCGCATTTTACTCCTTTTTGGGACGACGTCTGATGCGGTGCGAGCCTATCGAAGCGGGCTTTATTATGAAAAGTTGAATCTAGGTAATTTGCATGCGGACAAAGGGAAGGCCCGGTTGAGTTGTACCGTTTTTCTGGATCCGACAGATATGGATGACTTGGCAATGTTGGAACAGGCTGGTATCCAAATCACAGCGCGTTGTATTCCTGCCGATGGCGAGAGATCGTGGCGCAAGTTGATGCCAGCGAAAAAGGAGAAAGATTGATCTTCGTTGACCTATTGCTCGGAGCCGTTGTTGCGTTGATTTGCGGACTGGATCGTGTTGCCATCTTTCAAATTATGGTTTCTCGACCCATTGTTGCTGCTCCTTTAGCTGGCTTGGTTCTGGGGGACCCATTAGCCGGGCTACAGGTTGGCTTACTTGTTGAGCTTCTCTGGCTTGCCAGGCTTCCTGTCGGTGCCGCTGTCCCTCCCGACGATACTCAGGTTGCAATTGCTGCAACCGTTATGGTGATTATCCTTGGGCCTATGCTGAATGCTTCTGGGACCGAGCTGACATTGATCTCTCTTCTGGTTGCGATCCCTCTGGGGAAATTTGGCCAATTTTTTGATCATTATGCCAGACATTACAATGTTCGTTTGGCCAGACAAATTGAGCTCGCTTTTGAGGAAGGTTCGATTGCTATGGCTGAATGGCAGCATTTACGTGGCTTGATCAGCTTTTCATGCGCTGCCGTCGCCACCTATGTTGTTATTCTGCTGGGCGGATTACTCCTGATTCCTTTTCTCTGGCCATTGCTGCATCAACCTTTGAGCTACTCTGGAGACTGGTTGGCCCTGGCATTGCCTTTGGTCGGCATTGCCGTGATTTTAGGGACTGTTAATGTTAGCCGCGCGATAACCCTTTTTTGCGCTTCATTTGGTATGGCCTTTTTATTGATGTGGTTGGTGTAGAAGATGACGTTATCCTGGAAAACTCGTCTACATGTCTGGTTTCGGCTGCTTTTTTTACAAGCGAGTTGGAATTTTGAGCGCATACAAGGGCTCGGATTTTTTTATGCTCTCCTGCCGGGATTAAAAAACTCTATTCCAAAGATGAACTTCTGTCAGTTGGGCAGCGTTGTGTTGGATATTTTAATACCCATCCCTATTTGGCTCCACTTGTTGCTGGAGCTGTCTTAAAGCTTGAGGAAGAGAGAGCTGCGGGACATGGGGATTCAGGAATTGATATCAATGAGTTTAAAGAGATGGTCGCTGCTCCCTATGCTGCAATTGGAGACGCCCTGTTTTGGGGAGGGTTACGACCGTTAGTTGCTGGAATTGCCTTGTTTTTCTGCGTCAAAGGGATTCTTTGGGCGCCGTTGGTTTTTCTCGTGCTATACAATCTTGTCCCGATGTGGTTCAGGATTGTCTTTTTTCAGCGAGGATATCGCCAGGGCTTACGATCTATCGAATTTATTCAGCGCCATAATTTGCCGGACTGGGCTATTCACACTAAAGAAGCAGCCGTCGTTGTTCTCGGTGGCCTCAGTGCGTTTATGGTCTTTTCACACTTAAATACACAGCATCTCCCCGAATGGTTGGGGCTCCTCACTCTTATTCCAATGATTGTGATGGGGTTGATAGCGCGTAAGGGCGTTTCAACCCTGTGGTTAATCACATTGACGTCACTAACAATTGTTCTTGGCGGGCTATTTTGGGCAGATGTTGTTCGATTGATAAACTTGTAAAGGAACCTGAGAGACATGTTAAATCGCAATTTTATGATAGTAAACCGTCTCGGACTTCATGCCAGAGCTGCCGCACAATTCGTTCAGACGGCAAGTAAATTTAGAGCAGAAGTCACTCTCACGAAAGACGATGTGGAAGTTAATGGCAAAAGCATTATGGGAATTTTGCTGTTGCTGCGCCCAAGGGAACAGAGGTGTCTGTTGCCATTGATGGTGATGATGAAGAGCAGGCAATGAATGTTATTGCCGATTTAATTGAGGATGGTTTTGGCGAAGACTAAAGTCACAGAAGATACATTTTTGGTTGGGATCGGGGTCTCACCCGGGATCAGCATTGGTGAAATCAACCTTGTGGATCAAAGGGCATTGATTGATGAAGCATTGATCTGTGCTGAAGATGTCGATGACGAAATTGCGCGTTTTCACCAGGCAATTGAGCAGGCACGTGCCCAGCTAAAAAGGATTAAACAGTCTGTTTCTGATCAGACTCATTTGCGTGAACACCTTTATATCCTCGACACTCATCTGTTGATTCTTGATGATGAAATGTTGATTCAGAATACTGAAGGTGCCATTCGTAAATTGTTGAATGCTGAGACTGCCTGAAAAGTGTTCTGGATCATTTGCGCTCGCTGTTCGATAACATTGAGGACGAATATCTCAAAGAACGACGTTCCGATGTCGATGCGGTTGGAGAACGTGTGTTGAGAATCCTGACGGGTGTCAGTGAACGTTCAATTGGCAATATCGGTAGTAAATCTTTGATCGTCGCCCATGATTTATCTCCTGCTGAAACGATGCAACTGGATCGTTCTAAAATATTAGGATTCATAACAGACAAGGGGGGGAGGACCTCTCATACTGCGATTCTGGCTCGCTCTCTTGGTATTCCTGCAGTGGTCGGACTCGAAACCGTGACCTCGCTTGTCGATGATCATTTACCGGCAATTATTGATGGCTCAACAGGGGTTGTCATCCTTAATCCCTCAGCAAAAACATTCAAGGAATATCTTAGTCGGAAACAGCGATATGAATTTCTGGAAGAAGAGCTTGAGTCGTATCGCGATCTTCCTGCGATAATGACTGATAATGTCAGGATTATTTTGCGTGCTAATTTGGAAATGGCGAGTGAGTTAAGAGAATCAGCCAAGCATGCCGCGGAAGGAGTTGGGCTGTACCGAACCGAATTTTTATTTTTCGGCCGCTCAGAGCCACCAACTGAAGAGGAGCAATACAAGGCATACTGTGACATTCTCGATGCTGCTGGAGGCGATCTCGTCACAATTCGGACTCTCGATATTGGAGGAGATAAGTT
>JDSF01000410.1_pt1 | contig 16566 bp, 19 predicted proteins | sample 199441 | NCBI WGS metagenome assembly JDSF01 (sample SAMN02592751, study PRJNA231836) | bioreactor metagenome | isolation source: continuous culture bioreactor denitrification-DNRA | place: Germany: Bremen
CAGGAGGTACAGCCTTAAGTGAACTAAGGAAAAGCCATGGTTCAGAGGCTCCCTATGATATTAGGATGTGGTGCCTTGGCAATGAAATGGATGGTCCTTGGCAAGTAGGTCATAAGACTGCCGAAGAGTATGGTCGCCTCGCATCTGAGGTAGGAAAGGCCCTTAAGCTTTTTGATCCCAGCCTTGAGTTGGTAGCTTGTGGTTCAAGTAATAGTGATATGCCGACATTCCCAGCATGGGAAGAAACGGTACTTGACCACACATGGGATATTGCTGACTACCTGTCGCTGCACATGTACTTTAGAAATGATGAGAATGATGCTGAAACTTTCCTTGCTTCAAGTAAGAAAATGGATGAATTCATCGAGACAATTGTGCATGTATGTGATTATGTAAAAACAAAAAAACGGTCTAAAAAGACGATGTATCTCTCATTTGATGAATGGAATGTCTGGTTCCATTCCAATGAACAAGACAAAGCTGAACCTGACTGGAAAGTTGGAAAGCATATACTTGAAGATGTGTATACCTTTGAAGATGCATTGGTAGTAGGGTGTCTACTCAATAGCCTGCTCAAACACTGTGACCGGGTGAAAGTTGCATGTCTTGCACAGTTGGTGAATGTCATTGCACCGATCATGACTGAGGATGGTGGTCCTAGTTGGGCTCAAACCATTTACTGGCCGTTCTATTATGCATCTAAGTATGGTAGGGGAGAGGTACTTGATATTCGATTGAACGTACCATCCTATGAAAACCATCTCTATGGAGAGGTACCATATGCAGATGCAGTGTTTGTGTACCATGAGGAAAAACAGGAACTTGATCTGTTCGTGGTAAACAGAAGTCTGGATGAAGAAATGGAACTTGACTTGGATGCAACAGGTTTTTTCTAAGCAATTGAGAATCATTGAGCATATTACGTTGCACCATACCGATTTGAAGGCTGTTAACGAGAAAGATAACCCAGAGAATATAAAACCTGTCGTGAAAAGTGGAAAAAATGAATAAGTATATTGCTCCAAGACAATCTTGGAATCTGTTCCGGTTCTCAATTTCATAAAAACTGATGCATCAGCTATTTAGTTTGTGATAGGATGAGTAGAAAGAGGTATAGAACATGCTCAAAGAGATACTCCTTGATTATTCAGACAAAGAAAAGATGTTGGTCGTTGCAAAGGCGATTGCTAATGAAGCAAGGATCAACATCCTAGAATTGCTGAATGAACGGAGCCTTAGCGTAAATGAAATTGCTGAACATCTACAGTTGCCTACCTCAACAGCAGCTTTGCATGTGAGCATACTTGAGCGAGCTGGTTTGCTTATTACCGAGTCACAACCAGGGATCCGAGGTTCCATGAAGGTAAGCAGTAGGGGTTGTGATCGTGTTTTGATTAAGCTTTTGCTCGATCAAGCAGATGCACTGAAAGAAAATTCAGTGGTTCTGAATATGCCGATCGGCAACTTTGTTGATTGCGATATTCATCCAACCTGCGGACTGGTAAGCGAAAAGAGTGCAATTGGTATCTTCGACCAACCATGTTCATTCTACTATGCTGAGCGTACCAACGCTCAGTTGCTCTGGTTTTATAAGGGGTATGTGGAATATCGATTTCCTAATGCCGTTGCTAACCTAGGGAGACCTAAAAATCTGGATCTCAGCTTCGAAGCATGTTCTGAGGCTCCCTTTTATCGAAATGATTGGCCAAGTGACATAACCGTATGGATCAATGGAAGAGAGATTGGCACTTGGACAAGCCCAGGAGATCTAGGGGGAAGGAAAGGGAAATACAATCCTCTCTGGTGGCCTGACACCTTGAATCAATACGGATTGCTCAATCATTGGGTGGTAAACAGCAAAGGGACATACTTGAACAATGAACTTATCGGTGATGTAACCATAGAGGATCTAATGCTGAGAGAGTCCTGTTTTATAAGCATTAAAATTGGGATCAAGGAACATGCCAAAAAAAATATTGGTGGTGTCAGCCTCTTCGGCGAACACTTTGGTGATTACCAGCAGAACCTTCTCTTGAAGCTGGACTATGTATTGCTTTGATTTGCTCTTTCAAGGGAAAGCAGCCATTGCTTTTTATCCAGCCCCCCCCTGCATATCCTGTAAGGGAGCCTTGTTTACCGATGACTCGATGGCAGGGAATGATAATACTGATGGGATTTTTATTGTTCGCCATTCCAACAGCGCGAACAGCTTTAGGATTATCTATGGCTATTGCAATATCCTGATAACTGACAACAGTCCCATAGGGTATGGTACAAAGAGCTTCCCAAACTGACTTCTGGAAGGCAGTACCATGCATTTCCAAAGGAACCGTGAATAGATGTAATTTCCCTTTGAAGTATGCATCCAATTGTTGTATCGCCATTTCCAGTACAGAATTGCTTCCATGCTCCTCTGTCACTCTTGGAGAAAAAGAAACCCCCCCCAACAATGCATCCTGATTACTTGTAAGGTATATGGTGCCAAGGGGGCTTTCATAGGTCGCGGATAATATGGTGCTCATATCCATAAGCGTATTGAGAAAGAGGGGGGGGAGAGACAAGTCTCTTCCCCTCATGTTCAGTAATTTAAGAGATAACTCGTACCCGTTCCTCGCTCGGAAGGAATTCTTTATCACCTGCTTCCTGCTCGATCGACCCAAATGGCATTTGAGCAACAAGAGACCAAGAGGTAGGAAGGTTGAAATGTGCAAGTACTTCTTCCTCAATGAGGTTGCCATAATGTTGCAAGCTGGCTCCAACTCCAAGTTCAGCTAGAACCGTCCAAACAGAGAACTGAGCAATACCGGTCCCGTGGTGACTCCAAAGAGTAAAGTTTTCACTATAGAGTGGCATCTGCTCCTGAAGACTACGAATGGTTGCCATCTCTTCAAAGAACATGATTGTTCCTGATGCCGCCTTGAATCCAGCTATTTTCTCTTCAGTCTGCTTTTTTCTGTTCAGGATCCTGAATCATTGCTACCAGCTTGGAAAGAATTGAGTCCCAAAGCCAATCATGATTCTTATCGTACAGAATTACCGCTCTACTCGTTTGCGAGTTGAAGGCAGATGGAGCGTATTTTATTACTCCGCGAACTGCATCCTCAAGAGTAGATTTCATAACCGGTAGTTCTTTTCCTAGGTTATAAATTGTACGTCTTTTTTTTCATGCTATTGATAATGGTATTTTCCATGTATATATTCTCCTTGCTCACAATATAGTTGTTATCAATATTAATGTAAAGGCCCCCTTTCATATTCTTGTAAGATGTTTGAATTGGGTATATTCTAGGCAGACTATGATACACGATACGATTGATCAACTCGCATTATATGAACCAGCAATTCCTCATCTGGACCAGGTATCCTTGCTTAATACTGCAAGTATTTCGATTGAAGGAATGAAAGTATTGTTTTCTCAATGCACTACAGCTCCTTTTGGAGGTACCTTTATGGTACATCCATCAAAGGTTTGTGTTGTGATTACGTTGCAAGGAAGTGAATTGCTTGTTACTACATACCGAAGGAAAGAACAAGAAGGGAACATGGATGAAAATGGATTCATTACAATCCAAGACAGTGAAGCAACTGATGTTATTCGTTCGGAAGAAGGAACCTTTACTGTTTTCATGCCAGGAGAGCCTTTCGCCTATGGTATCCAGGGTGAAGAAGGCCCGGTTGCTGTAAAACATCTCCTAATTGTGTTGGATGAGACATAAAGGGCTTTACAAATGTGTAGTAATAGCGTACCAATACTATGTGTATAACTGAGAGGAGCTTGGCATGACAGGAGAGCAGCAGGTACTTATTGGAAATAGTCTTATTGGACGGGGGCTGCCTATCCTCGTACAAACAATGTATGACAGTGCAATACCTCATGCAATAGATGATTTGGATGAATTGATTCGTAGAATCGGTAAACTTAATGCAATGGGGTGTGATGTCATTCGTTTCTCTTACCCCTCAGCAGATGACCATGATGCGTTCAGCTATCTCTGTAAGTATAGTCCTATTCCTGTAGTTGCTGATATCCATTTTGATTACAAGCTTGCATTGGATGCACTTTCCTGTGGCGCTCACAAGATTCGGATCAATCCAGGTAATATTGGAGCAAAATGGAAGGTAGAAGAGGTAGTAAAGAGAGCTAAGGACCAAGGAAAGGCAATTCGCATAGGACTGAACAGCGGTTCCCTTCCACGTGGGAATGATCCTACTGAACTTCTGATGAGTAAAACCGCTCTAGAGTACCTCTCTTGGTTTGAACAATGGGGATTTATCAACACGGTGGTCTCCTTGAAAGCAAGTGATACTGATCTTACCATGAAAGCAAACAGACTGTTTGCTTCACAGAGCCCTTATCCACTGCATCTTGGAGTTACCGAGGCAGGTTCTGTAATCTCGGCTGTCACCCGTTCTACATGGGCATTAGGCCAACTCCTCAGCGAAGGGATTGGCAACACTATACGTATCAGCATCACCGGAGATATCGAGAGTGAGGTACAGGCAGGTGTTGAGCTTCTAAGAACCTTGGGAATGAGAAAGAAAGGTATCAGGATTGTAAGCTGTCCCCGGTGTGGCCGGCATAGTTTTGACTCTCAGGGATTCCTTGCATCCGTTGAACAAGAGCTGCTCACCATCGATAAGGATTTGACCGTTGCCATCATGGGATGTCAAGTCAATGGTCCGGGAGAAGCTAAATCTGCTGATTTAGCCATTACCGGACTTGGAAATAGTATATTTCTCTATGAAAAAGGGAAATTGGTGAAAAAAGTAACGCAGCAAGAAGCAAAGGCTGCTTTGTTGGAAGCTATTGAACATGCATAATACATTGATAATAAAGGGTGCAAGGGAACATAACCTTAAAAAACATTGATCTTGAATTGAAAAAGGATCAATTGATCGTAATAAGTGGACTCTCAGGTAGTGGGAAAAGTTCATTAGCTTTCGATACCATTTTTTGCTGAAGGTCAAAGGCGTTATGTAGAAAGTCTGAGCTCCTATGCCAGGATGTTTCTGGATAAGTTGGACAAGCCTGATGTAGATTACATGGAAGGGCTTAGCCCAGCAATTGCAATCGAGCAAAAAATCAACACATCGCAATCCTCGTTCAACCGTTGGTACCGTCACCGAAATATATGATTATTTCAGGCTGCTGTGGGCAAGGGTAGGTAAGCCACATTGTCATGTCTGTGGTCGAGAAATCAGTGAGATGAGTGTAGACCAGATTATCGACGCCATTTTCAAAGCAGAAGATGGGACAAGAATCATTGTAAGCGCCCCGGTTGCAATTGGAAGAAAGGGTGAGTTCAAGAAGGTCTTCGAGGATGCCCGTTCAGCAGGCTTTCAAAGAGTTAAGGTTGATGGGAAAATGCTCAACCTTGATGAGCAGATAGTATTGGAAAAAAACAATTCAAGCACTCCATCGATATAGTGGTTGATCGTTTGATTCTCAGCAGGGACATCCGCTCCAGGCTTGCCTCCAGTATTGAGACCTCAAACGAGATGACCCAAGGCTTGGTCAAGGTAACCTTTCTTAATGAAAATGGTGAAGAGAGTTATGAAGAAGTTTTCAGTGAGCGCAACAGTTGCCCTCACTGTGGTATTACCCTCCCTGATCTTGAACCACGATTATTCAGTTTCAACAATCCGTATGGGGCTTGTCCAGAATGTAATGGCCTTGGGATCAAGACAGAATTTGACCCAGACCTTATTATTCCTGATTACTCAAAGAGCTTCAACAAAGGTGCCATAGCCACCATGAATCCCGATGCAAAATGGTCCAGATCCCTGGTTGAGGCACTTGCCAAACATTTGCATTTCACGCTCGACACACCATTTAGTAAACTATCACCAGAGACTATCAATGCACTGCTCTATGGAACCAAGGAGCGGGTGTTTGTGGAATACGAGCGGGAGAAAAGCAATCAGACGTATCGAGTTGAAAAGCCCTTTCCTGGTATTATCCCTGATCTACAGCGTAGGTACTATGAAACCAATAGCATGCAAATCAAAATGTGGATGAATAGCTTCCAGACAACCAAGGTATGTCCGGTATGTCATGGGGATCGTCTCCGTCAAGAAGCGCTAGCGGTGACGATACATGACTTTAGCATCATGGAAGCAACCCGTCTCTCAGTAAAAAAAAGCACATGCTTTCTTCAACGATCTTACCTTAAGTGACCAAGAGATCATGATATCCAACCAGGTACTCAAGGAAATTAGAAGTAGATTGACTTTCCTGCGCAATGTCGGTCTCGATTATCTTACTTTAGACAGAAGTAGTGCCACCCTCAGTGGAGGGGAGGCACAACGAATCCGTCTTGCAACACAAATTGGCTCAGCGCTTAGTGGCGTGCTCTATGTTCTGGACGAACCATCTATAGGATTGCATCAGAGAGATAATCAGAAGCTCATCGATACACTCAAGCATTTACGTGATATCGGCAATACGGTATTGGTGGTTGAGCATGATGAGGCTACCATTAGGGAGGCTGACTATCTGGTAGATCTAGGACCGGGTGCTGGTGTACATGGTGGGTATATTATCGCAGAGGGAAGACCTGAGGAAGTTGAAAAAAAACCCTGAAAGCATTACAGGACAGTATCTCGCCGGTACCTTGTCCATGTCCATCCCGTCCAAGAGACGGAAAGGATCTGGGAAGATAATCAGTGTTAAAGGTGCCAATAAAAACAACCTCAAGTCAGTGGATGTAGATTTCCCGATTGGTAAGCTTATCGTACTTACCGGTGTTTCAGGAAGTGGAAAGAGTTCTTTACTTAACGAGGTCTTGCTTCCTGCAGTAAGACGTCAGTTGGCAAACAAGAAACCCAACTATGATGGATTCAGCGATATCAATGGCGCCAAGCATATCGATAAGGTAATCAACATCGACCAGAGTCCCATCGGGCGTACTCCACGCAGTAATCCGGCTACCTATGTTGGAGTCTTTACTGCTATTCGTGAACTTTTTGCTTCTCTTCCAGAGAGCAAGGCAAAAGGGTACAAGAGTGGTCGCTTCAGTTTCAACGTGGCAGGAGGAAGATGTGAGAACTGCCATGGAGATGGAAAACTGAAGATAGAAATGAACTTTCTTCCTGATGTTTACGTTACCTGTGATGTCTGTCATGGTAAACGGTTCAACAAGGAGACACTGGCAGTCCACTACAAAGGCAAGAACATCCATGATGTTCTGGAAATGACCATTGAAGAGGCGAGTGAGTTCTTCAGTCCTATACCAAGAATTAAACGAAAAGTTGATACGCTCCAGTCAGTAGGACTTGAATATGTCAAGTTGGGACAAAGTGCACTGACCCTCAGTGGAGGAGAAGCACAACGAGTCAAGCTCAGCCTGGAACTCTCAAAAGTAGGAACTGGAAAGACCTTGTATGTGCTTGATGAACCTACCACGGGGCTTCACTTTGCTGATGTCAAGAAATTGATGGAAGTACTTAACAGATTGGTAGATGCGGGAAATACCGTAGTGCTCATTGAGCACAACCTGGATGTCATCATGCAAGCTGACCACCTCATTGATCTTGGCCCAGAAGGGGGGGGAGATGGTGGCGGTATGGTCGTTGCAACAGGAACTCCTGAGCAACTTGCACTATGCAAGGAATCCCACACAGGGTATTATTTAGCTCAGATGTTGCATGAAAAAAAGGTTGAGAAACACAGCGTACTATTACTAATAATCCTGGCTCTACTTACTTTGGGGGGGGCCAGTTTCTCTATGCCCAAGAGGCTTCCTTGCTGCTGGCTTTGCGGATAGAGAGCGCCAGTGACGAAGAACTCATTGAAATGGCACAGATAAGAGGCATCAGTGGAAATGATCCACTTGCACTGCGTGAAGCGCTGTACGAATATCATTCTATAGAACATAGTCGTATTTCCTCTGATAAAGAAGAGGGTTCCTACAGACTTGAGATCACCCAAGCAAGGACAATGAATACCGATGCAGATTCCTCACTGGTTACCTTATCAGGGGATGTCATTGTCTCTTTCGTGGGGGGGAGGGAACACAGAGACCTAAACAACTCAAGGCTCAGAATGTACTTATTGACCTAGCTCATACATTGCTTACTGCATCAGGCTCAGTGTTGTTTGAAGACAACGGAGCTGATGCTGCCTTACAATCGATTGAAGGAAGCATCATAACCTTTGATTGGTCAGATGAGACCCTGACCATCAGCGGAGCAACAACCAAGAGTGAGAGGGAAAACAGCGAAGAAGAGAAAGTCAGCATTTATACCTCTGGAAGCCTCATTACCTATCAAGGTGCTGAAGGTGGGATCTATTATCAGGATGGACAAATCGGGACACGTGCAGAGGACCCTCTCTCCTCCATAAGGGCTGATCGGCTGAGCTTTCTTTCAGGCGGGGATCTAATGGTGCATAACGCTGCATTGTATCTTGGTCGTGTTCCAGTTTTCTGGACACCCTTCTTCTTTTTTTTCCCGGCAACCGTATGGTAGGTAATCCCTCTATGGGATTCACCAGTGATCGTGGGATGTTTGTTTCAACCACTTGGGAACTGTACGGAACATACCCGAAATTTGAGGAAGGTGATCAGTCCAGTATAACCAAACTTTTAAGTTCCCCTGATTCCGGTACAAAGGTCCCAGGCAAAGTACTCTATACCACTGATGAAGAACTTTCTGCTATGCAGTCCTGGGCAAGGGAAACAGATTCTTATCTCACATTCTTCTTTGATGCATACGAGAGTGCAGGATTACATGCAGGGTATGACAGCAAGACAACTTTTTTTTCTCCAAACGCCTTACATTCGACTCGCTCTCTGCATTTGCTTTATACCCCTTGGGGACAAGCCCATTAGCGCTCTATTCGGATGTAGGACGTAATCGCTACTACCTGAATCAAGGAATCAGTCTCAACACAAAGTGGGCTAAACTGGAAGTATCGATGCCACTTTACTCGGACCCCAAGGTACTCAGCATGTATGGGAATAGACTTACTTCCTTCGCTTTTGATGCATTGTTGGGAAAGAATCAGGAGTTTCCCACCACGTATAAGTCAGACATCACCAGTTATACTTGGAAGATGAAAGGATCTTTCTCATTCCCAACAAATATACTTGCGCCGTATCTCTCTTCCTTTACCATCTCAAACCTGGAAGCCGATGCTCTATTCAAATGGGAGGATGAAGGACCAGCATACTCCTATGTATTGCAACAAATGCATCTTCCTCTCCTTTCACTCAATCTCAAGGGGACCCTGCTTGAAGTCTCCTCAGCAAAACAAATCCCGCCTGTGAGCAAAGAAGCAATCGAAGATATTGAAAAGGATGTATTGTTGCCCGATGCCTATCAGATTTCGGTAACGAATAGCAGGAATTCTTCCAAGCAAAGCGAAAGGCTTGTTTCCCTCTCATATTCCCTTGATCAGAAGCTTACCCATACCCTTGAGGCAACACTCGGAGTCATTGACTGGGATGCAGCATATCTCTATAGCCTTACTAAAGGTGCTTTGACATTAAAAGCTTCACCCAATACCAATCTGTTCACTATTTCAAGTCAGTTGCTTCCACAGCTTACATTCCTTGAGGACCAGAGCAAGAGCATTTACAAGAGCTACTCATATCAACTCTTTAATGTTAATACGGTTACATTTCCTGCAGTTGGTCTTACCTATACCTTGAGCCAACGGTTATATCGTTATCAGGAGAACTTTGTAAAGCCGTTGGGCAGCACTGTAGAGATCATCAAGCAGGAATATGCTTTTGATGAGGAGTCTGTAACGGTTCACCAAGTACGATATGAACAGAATTTCCCTCTTGGTGATGGAAATATAACTCCCAGTGTTACCGCAAGTCTCTATCCTGTCAAACAAAGCCTGTTGCCAAGTCTGAAATATACTGTTGGCCCTTACGTTCTCTCTTCATCCTTGCTCTTTAGTGAATATAATTCCTCCTTGCGTAAGGATACCTTGAAATCTGCATTCAGCTATACGACGAAACCTTTCTCAGCCTCCTTATCACAGACGTATGATTTCACAAGGACCATTTCTTCCTGGGAAGAAGCCCTGCGATTGGATGGAGCGTTTAAGGAACAGTTGTTTTCATCCTTTCTTAGCCTGTCCCAACGATTCACGTTCTCGTTCTTGAGCAGTGATGGAAAACCAAACTACTTTGACCATATTACGTATGATGCAGCGATACCCCATCTCAAGGTAACGTACGTTACAAAAGGGGAGGCCACAGACTTGCAAGGTGAAAAAAACTGCAGGTTGATATTGCAGGGAAGGATTTACAACTTCGGTGGTGGAGAAAACGTATTGCCCTTACCTTGGGAATTGACTCTTCCCTGAAGTTTTTTTTATCAGGACAGGTATGCAAGCTCATTCTCAATTATTGCATCAGCTCGACTTCAGATTGCTGAATTCTTGGATATAACCCTTGCTGCCAAAAGCACAAACACAGGTTTTTTCCAGTATTACAATGCTGATGATACTTTCTCTTATTCATTGCTTTGGCAGGATCTGCTGAGAAGCTTTGACTTCAGTGGAGATGGAAGATACAATACTCAATTTAACCTCAGTGAGCTCTCTTTTACCTTAATCCATGACCTTGAAGATTGGTCACTGAATTGTAAATACAGCGGAAGTGTTGTATTATCGAACAACCAATACAGCTGGGTTCCGACCGTTTCAGTCTACTTGACCTGGAACACGATTCCCGAGCTGGATGTGGAAGAGACATGGACGCAGGACAATACTGTTTGGACGCGTTCATCCTCATCATAGGATTATGCATGGATAGAAGTGTGGAATTTTCCAATGAAGAACAGATGGAACGGGTGCTGGGTATCAATGATCGGAATCTTCCCTATTTAGAGGCGTTGCTTGGATGTGATTTGTTTGTAAAAGGAAATTCGCTTTCCTGCCTAAGCAAAGATGAACAGATAATCAACCGTTTCCTATCCTTGATGGCGCGGTTGCAGAAACTTGCGGAAAATCAACATTATTTCAGCGAAACTGAGATTTTCATGGAATATCAGGGAATGAAGAGTGACCAACCACTCCAGGAACTGATTACCAGTGATCAGTGGGAAAAAAAACCATTTATCATGGTCCATAATCGTTTCGCTTATCCTAAAAGCCATATGCAGGAGCAATATATCAAGAGCATGATGGAGAACCAGATTGTTTTTGGAATAGGTCCCGCTGGTACAGGAAAAAAAACATTCTTGGCTATAGCCTATGCACTGGGCCAGCTATTGAGTGGCAAGAAGCATAAGATCATTCTCACCCGTCCGATAGTTGAGGCTGGGGAGAGCTTGGGTTTTCTTCCTGGTGACCTTGCACAGAAAATTAATCCCTATCTCAGACCACTGTATGATGCTATGGAGGCTATGATCAGTATCCAGAATATTCGACGTTTGGAAGAAAACGGCAGTATCGAGATAGCTCCTCTTGCCTATATGAGGGGACGGAGTCTGCAAAATGCTACAGTCATTCTTGATGAAGCCCAAAACACCACAAAAGAACAGATGAAGATGTTCCTAACCCGTCTTGGAGAGAACGCCAATGCAATAATTACTGGGGATATCAGTCAGGTAGATCTTCCTCGACATAAAGATAGTGGATTGATCCATGCCATACAGATATTACAAGGCATTGCTGGGCTCGATTTTATACGTTTCGATTCTCGGGATGTGGTGCGTTCTCGTATTGTGCAGCATATTGTGGATGCCTATGCGGGGAATGAGGGGAACGAGAAATGATTATTAAGAAACTACAAATCCATGAACGCAAACAGAAAAAGCGTGAACTCCAACAGCAACTTTCTCTTTTCTTGGTGGTGCTCACTGTTTTCCTAGCTATGGTAGTACCGCTATTAAGCACCCACTCAAGCGGTGCTGGTCTCAAGAATTTAGGATTACAATATAAAGAGGGTGAGCTCTCCAGCGATGATATCTTTGCTACCAGTAGTTTCCAGTATATTGATGAAGAACAAACCCAAAAAACTCGTAGAACAGCGTATGCAGGAAGTCCTGCCATTTTTTTTCAGCTATTCTCTCAGGTCCTCTACCGTTTCAAGCAGAAGGCTGGAAATTTCCTTGCATTGTTTTATCAGGATGAATCAGATGTTGCTGCGTTCCTCGAGAAGGAAGGCCTCACTGATGAGCGCAATGTAGTAGGAAGGATTGAAGGACTTGCTGTTGAACAGCAACAGTTATTGTTGCAAGCACTTGAAGAATCTGGAAGTTATGTGCTTGAACAAGGACTTTTTAATGGAGAGGAAGTGAAAGCTATCCAGGCACAAGGATATGAAACGCTCCTGGTTAGAAATAGTCTCATACAACAAGAAAAAAGCGAACCTTCCACTCACGCCATTGATTCGCTCTTGACGAAAGAGAACCTCCAGAGTCAGCTGTCTCCTGTCTTGGAACCTTACGAACACATTGACAGTCAGTTTCAACCATTCCTTGTCGTTGATGCATTGGTTATGCTTTTGGAACCAAATGTAGACTATGAAGCAGTTGAAACACTGGCACTTCGAGAAGAAGCAGCCTCTGCGATTCCTGAACAGGTGATAACAATTGAACGGGGAGAAAAGATTATAGCCAAAGATACAGTGGTAACAAGCTCACAGATAGATTTATTGCAATTGATGGGATCGAACAGTTTCCAGTACACCATACTGGAACTGATTGGCAGGGCCATCTTCATCCTTCTCTCCACCAGTGTTTCTGTATATGTTTTCATCCAGTTTCTGCATGCAGAGAAAAGACTGTATCTCTATTTGAATCTTATGCTTGTTTCTGTTTCGCTCTCCTTGGTGGCGATGTATGTGGTCAGTCTGTTTTTTCACCTCACGTTCCTCACTGTTTTTAGACTCATACCTACCCGTATTATTTGCACCGCTCTTTACCAGCCATATCACCAGCAAGAAACGATTGGGTTTGGTTAGTGCCTTTCTTCTCGCGTGTTATGCAACACTGATGGATCAATCAAGTTCTATAACATTCTTCTTTGTATTGACTGTGAGTGGTGTTTGTCTCTATTTCTTCCGTTATACCATTAAGCGAATCGATGATGTATTCAATTGGTTCTATGCTTGTGTTATCAGCAGTTTTGCTGCTCTTGCCTTGTATATGCTTGAAGCGTTACCACTCCATCAGGTTATGCCCCTTGTCGGAGGCATGATTCTGAATATCACCATCTCCTTGGTTTTCCTGGAGGCATTCGTACCATTGGGGGAGAAAATCTTCAATATACCTACCGCCTACCGTCTCAGCGAGCTTGCTTTCAGTGCAAGCCCAGTACTTGATCGTTTGGAGTCTGTAGCGCAGGGGACGTATAATCATAGTAGAAATGTTGCTGACTTGAGCTTCAATGCTGCTCGCGCTATTGGAGCAAATGCCATGCTCGCACGAGTAGGGGGTATGTATCATGATATCGGGAAGGCTGACCATCCAGAATATTTCATTGAGAATCAGAGTGGAGAGAACAAACACGACGATATAAAGCCATCACTTTCTGCAGCAATAATCAAAAGCCACGTGAAACTCGGGTTGGAGAAGGGCAGGGAGGCAGGCCTTCCTCAGGAAGTCTTGGATATCATCAGCCAACACCATGGTAATGATATCATTCAATTCTTTTACAATGAGGCAAAGAACCAGGCACAAGCTGCGGGTATGGATGTAAAAGAGGATGACTTCAAGTACAATGGCAACCCTCCTGCTTTTCCTGAATCTGCAATTGTAATGTTGGCGGACTGTGTGGAAGCTGCAAGCAGAACACTAAAACGGCCCAATCACTCAAAATACGAGAAACTGGTGCACTCACTCATAATGGGTAAATTGGAGAGGGATCAACTCAAGAACAGCCAACTCTCCCTCACAGACCTTGATCAGATAGAGGATGCGTTCGTGCAAACCTTGCTAGGACGCGATCATCGCCGTATTGAATACCCTTCAGAACAGAAAGGATAACAAAGTAATGAATACATATTATATTGATGTTACCTATGAGGATGAGCAGTATGCAATACAGGCACCCTCTCAGGTGGTTGTTGAACATCTGGAGAACGTACTAGAACTGCTTGGTCAGTCAAGTTGTGAATGTTCTGTGAGTTTTGTTAGTGACAAAACCATCCAGGACTTAAACAGGGAATATCGTGACAAGGATGAGCCCACAGATATTCTCTCTTTCGTTCAGGAAGAGGATATAGAAGATTTTTCTTGGCCAGAAGTACAATTAGGAATACTTGATGGTCCACCAGAAGAAATCAGGGTACTGGGAGACATGGTAATCTCTCTTGATGCCTTGAAAAGAAATGCACTATCCTTTAGTGTAGAACCAGATGAAGAGTTGTTTCGCCTCTTGATTCACGGCTTGCTTCACCTATTGGGTGAAGATCATTCCAGCAATAATGCTGATGAGCCGATGTTGATCAAGCAAGAGGAACTTCTCCATCAATTGAGGGGGAGCAAACGTTGAGCTTGCCATGGAAAGGTCTGTTTAAGAAACGCTGTGACAATCGTGAGGAACGATTTAAAGCAGAGTTGGAAGAACGACAGACGATGATCGAGGGCATTCAGGAGCTGCGGGATAAGACTGTTAAGGAGATTATGATTCCCCGGGTCGATGTCCAGTTTATCAGTAGTGATATTACGATTGATGAGTTGTATGTGATTATTCAGGAACAAGGGTATTCCCGTTATCCTGTATATGAACAGACAATAGACAATATTGTTGGTGTTTTATATGCCAAGGATATCATTCGTAACGGCATAGACAATGTGTTCAATGCCAAGACATTGATGAGACAGCCGTATTTTATTCCTGAGAGCAAGCATCTTGATGATTTGCTCAGAGAATTTAAATTAAGGAAAGTTCATATTGCCATTGCCATTGATGAATATGGCGGGGTAAGTGGAATTGTATGCATGGAAGATATTCTGGAAGTCATTGTTGGTGATATCCAGGATGAATTTGATGATGATGAAGATGATGGAATGCGAAAGCTGGATGACAATACGTTTGTCGTCGATGCAAGAACTTCTATTGAAGATTTGAATGAATCAGTAGGGTTGCATCTTTCAGAGGAAGAATATGAAACAGTTGGAGGCTATGTCTTTGAACTGTTTGGCAGAATTCCCCTCAAGGATGAGTCTGTTGAGGATGACGAGGCTATTTTTACCGTTGAGGATATTGATGGTCATAAGATCAACCAGTTGAAATTGGTGGTCAAAACATAATATATATACGTTGACCCTTGTAGAAGGAAAACAGTATATTAATATCGATACACAATTACATTTCCTGGAGGAAACAAACAATGAAAATTGCAATTAATGGTTTCGGAAGAATTGGACGCAATGTTTTCAAGATTGCTTTTGAAGACAAGGACATCGAGATTGTAGGCATCAATGACCTGACAGATCCCAAGACCTTGGCACACCTTCTGAAATACGACTCCACCTATGGAGTATATCCCAAGAGCGTCGAAGTAACAGACAATGCTATCGTCGTTGATGGAAAAAACATTCCTGTATTTGCAGTACGTTCTCCCAGCGAGCTTCCTTGGAAGGAACTCGGTGTTGATGTAGCAATCGAATCCACTGGTGTTTTCTCTGTAGCTGAAGGCCCGAAGGTGGTTACAAGGATCATATCAAGGCTGGCGCCAAGAAGGTTATCCTTACCGTTCCTGCAAAGGACCAGATCGACCAGACTGTTGTTTGTGGTGTCAATGATGATGCTATCGATCACAGCCTTCTTGCATACTCCAATGCAAGCTGCACAACCAACTGCTTGGCTCCAATCGTAAAGGTGCTCAATGATAACTTTGGTATTGTTGAAGGTTTGATGACCACTGTTCACTCCTATACCAACGACCAGGTCATGCTTGACCAGCCCCACAAGGATTTGAGAAGAGCAAGAGCTGGCGCACTGTCCATCATTCCTACCACCACTGGTGCTGCTAAGGCTGTAAGCTTGGTCATCCCTGAAATGAAGGGCAAGCTCAACGGTATGGCAATGCGTGTTCCAACCCCAACCGGTTCGGTTGTTGACTTGGTTGTAACCTTGAAGAAGGATGCATCAGTTGAGGATGTGAATGCAGCAATGAAGAAAGCCAGTGAAGGTGCCATGAAGGGTATTCTTGAATACACTGAAGATCCAATTGTTTCCCGTGATGTAGTTGGCAACCGCCACTCTTCAATCCTTGATGCTGATCTTACCATGAAGATGGGTGAGAAGATGTTCAAGGTCATCAGCTGGTATGACAACGAGATGGGTTACTCCAACCGCGTTGTTGATCTTGCAAAGAAGCTGGTGAAATAACACTGTGTTACTGTGAATGTCAGGCCTGTTTCTACAGGCCTGATTTCCTTGCTAACGATTACCATCGAAATACAGAGGAAAGCTATGATTCTTAATACAATTCGAGAGTGTGATTTTTTTTCAGGCAAGAAAGCTTGATCCGTGTAGATTTCAACGTACCCATCAAGGATGGCGTTGTAACTGATGATACACGTATCAGAGCTGCTCTTCCCACCCTCAAGTACCTGTTGGATAACGGTTCATCACTTGTGGTCATGACGCCA
>JDSF01000411.1_pt1 | contig 16540 bp, 13 predicted proteins | sample 199441 | NCBI WGS metagenome assembly JDSF01 (sample SAMN02592751, study PRJNA231836) | bioreactor metagenome | isolation source: continuous culture bioreactor denitrification-DNRA | place: Germany: Bremen
AAGGCGCTGTGGAAATAGATTGCTTCATTGCGATAGATGTAACTCACAGGGACTCCATAGGGCTGTCCCTCTCTGTCTACGCTAGAGAGGAAGCCATACTCTCCTTGCTGAAGCAGTTCTATCATCTCTTCTTGTGATGTTCTCCGGTCTTTTCTTCTAAGTTCTCTCATCATGGTCTCCTTAAGTTGAACCAAACTATATTGTTCTGATGAGGATTTGTGAAGGTTGTATTTATAATCAATTCAGTTCATCAATGAATATAACCCTTTAGTAGAAGGAACAAGGTGGCTGAACTGATACAGCACCAAAGCACAGTCGCTAAGAGTAATGGTTTGAGTCCTGTTGTTTTCAGTGTCTGCCGTGTGAGGCCTGTCCCGATCAAAAATAGAGTCATAACCAGAGTTTGGCGTGCAATGGTGTGGAGATTATCCCAGATTAAATCAAATTGAGGCAACCATGAATTGATCATTGCTGCGGCAATAAAGCCGATAATAAAGAGAGGGATGCCTGCTTGTTTGTCCGATTTATGGTAAATCCCTGCAACCAGACTGCAAGGAACAATCCATAGTGCTCTGGTGAGTTTTGCTGTGGTTCCAACCGTCAATGCCACTGCTCCAAAAGCAGACGCGGCACCAACCACACTGCTGGTGTCGTGAATGGCCAGAGCAGCCCAGATGCCAAACTGATGCTGGTTGAGGCCAAAGTAATGGCCGAGTGGTGGAAAGATGATCAGTGCGATCGCATTCAGGGAGAAAACTGTCGCTAGAGAAATGGCGATTTCTTCATCTTTAGCCTTAATGACCGGGGCCATAGCTGCAATTGCGCTACCACCACAGATGGCTGTGCCAAATGAAATCAATGATCGTGTGTTGTCAGGAACCCGCAACGCTTTGCCGATGATCGTCCCGAGCAAAATAGTTGTACTGATTGAGAAAAATGTCAGCAATAATGAGCTTTTGCCTATCTCAATAACGTCTACAAAATTAACCCCGAAGCCAAGTCCGACAACGGCGACTTTTAAAAATACCTTACTGGTATTGGCTGTCAACCGTGCCAAAGGGTTTCCAAACAGCAAGCTAAAGAGTGTACCGGTGATCAAAGCCATTGGTGGTGATACAAAGGGCAGGGCGGTTAGAGTAAACAGGATAACAATTGTTGATATGCTGATTTTACGTTTGAATTGTTCAGTCATGGGCTCACTTCTATCTGTTTCGTGGTTAGAATACCTACTTGGCAAACTAACAAATCTGATTTATAAATAAAAATAGATAAAAGTGAATAGAATGATCAATAAAACTTATAGGTTGACTTATGTCTATCTCAATACGCAAACTAGAAATATTTGTCCGTGTCGCGGAAACTGAGCATGTGACCAGGGCTAGCGAGGCTTTGATGATCAGCCAGTCGGCTGTCAGTATGGCTTTGGCTGATTTAGAAAAGGAGGCAAGTGGGCCCCTATTTCAGCGTAAGGGGCGTAAGCTTGTTCTTAACGAGCGTGGGCGCAATTTGTTGCCGGAGGCGAGTGCAATTCTTCAACAAGTCAATAATTTTGAGCGACTGTTACAGGATTCGGCTTCAGAACCGATTGGCGAAATACGAATAGGCGCGAGTACCACTATCGGTAATTACTTACTCCCTTCTTTGATGGCAGAATTTTCTCGTACCTACCACGCGCAAAAGCTCTTCTGCAGGTTGGCAATACTCAGCAGATAGAAATTGCATTGGAAAAAGGTGAGTTGGACATTGGTCTGATTGAAGGTCCCTCACATGGTACAACATTCGAAATTCTTCCCTGGCGCGATGATGAACTGGTGGTGATCGTTGGCACAGACCATCCTTGGGCGCAGCATAAATCAATGGATGCACATATGCTGAAAACTGCGGATTGGATTATTCGAGAAAAGGGCTCTGGAACGAGAGAGGTTTTCGAAGAGTCGATTAAGGAGTATCTGAGCCCCCTTGTCCCTCATCTGGAATTGGGCCATACCGAAGCAATTAAAAAAGCTGTTGAGGCGGGTCTTGGAGTTGGGTGTTTATCGCGCCTTGCTGTTCAGCGAGAATTAGAACATGGCTGGCTGGTTGAATTAAGCACTCCTTTAACCTTGTTCCGCCCTTTAACCATCCTATTAGCTGAAAGTTCTTACCGCGGTCAACTGTCTCAAGCGTGTCTTCATTTACTGGAGAGATATGGTCATTCGGAGATTTAGCATAGAGCTGATGGACAGCGTGAGTATGATGGAATTGTTGGAGAAAAATATAATAACCAAAAAGGTGATATTTAATTGTTGACAATGGTTACCGGTTTGGTTATAAATAGATTCATCGAGGTTCTGTTGTGGCAGGCGGAATACTTGATAAGTCAAAGTAAAAATCTTTCGAGAAACCTCTCAGAATACTTGCCCCGTGATCCCCCTCCTGGTCACGGGGCCTCTTTTTGCGCAGTCAAAATTTCACAGATTAATCTTAGGGTAATTGATAAAATGACGTTACCTGAAAGATAACTAGAAAAGTAATGATTGCATGTTGACAAAGATGACTTGAGTAGTTATAAATAGATCATCAACGTTTTGTTGTGGCAGGCGAAACGCTGATAGTCAAAGTAAAAACCTTTCGAGAAACCTCTCAGAATACTTGCTCCGTGACCCCCTCCTGGTCACGGAGCTTTTTTTGTCAATTTCCTTTATCAGGTTGGTTTTAAACAGGAGCCGGTTGACTGTTTCTGCTGCGACTGTTAAAGAAGTAGTTCTATGAATTGTTTTAATGTGCGAGTAGCGTGCTAACCTCCTGATAGATACGACTCATGTATAAAGATTATTTCGGTTTCAAAGAAGAGCCTTTCTCGATTGCACCTGACCCGCAATTTCTCTATATGAGTGAGCGGCATAGGGAGGCTTTGGCTCATCTTATTTATGGCATGAAAGCTGATAGTGGTTTTGTTTTGCTGACCGGAGAGGTTGGTACCGGGAAAACGACAGTTTGCCGTTGTCTGCTCGGGCAGATTCCTGATGATTCTGAAATTGCTTTTATTCTCAACCCGAAGTTGAGTGTTATTGAATTGTTAGCAACTATTTGTGATGAGTTGAAAATTTCTTATCACGATGGGCGAGTCAGCGTGAAGGTATTCGTTGATTTGATCAATCGTTTCCTGTTGGCTGCACATGCCAAGGGACGTCAAACTGTCTTGATCATAGATGAAGCTCAGAACTTGAGTGTTGATGTTTTAGAGCAGATTCGTTTGTTGACCAATCTGGAAACTGACAAGCATAAGTTGTTGCAGGTTATTATGCTTGGCCAGCCCGAGTTAAATCAGATTTTATCACAGCCTGAATTGCGCCAACTCGCACAAAGAGTGACCGCCCGCTATCATCTTGAGCCATTATTGAAGGAAGAATTAGAGGGCTATATAAGGCACCGTCTTTCTGTTGCTGGTGTTGAGAGGCCCTTGTTCCCGCGCTTAAGTATCAACAAGCTTTACACTCTGACCGGTGGCGTACCACGCTTGATTAATCTGTTGTGTGACCGCGCTTTGCTTGGTGCTTATGTCAAAGGCCAAAGTACTATCAGCCCTGAGTTGCTGAAGGAAGCTGCGATTGAAGTCTTTGGTCGGCAGCTGCCAACGCAACAACCAAGCCGATTGATTCAATGGATTTATGTTGCTCTGCTGAGTCTTTTTCTCATTGTCGGCATTGTTTTTGTCGCTGCTTTTGTTCGTCTGTCTCCACATAATTCTGTTGCTGGCGACAGTGAGACTAAGGTGGAAATTGCACCGAGTGAGGATTTATCCTTGACTTGGAATCATCATGAAGCTGCTGAAAAAAGTAGTATTATGGCCTATCGGACTTTATTTAAGCGATGGGGTTTTGGGCAGGTGTCGTTGGAACAAGGTGCGAAGAACGTCGCTGAAAGCTTAGATCTTGAACTTATCAACAAAAGGGCGAGTTTAGGACGGTTGAAGCAATTAAACCGACCGGCTGTTTTAAAGATTATTGACCCCCAGGGGGGCAATTTTTATGCGACTTTGATCGGCCTGGATGATTCAACGGCAACTTTGATCATTGGAACTGAGATTCGACAGGTGGCAATGACTCAACTGATGCAGCAGTGGTTTGGTGATTACGGGCTACTCTGGAAACCGCCACAGGAATATCAGAGGGCGGTCAAGCCTGGAGAAAGTAGCCCGCTGGTGACTTGGTTGGACCAACAGATGGCAATCATTAATGAACGTGATACCGGGAGTGCTTCCGCATCACGTTTGGACGGTCTGCTGCTAAAAGAGATAAAAGACTTTCAAAAATCATCCGGTGTTGTCGCTGATGGAGTTGTTGGTCCTCACACCCTTATTTTGATTAATTCCAGAGTCGACACTGAACGTCCGACTCTCAATGAATAATATCGACAGGTAATGAGCAATGTCATTTATTCTCGATGCACTGAAAAAATCAGAAAACAAGCGGCGCAAGAAAAGTTCGCAGCTCCCCAGATCAATTCATGAGCCGGTCGCATATAAGATTGCCAGGCCGCGAAAATGGACTTTGTGGGTGCTTCTTTTTCTGATGATCAATGCTGGATTACTTGGATGGTTGGTCAGTTCAAAGATGGTCACGACAGATTCTGAGCCTGTTTCTATCAATGAACCAGCTCAACTGAAAGACAGAAAGACAGTCCCTGTGCGTACGAAACATGACACTCAATCGATCTCTGAAGATATGAGCTCTTCGTTTGTTCAGAAGTCAGGAACCTTTAATAATCCACAGCCGGTAGTGGCAGAGCCCTCAGTTCCTGGTCCTTTGCCAATTCCTCGTACCGAGAAGAAAGTCTATACTTTTCAGCAATTACCACCCTCTGTTCAGCAACAAATTCCAGAATTGCAGATGGCTTTGCACGCTTATAACCGTGACGATTCAAAAACCAGTATGATTCAGCTGAATAATCGTATATACCGAGAAGGTGATAAGATCGGCCCAACGCTGACACTGGAGGCGATTACCTCTGAAGGTGCCGTTGTCCGCTACGACGGATATCGATTCTTGGTCCCGAGGCGTAGAAGTTGATTTGACATTATTAATTATTTGCGTATTATGTTTGTGACGCTTTGACAAGAGAACAGCTTTGATCGATTGTTGTACTGTGTGCAGGGGATTGTTATTGTGCCAGGTCGCTATTATTGGAAATGGACATATCTTATTGTTTTTTTTGCCTTCCTGGGTTTTTATCTAACTGCTGTTCCTGTTCCGACCTCTTTGTCTTATTTTGAACCGATTGAATTTACCGCCGCAGAGCGTGTTTGGTTATCCCAGCATCCAGTCATCCGTCTCGCCCCTGATCCTGTTTTCCCACCCATCGAATATGTAACTGATGAAGGTGTTTATTCTGGCATTGCCGCTGATTTTGTCCATTTAATGGAACAGAAACTCCCGCTCAAATTTGAAATTATCAACTTGGAAAACTGGAGCGAAATCGTTAGACAGGCAAAAAATCGTGAGATCGACATGTTTGGTGCTGCTGTGCCCACAGCAGAGCGTTTGCAGTATATGTCCTTTACTTCTCCCTATGTTGAATTCCCAGCGGTGGTTTTGGTCAAAGATTCGTCTGAACAGTTTCCTACTCTTTCAGAACTGAAAGGGAAGCGCGTTGCTGTGGTCGATAACTACGCTGATCATGAGTTCATGGTCAAAGCCTATCCACATATACCGCTTGAAGTGATGCCCGATATCTCCTCTGGACTACGTCAGGTATCGTTCGGTAAGGTTGATGCGATGATTTTGAACCTTGCCTCGGCTTCCTTCTATATTCAAAAGAATGGCATCAGTAATCTTAAGATTACTGAAGATACCGATTTCGTTTTTGATCTTTCTTTTGCATCTCGTAATGACTGGCCCGAATTGGCATCAATCCTTGAAAAAGGAATGCAGGCAATAACTGCGGAAGAAAAAAAAGAGATTCTGAATAAATGGATCTCTTTGGGCAAGGGATCGTGGAAGCCATCACTGCTTCTTGTTATCTCATCACTGGCTGTTTTTCTTATTCTGGCTCTGCTGACGATCCTGAATTGGAACAGAACACTGCATAGACAGGTTCAAGAAAGAACCGCTGATCTTGAAAATGAACTGGCAGAAAGAATTCAGACTGAAAAAGAAAAAGAGCAGTTGCAAATTCAGGTTCATCGGGCAAAAAAGATGGAAGCCCTGGGCCTTCTCGCCGGTGGCGTTGCTCACGATCTGAACAATATTTTAGCGGGATCTGTTGGTTATTCTGATCTGCTAATGCGTAAAGTTTCTCAGGAAGATCCTTTATACCATTACTTCAAAGAAATTCGTGAATCGGGACGGAGAGCTGCTGCAGTCGTTGCTGATCTATTAACCGTTTCGCGGGATGCCGCTGCAGATCGTCAGATTTCTACCCTGAATGAGATTGTTCAGGAGTACATAGCATCACCAGAACATCAAACACTCGCTCAGTTATATCCTGAGATGATATTCAATTTGGAGTTGGATGATGAGTTGCAGAACTTCATCTGTTCCGTGATTCATGTGAGAAAAAGTTTGATGAACCTGATTATCAATGCCGCTGAAGCCACGCGGGATGGGGTCGTGACCATTTTAACGAAAAATCGTCAGGTTGATTATTCACCTGTTAATCACGAAAAGATCAAACCTGGACCATTTGTTCAGTTACTTATTTGCGATAGTGGCAGCGGAATTACAGCAGAAGATCTTGAACATATCTTTGATCCCTTTTATACCAAAAAGCAGCTTGGACGTAGTGGGACAGGGCTAGGTCTCACTGTTGTTTGGAATACCGTTGAAGAACATCAGGGATTTATTGATGTCATCCAGCCAGCGATCGGAACTTGTTTTGAGTTGAACTTTCCGGCGACAGATCGGCCCAAACTCGAATTAGAATCATTGACCTGTACCAGTACAATCCAAGGTAACGGTGAGCACATTCTGGTCATTGATGATGAAAGGGATATCAGGGACCTGGCAGAGAAGATCCTTGTCGAACTTGGATATCATGTCTCATTGGTTGCAAGTGGGGAAGAAGGGATTGTATTTCTCCGCGAGAACCGAATTGATCTTGTTGTTCTTGATATGTTGATGGAACCGGGGATCAATGGATATGAAACCTACCGGCAGATCCACTCATTTAAGCCAGATCAAAAAGCTGTGATTGTGAGTGGGTTTTCAGATGGAGTCGATGTTGAATTGGCACAAGCATTAGGTGCCGGAACCTATGTCAAAAAACCATACACACTAGAAGAGCTTGGAAAGGCTATTCAGCAGGAACTTCAACTTTAGTGCGATCATTTTCGAGAACTGGATAGTCTCGTTTTTCTTTTGATCTGACCTTCACCTGTGACTTTCTCTACGCTAAACTGAATTTTTTTAGAACCTCGGCGGGAGCAAGGTCAAAGTGGGAGAATTCCATGGTAAAGCTGCCCTGTCCCTTCGTGGCACTACGGAGTTCGGTCATATATCCGAACATCTCTAACAGGGGGACGGTCGCTTGAACAACATCCTGCCCTGGTCGGGAAGTGATTCCCTCGACCTGCCCACGTTTCTGGTTCAGGCTGCTCATAACCCGTCCGGTATAGTCAGATGGTGCCACCAACTCCAGCATCATCAGTGGTTCAAGAAGGGTCGGTTTACCTTTCTTGAATGCTGTGGTCATAGCTCTGCTGATGGCAGCTGAAATCCCCAAATCGGTTGTTTTACTACTTTCATAAGGGAGCTCTGTGACCTTGATCTGCACATCCGTCAGTGGATACCCTGCTGCAGGGCCAAACTGACAGGATTGGGTTAGTTTTTCATGGATCAATTCTGCCAGGGGCTCGGGCCAATGGTTCAGAAGTTCCGGATCCAGATTGACATGAATACCACTTTTGCGCTCTCCCGGAGTGATCTGGAGAGCAATTTCACCATGATGTTGCTTCCCTTCAATTTCACGCTCAAAGATTTCGTGATGCTGGCTGGCTGTGCGCACCGTCTCACGGTAGACAACCTGAGGTCGGCCAGTTTGAACTTCGACACTGAAGTCGGTTATGAGGCGCTGGACAATAACCTCGAGATGGAGTTCTCCCATTCCGGTGAGTAGTGTTTGGCCTGTCTCCGGGTCTTCTTTGACGCGGAACGTCGGATCTTCCCACTGAAGCTTTTCCAGAGCGAGTGGCAGTTTGTCTCGGTCATCGACGGTTCTCGGTTCAACTGCCAGTGAGACAACCGGTTCAGGGTACTCGAGACCAGCCAGTTGCAATGGGTAATCTTCTTGGCTGATTGTATCGCCGGTCAGAACATTCTTCAGGCCCGTTGCTGTGACGATATCGCCAGCGACCGCCTGATCAATGCGCTCACGTTTGTGAGAATGCATTCTGAATAGACGGGCGACTTTTTCAATTCCATGAGTACGGCTGTTGAAAACGTTATCTCCCGCTTTGAGATGTCCAGAATAGAGGCGTAGGTAAGTCAGCTTGCGACCGTCATCAGAAAGCACCTTGAAGGCAAAGCAGCAGAGTTGCGCTTTCGGGTCTGTCTCGACTTGAACCGTTTCCGAATTATCAACTGAGTGCTTCTGACGCGGGAATGTCGAGCGGTGATGGAAGGAGACCGCAGATAGCGTCGAGCAGGGGTTGAATCCCCTTGTTCTTTAGCGCTGATCCGAGCAACACCGGGTAAAGTTGGCAGGCGAGAACTCCCTGCCGCAGGGCTGGCATAAGTCTTTGAGGTTCAATCTGTCGCCCTTCGAGAAAATCATCCAGAATCAGATCGTCATAATCTGCTGCAGCTTCAATCAGTTTTTCACGTTGTTTCTGGACTTCTTCCAGCTTGTTTGAGGGGATGTCACTTTCGATTAGCATCTTCCCCTGATCCTCGTCCTGAAACAGATAGGCCTTTTCTTCGATTAAGTCGATGACACCGGAAAAATCTTCTTCGTGACCGATCGGTAACTGCAACAGGACAGGTTGGGCTGCCAGTTTTTTTTCAATAGCATCGAGAACCTGTTGATGGTCCGCACCGATACGATCCATCTTGTTGATCAGGCAAATTCTAGGAACCTGATAGCGGTCAGCCTGCCGCCAGACCGATTCTGTCTGGGGTTGAACGCCTTCAACGGCACTGAAGATGGCAACAGCACCATCCAGGGCTCGCAGGGAACGTTCAACCTCGATGGTAAAGTCGATATGGCCGGGCGTGTCGATCAGATTAAAGTTGTAGTCATTCCAACTGCAGTTTGTCGCTGTTGCTGTAATGGTGATGCCTCTTGTTTGTTCCTGCTCCATCCAATCCATAACGGCCATGCCATCATGGACTTCACCCATTTTGTGGATTTCCCCGGTGTAAAAAAGAATACGTTCCGAGACCGTTGTCTTGCCTGCATCAATATGTGAAATAATACCGAAATTACGTATGTTTTTGAGTGCGGAGCTGGCCATTGTCGTCCTCTGGATATTAGATCGTTTTGCTTCTCAGTTGCTGAAGGTGATGGAGATCGAGTTGATTAATGGCGAAATAATCTCGTTCGAGCTCCTCGATATAAAAATGATCAAGACCACTGTTGGCCAGAAAATCATTACGCAGATCATAATTGTTGTTGGCGATAATTTCTGGAAGAAGACTGCGTAAATAGAGTGCTTCCTTTTTGATATCGTGAATAACCGACTGGAACAGTTCAGGGTCAAGGCGTTTGCTGACCTTTCCGCGGATTAATAGTTCCGAGTTCAATTCTTCGAGCAGTTCTTCCTGTTCTGCTATCGTATTGTAACGCGAGTAGCGGGTGCGGATCCGGTCTTTCGTCGCCTTAAGGACTGTGAGGTATAGTTTTTCTTCGCTGTCAATGATGCGTAATTCGGCTTCCAGTCGCGACGGTGTTGAAATTCCGGCAGCAATTTCATCCAAACCCTTTTTCAGGCAGATGACCTTTTTACGGCCGTAGCTTCCAAGGTAACGACTGTTCATGATCTCATCAAAAAATAACTTATTGAAAAGCCCCTTGACCAGATGGTTGAATTCCTGGCGACTTTCAAGCAGGCTGCGCAAGAGGGTTTCACTCGGGTTGAAATGTTCCATGAAGGCGATCTTGCTGATATTGGTCGAAGTACTGTCATAACGATCAAAAAGGTGATGATATAGGAAAAATCTTCCAGTAGTGACAGCGGGGCTCCTTCACGAATTTGCTCATCAAAAAGTTGACCCGATTCGAGCAATAATTGTTCAAAACTGTGGTCATGGTTCCGTCGTGCATGCTGCTTAGCAAATAGCAGTTGGATCATATCGCGGTTGTCGATACCTTTGCGTAATATCAGGTCTTGCAGGATATCTCTGGTAATGGCGGTATATTCAGGCTCACGAGCAATTTTACTGATCGTTGACTGAAGCTTCTCATCCAATGTGGTCAGGAGTGCTTCGGGGATTTCATTGCGTAGGGCCAGTGTCTTCAACCGGGTCAGGCGGGCGTGTTGCTGTTTGTTGATATCGCCCTGATGGAAGCATTCTATCAGGATCTTTTTGTAATCATCGATAATACGGTAATTATCCCGATGGCGATACATGACATCAATACGAATGCGTTCTTGCTGATAAGGTGCGAGGTTGAGGCTTGAGGCCAGTTCATCGACTGTTGTCAGTGCCTGTTCTGACAGGGTTCGGTTCTTGTAATAAAGTGATTGGAATTCTTGTTGGAAGTGACGGTTTTTGATGTTGCTTAAGCGAACCAAGAAAATTGTACTTTGACTCGGTAACAGTTTTAGGAGTGACTCTGCCAGCTGAGAATCATCCTGACGATCAAGGTGGGCTATCCGTTTCAGTTGCTTCCCAATGGAACACAGGATCTCCTCCTGCTGGGCCCGATGGGTTGTTCCCTTGAGACCATCGACAAAAAAGAAATAGTTATCGACCGCATGTCCCTTTAAAAATATATCTTCGTAGCTCTGAGTTCCACCAGCCCGTGAACTGATCTCCAGCTGCCCGTCCTGATTATAACCAGCTCCAAGGAGCATAAGTCGATTAACAATGCCAACTTTGGTCAGATCTGAAAGAGGTTGGTCGACACCGAACATGTATTCACAAAAGGTTCCTCCTGTTCCCGACTGCCTGATGCCATCGAGCGACAGAATCAATTCGTTTCCAGGGGCAAAAAATCGAAGATCGTCATCAAGTGCATGAAAAAAATGCTGATGGGCAGTGCGACATCCGGCTGCTGTCGCATAGTATTCGATCTCTTCGTTAATATGTCCGTGGAGTCGCAGTTCTGTACTCATGAACAATCCTCTTTGTGGGAGGGAAAACAGATTTTTTGCCCATCATAGGCCAGATTTATTCCCGGTGGCAGTTGTTGATCGTGAACAGGGTGATCAACCTCATGGCTGAGGTGGGTCAGTAACGTCTGTTTTGCACCGATTTGCTGAGCCACCTCGATCGCTTGCGGAATATTAAAGTGGGTATTATGTGGGGTGAAACGCAGCCCATCAAGAATTAATAGATCAAGACCTTGAAGCTTTTCCATTGATGACGCAGGAATCGCATTGCAATCGGTCAGGTAGGCCAGTGGTCCACAGCGATAACCGAGAGTTGAGATCCAACCATGTTCCATCTGAATCGGTTCCATTGTCAAACCGAACATGCTGACTGGCTGTTCTAGTGGACAGAGTTCCAAGTGCGGGATATATCCGACTGGAATCGAATGATCGAAAATATAACTGAAACTGTTCTTGATCCGTTCGAGTGTTTTGGGCGATCCATACAGCGGGATTGCGCTCTTCGTGTGCAGGTTGAAACCACGTAGATCATCAATCCCATGCAGATGGTCTGCGTGGCTATGAGTATAAAATACAGCATCAATGTGCCGGATATCTTCACGTAATATCTGTTGGCGCAGATCTGTTGATGTATCGATCAGGATATTGTGATCATTGTAACTGATGAGAACACTGCAGCGGGTTCGCCTATTGAGAGGATGTTGCGAACGGCAAACATCGCAGCGGCAGCCGATAACTGGTATGCCAGTACTGGTTCCGGAGCCAAGAATTGTTATGGATAGATTGCCACGTTGCATCGTCAGAAAAACCTGAAGTTTGAAATTTTACAATAGATTGAATAATTTAGTGTTCATTCTATACGTTGGACAGAAACAATTTAGCATTTTGCTTTCACCATAGACAACAGTTTTGATGACTGAAGTGCCTTCGTTGGAAGAATGATTTCAATCTCCTGGAAGAATCCTTAATGATGTCAAATTGGGGTTGTGAAGCTGGTCGTCAAAGCGTTAGAATGATGATCTTGCTGGGAATAGGATCGATGAAAGAAAAATCACAAAATGAAATCAACAAGCTGTGTCGACGCTGCATCAGGCAATGTAAACAACCTGAATGTATCGTGATGCTGGAATGCCCGCGTTTTGAACCGCGCCCGTTTAAATCCGAAAAGCTCAAGTTCAAGCAGTTGGATCTGTTTAAATGAAACAGGTCGATCTCTGGGCCATCATAGAGACTCAGGTGTCGAGGCGGTCGAGAAACTCCTTGAGATAAGGGATGAACTTCTCCGGCTCGACCAGAAAAGAATCGTGACCGTAGTCCGATTCAATCAAGTGATATTCGACTGGTTTGTTCTGATGTTGTAGTTCCGTGACGACTTCTTCCGTCTGTTGCGGGGTGTACAGCCAGTCAGAAGTAAAAGAAAACCAGATCGAAGGACAAACCAGTGATTCGAGTGCCTCGCTGAGGGAATCGAAGTTCCAGGTCACATCGTATAGATCGAGAGCTTTAGCCAGATAAAGGAATGAGTTGGTGTCGAAGCGACCGACAAAGTTTCCACCGTTATAGTCAAGGTAGCGTTCGATTTCGAACTTACCGAAAAAATCAAACATCCCATCACGAATTGAAAAACGTCGATCAAATTTCATCTGCATTGATGCGTCAGACAAAAAGGAAATGTGGCCGACAGCGCGTGCCAGAGCGAATCCGTCGACAGGTGGATGCTCTGGTTGGTAGTTTCCTTTTTTCCATAGCGGATCATTGTAGATTGCTTGTCGGGCCAATGAGTTCAGTGCAATTGCCATGGGCGAAGTGCGCCCTGTCCCTGCCAGAGAGGCAAAGGATCGAATCCGGTCAGGATAGTGGATGGCCCACTCCAGAGCTTGCATTGCCCCCATTGATCCGCCGACAATTGATAATAATGAGTCGATGCCGAGGTGATCGATCAGAAGTTTCTGAGCTCGAACCATGTCACGGACCATGAGAACTGGGAAGCTGAGTCGATAGGGTCTTCCGGTTTTTGGATTGATGCTGGTTGGCCCCGTCGATCCTTTGCAAGAACCGATGGTATTAGTGCAAATGACAAAATAGCGATTGGTGTCCAGCACTTTGCCAGGGCCAATCATATTGTCCCACCATCCAGGTTTGCGATCTTCAGTCGAGTGGACTCCTGCCGCATGGGCATCACCGGTCCAGGCATGGGTCGCCAGAATGGCATTCGACTTGTCTTTGTTCAGTTCGCCGTAAGTTTCATAGGCCAGCGTTAATGGACCAAGTAAACGACCACTTTCGAGGCGCATTTCGATGTCAAAATGGGCATATTCAGTTGTGACCAAACCGACGCTGTTGTCCAAGCCGGGACTCCTCTCGAGAAGTAATAAAAAAGGCCCTTCCTTTATCGGGAAGGGCCTTGAATACAATAACTTCTTAAGTATCCTGGCACCGTCCCCATCTGCCCCTGTCTCTTAAACAGGGCCGGAATTAGCACCGGTCAGTTCTGTAAATACGAACCCGGTTGCCGTGGCTTCAAAGGGCCTTCTCCCTCCACCACTCTGGATAAAGACGTTGATCTGAACTTTTGTTACCGCACGTTCAGAAAAATGAGATTTGACTCTAGCCTACTCAGAAGCGCTTTGTCAAACCCCACTTCGCTCACATATCACCCTACTTGCTTAAAAATAAAGCAGTGCTGCTATTATTTTAATCAGCTTGAGGGAAACGAAGTCCGTTGAACTCCATAAACATGGGATTTGCTCTTCGGCACGGCAATTGAAATGGATAAAGCACGTTTTTATTCTGGGCAACAATGTTGTTGCCACAAATTTTTGCCGAGGAGGTCGATTAATGGAGGCATCGTTTTTATCTCTACAGCATGGTGGAGATGTTCTGTTTCTCTTACTGGGGGCAGTCATGGTGTTCGCTATGCATGCAGGCTTTGCTTTTCTGGAAGTTGGCACCGTCCGGCAGAAAAACCAGGTCAATGCCTTTGTTAAGATTCTGTCCGACTGGTCGGTTTCGACCGTTGTCTATTTCCTGATAGGTTATCCTATCTCGTACGGTATCCATTTTTTTTCATCGGCGGCAGGATTGTTGGGAGATAATCAAGGGTATGAACTTGTTCGTTTCTTTTTTCTCCTCTGTTTTGCCGCCTGTATCCCAGCAATCATCTCGGGTGGGATTGCAGAACGGGCGAAGTTCTGGCCTCAGGTTGTCGCTGGGGGATTTTTGCTGGTATAACGTACCCGTTGTTTGAATCAATGATCTGGGGGCAGAACAATGCTGTGCTGCAAGGTTTTTTTGAATCGACTTTTGGGGCGCCTTTTCATGATTTTGCTGGCAGTGTCGTGGTCCACTCCGTTGGCGGCTGGTTAGCATTGCCAGCTATTTTGGTGCTCGGGCCAAGAATGGGACGATTTGTGCGTGGACGTAGCCGAGCTATTCCGATCAGTAATATCCCCTTTCTGGCTTTGGGGAGTTGGATTTTGGCTGTTGGTTGGTTTGGATTTAATGTGATGAGTGCCCAGTCTCTTGGGGGAATTTCCGGTTTGGTTGCGGTGAATTCATTGATGGCGATGGTCGGTGGGGTTCTCTTTGCTTTAATTGCCAGTAAAAATGACCCTGGTTTTGTCCATAACGGTGCCTTGGCGGGCTTAATTGCAATTTGTTCCGGGTCTGACCTGATGCATCCCATCGGAGCATTTGTTGTCGGTGGTATCGGTTCTTTGATCTTTGTTTACGGGTTTCAGATTGAACAGGAAAAACTGAGAATCGATGATGTCCTTGGTGTCTGGCCCCTCCATGGTGTTGTTGGAACCTGGGGAGGGATTGCTACTGGAATTTTTGGAAGCAGTACCTCGGTGGGTTGGGAGGTGTTTCCTTAGGTGCGCAAATGATAGGAAGTTTACTCGCTGTGATCTACGCCCTTGCATCAGGGTTTGTTGTTTACAAAGTTATCGATAAAAACTGTGGCTTCCGCCTGAACGAGGAGCAGGAGTTCATCGGAGCTGATTTATCCGTTCACCATATTAACGCTTATCCTGAAGAAAACCTTAAGTAAAATAATGGGGGGCTAATTGACGGGTACCGATGAAGTAGTAGACTGATTTTAGAATCTGTTTATGTTACAGGGGGCCGTGGCAGCCTTCTGTTTTAACCCTGGCGTCCTAATCCCTCCTGGACTCCAGGGTATTTTTTACAATTGCAGTGCATAAAAAAAGGCAACCATCCAGATGGTCGCCTTTTCAAAATTTTATAATTTAACGTGCTGTTAAGATGTCGCAGCTGCCTGATGTTTAAGGCAGGTTAACTTCTCTGCTTGTCTGCGGACCATGTCGGCAACTGTATAGCGCCGTAATACTTCAGCCATTTCGTTCTGGGCTTCATACCAGACTTCATGAGCCGAACAATAAGCGTCACGATGGCACAGGTTGGTGTCAACGAGGCAGTGGTTGAGCTTCAATTGACCCTCTTCAGCCTGTAATATGTCGAGCAGGGTGATCTGGTTGGGATCGCGAGCTAATAGAAAACCACCACCGACACCACGTTGCGAACTGACAATGCCCGCTTTGATGAGTGGTTGGAGGATTTTGGTTAAAAAAGCAGGTGTGACCTCCTGAGTTCGGCAAATATCTTTTTTCAATACGATTTCGTTTTTTGGCTGCTGAGCCAGGAAAACAACTGTTCTGACAGCATACTCTGTCGCTCGTGTTATGACCACTCTGTTCCTCCTAAAAGTTAACTCTTCCAGTAATGAATACACGGATGCAGACTTTATGTCAATGGTCTCTTTTAGTCTGAAGATCGGTTTCTGAGCTTGACAGAGGACGGCAGTGAACCCATTATCTGAGCAATAGAAAGGTTTCCTCTGAATGAAGGAAAATTTAGACATAACTTCTATTCCTCTCATCGGACGTTTTGCTCCGAGTCCAACCGGCCCGCTGCATTTCGGGACATTACTTGCTGCTCTTGGGAGTTATCTGGCTGCGAAGCAATCAGGTGGACAGTGGTTGATGCGGGTTGAAGATCTGGATCTGCCACGTGTCGTTGCCGGATCTGCCGATCGTATTCTGCTGCTACTCGATCAACTCGGGTTTGAGTGGGATGGCCCAATCCTGTATCAGAGTCAGCGTTTCGAACGTTATCTGGAAATACTTGATTCCCTTCGCTCTCATGGTTTTCTTTTTGATTGTAGCTGCTCTCGAAGAGAGATTCTGGCCAGTGCCCCTCATCCGGGTGAAGAAGGCCCCATTTACCCTGGAACATGTCGTAATGGACCGCTTGGAACGCGTCCCCAAC
>JDSF01000412.1_pt1 | contig 16532 bp, 20 predicted proteins | sample 199441 | NCBI WGS metagenome assembly JDSF01 (sample SAMN02592751, study PRJNA231836) | bioreactor metagenome | isolation source: continuous culture bioreactor denitrification-DNRA | place: Germany: Bremen
GGCCATTATAGGTCCTCCAAAAATTTTATAAGTTTATTATTTAATTTGTTTTCATAATTTCTTCAGCGATGCTATTAGGCACTTGCTCGTAGTGATCGAAATGCATAGTGTAAGTCGCCCTACCCTGTGTAATAGATCTAAGCTGTGTAGCATAACCGAACATCTCTTTAAGTGGTACCATACATTTAATAACCTGAGCACCACCTCTCATATCCATACCTTCAACCTTACCTCTTCTGGAGCTAAGATCACCCATAACGTCACCTGTGTACTCCTCAGGAGCAACAACTTCGACCTTCATGATAGGCTCAAGGATAACAGGACCTGCTTTCTTAGAAACTTCTTTGAAAGCCATAGAAGCAGCGATCTTGAACGCCATCTCGTTAGAGTCGACATCATGGTATGAACCATCGTAGAGAGTAGCTTTAAGGTCTTCAACCGGATAACCGGCAAGACATCCATTCTCCAGAGCTTCTTCAAGACCTTTTTTCAACTGCAGGAATGTATTCTCTCGGAACAGAACCACCAACGATCTTGTTCTCGAATACGAAACCTGAACCCGGCTCAAGAGGCTCAAGCTCGATGCATACGTGACCATACTGACCACGTCCACCGGACTGCTTGATGTATTTACCTTCACCGGCTGTTTTCTTTGTAATAGCTTCACGGTAAGCAACCTGGGGGGTTACCGACGTTAGCTTCTACGCTGAATTCTCTCATCATTCTGTCAACAAGAATCTCAAGGTGGAGTTCACCCATACCGGACATAATCGTCTGGCCTGTCTCTTGATCAACCTTAACCCTGAAAGACGGATCCTCCTGAGAAAGTTTCTGAAGAGCAACACCGAGTTTCTCCTGATCACCTTTTGATTTAGGCTCAATAGCGACGGAGATAACCGGCTCAGGAAATACCATAGACTCAAGAATAACCTGTTTGTCAGGATCTGAGAGTGTATCACCGGTAGTTGTATATTTGAGACCTACTGTGGCACAAATATCGCCGGAGTAAATCTCTTTAATTTCTTCACGTTTGTCAGCATGCATCTTAAGAAGACGACCGACTCTCTCTTTCTTACCTTTAGTTGAGTTTACAACATAACTACCTGCTTCCAGACTACCTGAGTAGACACGGAAGTATGTAAGCTGTCCCATATATGGGTCTGTCATAATCTTAAACGCAAGAGCAGCGAAAGGAGCTTTATCGTCAGCCGGTCTCTCCTCTTCCTCGTCTGTATCAGGGTTAATACCTTTGATAGCAGGTACGTCAAGAGGTGACGGCATGTAATCGTTTACAGCATCTAAAAGAGGCTGTACCCCTTTGTTTTTTAAATGCAGTTCCGCACATTACAGGAATGAAAGCGATGTCTATAACAGCCTTTCTGATTCCTGCTTTGATCTCTTCTTTAGTGAGTTCCTCACCTTCGAAGTATTTTTTCCATAAGAGCGTCATCAGATTCAGCCACAGCTTCAACAAGCTTTGATCTGTACTCGTCTGCCTGCTCCTGGTAATCCGCAGGGATATCAACTATGTCGAAAGATGCACCAAGCTCTTCACCGTTCCAGATGATAGCCTTCATCTCTACGAGGTCGATAACACCCTCGAATTTATCCTCTGCTCCGATAGGGAGCTGGATAGGTACAGGGTTTGCACCAAGTCTCTCTTTAAGTTGTGAAACAACATTAAAGAAATTTGCACCTGTTCTGTCCATCTTGTTGATGAACGCAATTCTAGGTACTTTATATGTATCGGCTTGTCTCCATACTGTTTCTGACTGCGGCTCAACGCCACCGACAGCACAGAAGACTGCACATGCACTATCGAGAACCTTAAGTGAACGCTCAACTTCAATTGTAAAGTCAACGTGTCCAGGTGTATCAATAATATTTATGCGATGGTCTTTCCAGAAGCACTGAGTTGTAGCAGATGTGATCGTGATTCCACGCTCCTGCTCCTGCTCCATCCAGTCCATTGTAGCGTTACCATCGTGTACTTCACCGATTTTATAGTTTACGCCAGTGTAAAAGAGAATCCTTTCAGTTGTGGTTGTCTTACCTGCATCAATGTGTGCCATGATACCGATATTTCTCTGTAAATCGAGACGAACTTTCCTAGCCACGTAAGATCCCCCCGTTACCATCTAAAGTGAGCAAAAGCTCTGTTTGCTTCTGCCATTTTATGTGTATCCTCTTTCTTCTTAAAAGCGATACCTTTGCTTTCAGCTGCATCCATAAGCTCACCGGAAAGACGATCAACCATTGTTCTCTCTTTCTTGCTTCTTGATGCTGCTATAATCCAACGGATGCTAAGTGCCTGCTTTCTTACAGGTCTAACTTCGATTGGTACTTGATAAGTTGCACCACCCACTCTTCTAGATTTAACTTCGAGTGATGGTTTTACATTCTCAACAGCCTGACGGAAGACTTCAATACCTTCCTTACCGGAACGCTCCTTAATAAGTTCGAGCGTCTTGTAGAATACTCTCTCAGCGACAGATTTTTTACCATCATACATTAGGCTGTTGATAAACTTTGTCACCAGAGTGTCGCCGTAAACCGGGTCTCCGAGGACCTCACGTTTCTTAGCTACTCTTCTCCTTGCCATCTAATTCACCTTCTTACTTAGGTCTTTTTTACGCCGTATTTAGAACGACTCTGCTTTCTGTCCTTCACGCCTTCGGTATCAAGAGCGCCTCTAACGATCTTGTAACGAACACCGGGAAGGTCTTTTACCCTGCCACCTCTAACAAGAACAACTGAGTGCTCCTGAAGATTGTGACCGATTCCTGGAATGTAGGCTGTCACTTCTATACCAGAAGTAAGTCTTACCCTTGCAACTTTTCTAAGAGCCGAGTTAGGCTTCTTAGGTGTTGTAGTGTATACCCTTGTACAAACTCCTCTTCTTTGAGGGTTTCCCTGAAGGGCGGGCGACTTAGTTTTTTCAACCTGCTTCTTTCTGCCTTTTCTAACTAACTGATTCAGTGTAGGCAATGTCGCACCTCCATCTTATTTCTCCGCATCTGAGACTGGGCATAATTCACCTGTCTTTTTTAGCGAAGAGCAAATAATCTATCAATCTAATAGGACAATGTCAAGAACTATATTACTGATTATTAGAGAGTAATTAGCTATATCTTCCAGCTTGCAATTGTATTTTAAACCACTCTATTTGTTACCGGGCATCTTATGTGATACTTAATCTACTGTTGTTTTAAATGCATTATATAATTCAAGATGTTATAATTAACCTTACAAGGAGGTTATATGAGGGTTATTCTAATTTTGCTTTTAGTACTCTCAGCATTTTCATACTCAGTTGCTGAGAGTACGGGATTTGAGCCGCCCCCCTGCTTGTGACTGGTTCATGCAGGGAGCACTTGCACCATTGTTAGGTAAAACTATTAATGTAAATGGTACAGACTATATTTTTTTTGATGAAAGGATCTGTAATGATTCTCTAACTGAAGCTGAAGAGGGTAAAAAAGTTCTATGAAGGCTCTGCCTATTTACAAGAGGCTCTGACTAATATCAATGCTCTGAGTTATAATAGAAGTAATAAAATACATCTAGAAAAAAAACTATATAACTAACAAACAAAATAAAGGAATTTTTTTTCTAAATTTCTACAAAGATGTAGGAGTACTTAGAATAGAATTTAATAACTTTTTTTACTCACTTTAACTGTAACAGTCACGAGTCAATACTATATGAACCTAACTTTAACAACATACCTAGCATATACGATTTCGTTACTGGACAAGCCACTTTTAGTAACGACATTAAAGATTACTATCTAACAAATCCCCTTTTTGATGTTTGTAAATCAAATGTCTACGATACAATTTTTTATTTATAAAATCGTTAAGGATACAAAACAATTAATTACAGTTTCTATAGGTTATCCAGATTATTTTAATAATCTGGATTCTATAAATAATATATATTCACCAAATAATCAAAAAACCTGACAATTTTTTTTACGAAAAGCGGACATTCTAGGTTTTTTTTATGATTATATAACTAATTGTAATGACAATATTCAGTATGAGTTTGTCTTCTATCAGGCGAGAATATCTGATGAAACGAATGAAGATATCACATACACTTTTGCATTGTCAGATCATGAAGGTCTCTGTACGGTTCAAGCACCTGCTTGTGAATGTACCCCATGTGCTCCGTGTCCTTTACCTGTCGGATATGTTACACCGACAATTTCCAACCCATGTGAATTGTGCCCAATATGTCCGAAATGCCCAAATGTAATCAACATGCCACTCAGGATTGTACCAATAATTTCTTCAACAAATTAATAAGGAGTAATACCATGAAAACAATATTTTGTACTTTGATAATAACTATAATGACAACATCTGCATTTGCGTCTAATTATACAGGAAAAAATTGACTCAGTATTCACAGGTATATATCCACCATACGCAGGCAAAGTTTTTATTTCTGTAACTGGTTCAGTTACCGACATTGCTCCATGTCAAACAAATACAGCATACGACTACGTATTCGATTCATCAACTCAGGATGGAGTCAATACATTGACAATGCTTTTGTCTGCAATTGCACAGGATAAAACTTTATATCTAAAAGGGACTGGTACTTGTAACCAACACATAGGCATTGAAGATTTAAATGTATCCCACATATACAAATAAATTCTAGTTATAATTTAGTGAATATACTAATAAAAAAAGCCCTAGCACATCAAGTACTAGGGCTTTTTTAATTATGTGTATTTAGCTATTTACAGACCTGCGTCCTCTTCGAGAACTTCGCCTTCACGAGGCTTGATGAAATCATACTTAGTGTTGCAGATATGCTTGGAGCCTGTACCTGCAGGTATAAGTTTACCCATGATAACGTTCTCTTTAAGACCACGCAGTTCATCGAGTTTACCGGAACAAGCCGCATCAGTAAGCACTCTTGTTGTCTCCTGGAAAGAAGCAGCAGAGATGAATGACTGAGTATTAAGAGCAGCCTTTGTGATACCCTGAAGGATAGATCTACCTTGCGGAGGTCTAAGTCCTTTGTCGAGGGTCTCTTTATATACTTTAACGAATTCAGCTTTATAAACCTCTTCGTTAGGCATAAATGTAGAGTCACCCGGATCTTCGATGATAACTTTTTTAAGCATCTGGCGGACAATCACTTCGATGTGTTTATCGTTGATCGTAACACCCTGCTTACGGTAAACTTCCTGAATCTCGTCAACGAGGTATCTCTGAAGAGCTTCCTCACCGAGAACAGCAAGCATATCGTGAGGGTTGATCAGACCGTCGATGAGTGCCTCACCTGCCTTAATTCTGTCACCTTCGTGTACATTAATATATCTCTGAACAGAAATGTTGTAGCTCTTCTTAACACCTGTCTCTTCGTTGGTGATAGTAAGCTTTCTGAGACCTCTTGCAGTATTCTCAATAGTAACAATACCGTCAATCTCAGCGATAACAGCAGGGTCTTTCGGTTTTCTGGCTTCGAAAAGCTCGGCAACTCGCGGAAGACCGACTGTAATATCTTTAGTTTTCTGTGTATCCCTCGGTATCTTAGCAACGATATCACCCGGCATAACTTCATCGTTCTCTTCAACCATGATGTTCGCACCGACAGGGAGGATATATCTCTGGATGGTTTTATTATCTTCACTCTTAATAGATACACGAGGCTGCTTCTTGCCTCTTGCAGAACTACTGATAATAACTTTCTGCGAAAGACCTGTAATGCCGTCTATGTCTTCTTTAAGTGTTTCACCTTCTACGATATCACCGAAAGCAACACGTCCTTTATACTCTGTCATAATAACAGCCGCATAAGGATCCCACTCAGCAAGCAGTTCTCCCTGCTTAACCAGTGCTCCCTCTTTGACGTGGAGTTTTGTACCGTAAGAGATGTTGTATTTCTCCAGAACACGCCCCTCAGGATCGAGGATCTTGAGCACTCCGTTTCTGTTAAGAACGATCTGCTCACCGTATCTGTTGTCTACTATCTTCATATCTTCTGTTTCGATCTTACCGCCTATCTTAGCGTTAAGGCTTGACTGCTCAGCAGATGAAGAAGCCGCACCACCGATGTGGAAAGTTCTCATCGTAAGCTGCGTACCCGGCTCACCGATAGACTGAGCTGCGATAATACCGACAGCTTCGCCGGTCTCCGCCTCACGTCTGGTTGCAAGGTCAAGACCGTAACATGAGCGACATGCACCATGTTTCGCTTCACAAGTAAGGACTGAACGAACTTTCACTCTGTCGATACCTGCTTTCTCTATCTTTCTGACCACTGCACCCGTAACAAGTGAGTTAGCCTCTACGATTAGCTCGTCACTGATTGAGTCGTAGATATCTTCAAGTGTATAACGGCCGTAGATACGCTCGCCGAGAGGTTCAACAACTTCAGAACCCTCCATAAGAGCAGTAATCTCGATACCTTTAATAGTCTTACAGTCATCGATAGAGATGATAACATCCTGAGCAACGTCAACAAGACGTCTAGTAAGGTAACCTGAACCCGCAGTCTTAAGAGCTGTATCCGCAAGACCTTTACGAGCACCGTGAGTAGAGTTGAAGTACTGAAGTACTGTCAGACCTTCACGGAAGTTCGCAATAATAGGAGTCTCGATGATCTCACCGGATGGTTTCGCCATCAGTCCTCTCATACCTGCAAGCTGAGATATCTGAGCCTTAGAACCCCTAGCACCTGAGTGTGCCATAACGTAAATAGGGTTATAGAAACGCTCACGCTTAGCTTCTTTAGATTTATCGCCACCGATATTCTGAATAGTTTTCATCAGTTTATCGGTAATAGTGTCGTTTGTCGTAGACCATGTATCAATGATCTGGTTGTAACGCTCACCTGCTGTCAGAGCACCTTCACGGTAGTGTTCATCAATCTCGCGTACTTTTTCGTTCGCCTGATCGATGAGCTCCTGCTTCTCCGGTGGTATGATGAGGTCATCAATACATATAGAGAAACCTGCATCCGCAGCAAATTTGAAACCGAGGTTTTTAAGGTTATCGAGGAAATGTACTGTATGGTAGTTTCCGAGACGCTTGTAAACCGTGTCTACAAGAGTAACGAGATCCTTCTTGCCGAAGAGTCTGTTAACAACGTCGAACTCTATACCTTCAGGTACGATTGAGTAAAGGATGATTCTACCGGGGATAGTATCATAATATTTACCGTCGATACGAACCTTGATCTCTGCGTGTATATCTACCTTCTTATGGTCGAGTGCTATCATTACTTCTTCTTCACTTGAAAAAAGTTTTACCTGCACCCTTGGCGTTTCTCATCTCACGTGTAAGATAATAGATACCGAGAACCATATCCTGCGTAGGTACAGCAAGCGGCTTACCGTGAGCAGGGGATAGAATATTGTATGAAGCAAGCATAAGTGTACGAGCTTCAAGCTGTGCCTCGTATGAAAGCGGCACGTGTACGGCCATCTGGTCACCGTCGAAGTCAGCGTTAAACGCAGGACAAACGAGCGGGTGAAGCCTGATAGCTTTACCTTCGATGAGAACAGGCTCGAATGCCTGAATACCGAGTCTGTGCAGAGTCGGTGCTCTGTTGAGCATAACCGGATGTTCTTTAATAACTTCTTCCAGCACATCCCAGACTTCGGGTCTCTGCTCCTCTACCATCTTCTTAGCCTGTTTGATAGTGGAAGCGATTCCACGCTCTTTTTTCAAGCTTGTAGTAAAGGAAAGGTTTGAAAAGCTCCAGTGCCATTATCTTAGGGATACCGCACTGATGCATATTCAGGGTAGGTCCGGCAACGATAACCGAACGTCCTGAGTAGTCAACCCTTTTACCAAGAAGGTTTTGACGGAAACGACCCTGCTTACCCTTGATCATGTCAGAGAGTGATTTCAGCGGGCGTTTGTTCGAACTTCTAATGACACGGCCTCTACGACCATTATCAAAGAGTGCGTCAACCGCCTCCTGAAGCATACGTTTCTCGTTTCGTATAATAATCTCAGGTGCATTAAGCTCCATGAGTTTCTTAAGTCTGTTATTTCTGTTGATAACTCTTCTGTAGAGGTCGTTAAGGTCTGATGTCGCAAAACGTCCGCCGTCAAGAGGTACAAGCGGTCTAAGCTCAGGTGGGATTACGGGAAGTACATCCAGAATCATCCACTCAGGTTTGTTACCGCTCTTTCTGAATGCCTCAACCACACGAAGTCTCTTAGCAAGCTTAAGTTTCTTCTGCATGCTTGTCGTGTCTTTAAGGTCACTCTTAAGTTCTATAAGAAGGAGGTCAAGATCGACTTTCTTAAGAAGGTCTTTCATAGCCTCAGCACCAATCTTAGCCTCGAAAGAACCGACACCAAGCTCTTCAACAAGCTTTCTGTATCTGTCTTCCGTGAGAAGTTCACGCTCTTTAAGAGGTGTAGCCTTAGGATCGGTAACTATGTATGACTCGAAATAGATAATCCTTTCGATATCTTTGATAGACAGGTCGAGGATTGAACCTATACGGCTTGGAGTCCCTTTAAAGAACCATATGTGGCAGACAGGTGAAGCGAGGTCGATATGCCCCATTCTTTCACGTCTTACTTTCGACTGAATAACTTCAACACCACATTTTTCACAGACGATTCCTCTATGCTTCATACGCTTGTATTTACCGCATAGACATTCCCAGTCCTTCACAGGTCCGAATATCTTCGCACAGAAGAGACCGTCCCTCTCAGGTTTAAACGTACGATAGTTGATGGTTTCAGGCTTAGTGACCTCACCGGAAGACCATGACATGATCTTCTCAGGGGAAGCTATTTTGATCCTGATCGCATCGAAAAATTGTGATTTCTTTTTTATTATCCAAGGTACTCACTCTATTGTCCATTATGAGTCCTCCCTGTTATCATCTTCGTTTAGATCATCTTCAGGCATCTGAAGTACTCCATCCTCGTTGGATGTGAGAAGCTCCATATCCAGTGCAAGCCCCTGAAGTTCTTTGATAAGAACGTTAAAGGATTCAGGCATACTAGGAGTAAAGCTGAAGTTACCGTTTACTATTGCTTCATATACAGTTGTACGACCTTCAACGTCGTCTGACTTCACAGTCAGCATCTCCTGAAGAACGTTAGCTGCACCGTAAGCCTCAAGTGCCCAAACTTCCATCTCTCCGAGTCTCTGACCACCGAACTGTGCTTTACCACCGAGCGGCTGCTGAGTTACGAGTGAGTATGGTCCTGTTGAACGTGCATGAAGTTTTGTATCAACAAGGTGGTGAAGTTTCAGAATGTACATAACACCGACTGTAACTTCCTGCTCAAAGCGTTCGCCTGTTCTGCCGTCATAAAGGATAGTCTGACCATCCTCCTGAAAGCCTGCCTGAACAAGCATCTCTTTGATATCTGATTCCCTTGCTCCGTCAAAAACCTCAGTCGCCACCTTCATACCGAGTGCTTTCGCAGCCCAGCCGAGGTGAACTTCAAGAACCTGACCAACGTTCATACGGGAAGGAACTGCAAGCGGGTTCATAACCACATCAACAGGAGTTCCGTCCGGAAGGTAAGGCATATCTTCTGCCGGGAGGATTCTTGAAACAACACCCTTGTTACCGTGTCGTCCAGCCATCTTATCACCGACAGAGAGCTTTCTTTTGATAGCTACATAAACTTTTACAGATTTAAGAACGCCTGCCGGGAGTTCATCACCCTTCTCGACTTTACGCTTCTTATCTTTGTAGTAATCTTCTGCGGCATTTACTTTTTCGAAGTATTTGCCGTTTACCTCTTGTATATGAGCTTCGAATTCGTTCTGATTATCAACCTCTATCTGAATGAGATCAGGGTAAAGCAGGCTGGAGAGAAGTTCCTTAGTAAGCTCTGTCCCTTTAGCAATCTCAACTTCATTGTTAGAGTATGTATTTTTTTTAAGTTTTTTTACCGTTCAGGTATTCAGCAAGCATATCGTTTCTTGACTTCTCAAGAGCTTTGAGCTCTCTCTCATAGTCTTTCTGGATAGCAAGGTGCTCGTCCCTTTCGATAATCTCGGTTCTGGAGTCTTTTTTCGATACCCCTTCTTGTCATTACCTGTACGTCAACGACTGTACCTGTGATGCTTGGCGGTACTCTGAGTGAAGCGTCTTTAACGTCGCCGGCCTTCTCACCAAAGATAGCTCTGAGGAGCTTCTCTTCAGGAGTTGCCTGTGTTTCACCCTTTGGAGTAACCTTACCCACGAGGATATCTCTAGGCTTAACCCTTGCACCTATGCGGATAATTCCGCTTTCGTCAAGGTCTTTAAGAGCCTCGTCGGATACGTTAGGGATATCGCCTGTGATCTCTTCAGGTCCGAGCTTAGTGTCTCTGGCTTCTATTTCAAACTCTTCGATGTGGATAGATGTGTATCTGTCCTCACGTACTACTCTCTCAGAGATAAGTATGGAGTCCTCGTAGTTGTATCCCATCCAAGGCATGAATGCGAGGGTCATGTTCTGACCGAGAGCAAGTTCTCCGTTGTCAGTAGCAGGTCCGCCTGCAAGCATAGAGCCTTTAACAACTGTTTCGCCGGGTCTTACGATCGGCTTATAGTTGATGCATGTATCCTGATTCGATCTTCTGTATTTTACCAGATCATAGACATCGAGCCCGAAGTCTTCACCGTCTTTATAACGGATAGCGACTTTAGCCGAGTCGATGTATTCCACGACACCCGGTCTTTTAGCTGTGATAACAGCACCTGAGTCAACAGCAACCTTCTTCTCCATACCTGTTCCCACAATAGGTGAATCGGTACGGACAAGCGGCACACCCTGACGCTGCATGTTCGATCCCATAAGAGCACGGTTAGCATCGTCATGCTCAAGGAAAGGGATCAAAGCGGCAGAAACGGACACCATCTGCTTAGGAGAAATATCCATAAAAGTGATATTCTCTTTAGGTGTCTGCAGCGGCTCACCGTCATGTCTTGCAGCAACGAAATCCCTGATGAAAGTACCATCAGGATTAAGAGGGGCGTTAGCCTGAGCTATGTAGTAGTCCTCCTCTTCGATAGCCGACATGTACACTACCTCATCAGAAACTTTGCAGTCGCTAACTTTTCTGTATGGTGTCTCGATGAAACCAAACTCGTTAACCTTAGCAAATGTCGTGAGAGAGGTGATAAGGCCGATGTTCGGTCCTTCAGGTGTCTCAATAGGACAGATACGTCCGTAGTGAGATGTATGTACGTCACGGACTTCAAATCCGGCTCTGTCTCTGTTCAGACCACCCGGTCCGAGAGCAGAAAGCCTTCTCTTGTGAGTAATCTCACTGAGCGGGTTTGTCTGATCCATGAACTGTGAAAGCTGATAGCTTCCGAAAAAAAATTCTTTAATAGAAGCGGAAAGAGGTTTAGCGTTAAGCAGATCCTGCGGAGTGAGATCCTCAAGATCCTGAATACTCATCCTCTCTTTTACAGTCTTCTCCATTCTGGAGAGTCCTATACGGATATGGTTCTGAAGCTGCTCGCCTGCTGCCCTTACCCTTCTGTGTCCAAGGTGATCGATATCGTCGACCTTGTCCTGAGACTTACGAATATTCTCAAGAACTCTAACTGTTTCAACTATATCCTCTTTCGTAAGGGTAGTCGTGTCGAGCTCTACACTGAGACCAAGTCTCTTATTTATCTTTAGACGACCAACTTTTGAAAGGTCGTATCTTTTCGGATTAAAGAAGAGGTTATCAAAAAGAGTTTTTTGCAGTCTCTTCTGTTGCAGGTTCGCCCGGGCGAAGTTTCTTATATATATCTATAAGTGCTTCTTCCTGAGTCTTAACCTTATCAACAGCTAGGATATCTCTCATAACACTGTCGGATGTCAGTCTGTCTATAAAGAGAACCTGAAACTCTTTGATATTCTGTTCCTGCAGTTTTTTTTCAAACATCTCTTCTGTCACGGCGGTGTTTGTCTCAATGAGAACTTCACCGTCAGGAGTGACAACATCTTCAGCGAAGAATGTGTGCTCGATGTCTTCAAACGTAACCGGAATCTTGTCTACCTCAGCCTTGACAAGTCTCTTTTTTAGCCGCTTTGGTAATCTTGTGATTAGCTTTAACAACTATGTTTCCATCTTTATCAAGGATATCAAGGGAATTACGGATACCAAGGATGATCTCTTCGTTAAAATCTTTATAGATTTTACCGGAACTATCGATGGATATTCTCTCTCTTGTATAGTAGGTATCGAGAATCTCTCTTTCTGAATAGCCGAGAGCTTTCAGAAGGACTGTTACAGGAATTTTACGTTTTTTTATCGATCCTGACGTACATTATATTCTTTGAGTCAAAATCGAAATCTATCCATGAACCTCTGTAAGGGATTATTCTAGCACTGAAAAGGTGCTTTTCCATTATACCTTTAGATGCTGTGAGATCTTCGAAGAAGATACCGGGTGACCTGTGAAGCTGGCTGACAATGACTCTTTCGACACCATTGATAACAAATGTACCACGCTCAGTCATCATAGGGATATCGCAGAGATAAACCTCTGATTCCTTAGCTGAGGCAACCATCTTCTCACCAGTCTCCTCGCTCACATCGTATGTGACCAGTCTGACTTTTATTTTAAGCGGTGCAGCATAGGTGGTGCTACGGTCGATAGCTTCGCTCGGAGTATATTTATGCTTCTCTATGCTATAGCTAATGTACTCCAGTATCGCCGTTTCGTTGAAATCGGTGATAGGGAAAATTTCGTGGAAGACCTCTTCAAGACCTCTTACTTCCCTGTTCTCAGGGGTAAATTCGGCCTGTAGGAAATCTACATAAGAATCTCTCTGAACCTCAATGAGGTCAGGTATGTCTATAACTTTCTGTATTCTTGAAAAGTTACGTCTCTCGGTGGGTTTGCTGGTCAAATTCATTCGTTTCACCTTCCGGTAATTTTTTAACGAAAGACGGGGGAGACAATGCTCCCCCATTCTAAAAAAAATGCTTTCTTATCAGTAATTTAGGTAAATTACTTAACTGTTACAGAAGCGCCTGCTTCTTCTACTTTAGCCTTGATTTCTTCAGCTTCTTCTTTAGGGATACCTTCTTTGATTGCAGCAGGTGCACTATCAACGAGAGCTTTAGCTTCTTTAAGTCCAAGACCTGTGATTTCTCTAACAGTCTTAATTACCTGTACTTTCTTATCTCCGGCAGCAGTAAGTTCAACAGTGAACTCTGTCTGCTCAGCAGCAGCCTCACCACCGGCAGCAGGACCGGCAGCATCATAGCTACAGGTGCAGATGCGGAAACACCGAACTTCTCTTCAAGCTCTTTTACAAGCTCAGCAAGCTCGATTACAGTCATATTTTCGATAAATTCAATTACTTGTTCTTTTGTTACTGACATTTTGATTCTCCTGTTTAGTTCTCTTTTTTTATCTTTCACAGCGGTTAGTACATTGACGAGACCTCTTGGTATATTCGCAAGAAGTGTCGCGAAGTTAGCGACAGGAGCGTTCATGCTGCTAAGCATCTTAGCAAGCAACTCGTCGCGGCTTGGAAGATCTGCAAGAACATTAACGTCGTTGGCTGTGAGCACGTTACCATCGAGATAACCTGCTTTAATTTCAAACTTTTCGAATTCTTTTGCGTACTTTTTTGATCTCTTTAGCGACAGCGGCAACGTCGCCGGATACTATAGCACATGATGTAGGCTCTACGAGGTATGAGTCCATAGAGTCTATTCCGTTGTTATTAAGAGCTATTTTTAAAAGTGTGTTCTTAACTACTCTGAAGTCGCTTCCCTGTTCTTTAACAGCGGTTCTCACCTTAGTTATCTGAGGGAAAGTCAATCCTTTGAAGTTTGTCAAAAACAGCGCGTCAGCTTCTTTAACCTGAGCAGATAATTCTGCCACAAGTTGTTCTTTATCTGTTTTTTTTCACTCTGTTTCTCCGTTTCCGGTTGTATATCAACCGATTTCCGCAGGAAGTTTACACTCAAGGCTGACCTTAAGAACCTGCTTCTTTAACCAGAATTAGTTTCTGTTTATTACAGTTCGTTTACCACTTTTTTGGTGGTCGATTCTAACACTAGGGCCCATTGTCGATGATAGAAAGATGCCCCTTACATACTGCCCTTTGGCAGATGACGGTTTCAGCTTGATAAGTGTTTCAAGCAGTGCTTTAACGTTTTCGATAAGCTTGCCGTCTTCAAAACTTTTCTTGCCTACGATAGAATGGATGATACCATTCTTCTCTACTCTGAATTCAATCATACCTGCTTTAAGCTCATTAACAACTTTTGCAACGTCCTGAGTTACTGTTCCGATTTTTTGGGTTAGGCATAAGACCACGTGGTCCAAGCACCTTACCGAGTTTACCAACCTGTGCCATCATATCAGGTGTAGCAACTACCTTGTCAAAATCTGTCCAGCCACCAGCGACTTTTCCGATAAGTTCGTCGTCGCCCACGAAGTCAGCGCCTGCTGCTTCTGCTTCTTTCTGCTTCTCGCCCTTGCAAAATACAAGAACTTTCACGTCTTGTCCCGTTCCGTTTGGAAGACTCACTGATCCACGAACCATTTGATCTGCGTGCTTAGGATTTACTCCGAGCTTAACTGCGATATCAATTGTTTCGTCGAATTTTGCGAATGCGGCTTCTTTAACGAGAGCTGTAGCCTCTTCCAGGTTGTAAGATTTTTTCGATATCAATCTTACCTAAGGCAGCCTGGTACTGTTTTCCTTTAGCCATGATTCACCTTGTTAAATTAGTCTGTTGTGATGCCCATACTGCGGGCAGAACCTGCAACGACTTTCATTGCCTGCTCTATGTCGTTTGTGTTAAGGTCAGGGAGTTTAATCTCCGCGATCTTCTTCAGCTGATCTTTGTTAAGATGTCCTGCAACCTCTTTAGAAGGGTTTTGAGAACCACCTTTGATGTTCAGCTCTTTCTTGATTAGGTCTGACACTGGAGGAGTCTTTGTTATAAAAGAGAAACTCCTGTCTTCATAAACGGTGATAATAACCGGTACTATCGAATCGCCCATGTTCTGTGTCTGAGCATTGAAGGCCTTGCAGAAATCCATGATATTGATACCACGCTGACCGAGCGCTGGACCAACGGGAGGAGAAGGGTTTGCCTTTCCTGCCGGTATCTGGAGTTTAAGCTGACCTGCTACTTTCTTGGCCATTTAACTAAACCTCCGGTTTGTATTAAACCTTAGTTATCATCAGGTTAAACATACTCATCGCCGCCTTAACGGCTCAGAATTGCTCACCTGTTGTATACATGCACAAAAGTGCAAACCCTGATTATACAGAATTTGCAACTTTATCTATTTGGCAGCCGACCCGTTTAAAGGACGATCTAACCTACTCTATTTACTTGTAGATAATCGAGTTCTACAGGCGTTTGTCTTCCGAAGATACTTACAATAACACGTACCTTCTCTTTCTCAGGGTTAACCTCTTCCACAAGACCTGTGAAACCGAGGAATGGTCCGTCTATAACCTCAACAGTATCACCCTCGACATACTTAGACGCGATTCTCGGTGATTCTGACTTAGCAAGATCTATCATTGCTTTAACATCGTGTTCAGGGATAGGTACCGGGTTGATACCCCCCCCTACAAATCCTGTCACTTTAGGGATGCTTTTAACAACGTGCCAGTTTGTGGTGTTCATCTCCATATGCACAAGTATGTAACCGGGGAAGGTCTTCTTTTTGCTAACCTTCTTCTTACCCTTCTTGAGCTCGATAACATCTTCAGTCGGTATCAGAACGTCGTCGATCTGATCCTCGATTTTCTCATTTTTTCACCTTTTCTTCAAGAAGAGTGACTACACGCTTCTCGAATCCTGAATAGGTGTGAACCACATACCACTGTTTTGCCATGTTTATGTACCTAGTATATAAACTGAGTTAATTTTGCGAGTCCGAAGTCGACTATGCCCATAAAGACAGCACAAACGATACAAATCACGATAACGACACCTGTAGTGCCGATAGTCGATTCTTTTGTAGGCCAAACTACCTTCTTCAGTTCGTCTTTCACTTCGTTGTAAAACTCAGACCACTTGCCCATATTAATTAAACTCTTTGTTTTGCTAAAGGATTATAATGGCAGGCCAGAGAAGACTCGAACTTCCAACCCCCCGGTTTTGGAGACCGGTGCTCTGCCAATTGAGCTACTAGCCTGCAATCCTTTAATATTTTATTGTTTCCCCGGCGACTTGACGACCACCGAAGATTTCACTTCATCTGAACAAGAACTTCTAGCAAGTTGCTATATTTACTTTGTCTCTTTGTGAAGAGTGTGCTTTCTGTCCCTTTTGCAATATTTCATCATCTCAATCTTACCAGTCATAGTTTTCTTATTCTTGGTAGTTGTGTAGTTTCTTTCTTTGCACTCGGTACAAGCAAGTATTACTTTTTTCTCTCATTTATGTTACTCCGATATCTCGGTAACAACACCGGCACCAACTGTTCTACCACCCTCACGGATAGCGAAACGAAGACCAGCGTCCATAGCGATTGGCGTGATTAGAGCCACATCACAGGAGATGTTGTCACCAGGCATTACCATCTCCACCCCTTCCGGAAGCTCAATGAT
>JDSF01000413.1_pt1 | contig 16466 bp, 18 predicted proteins | sample 199441 | NCBI WGS metagenome assembly JDSF01 (sample SAMN02592751, study PRJNA231836) | bioreactor metagenome | isolation source: continuous culture bioreactor denitrification-DNRA | place: Germany: Bremen
TTCGTATATTACGAAATCAACCTCTAAACTAGTCATGACCCTAAATGAATAATGAATTGGTGAGAAAATACAGTAGAATAATTCATTATTCGATACATTCATATTCTCTGATGTTTATCTTGGGAGATGAACCTCAAAGGCAGGAGCAACTTCAGTCCAACGGGAAAGAACACTCTAGTAAGGTGACATCGAAACGGTCATCAGTTTAAAGCCAGCACGACTGGAGCTGATCTATAAGAAAGAAACATCATGCCCAGAATTTGGAGCTCCGGAAAGGAGGATCAAAGCTAGCTTCTGCCGTAAATTTAAGCACCAACCATCTGCCTACTTGTCAGGCACCAGGCGGGACAACAAATTTACCATTGTTTTTCAGCATGTTACGCATTCCCCTCAAGTCGGCCAGATACGACCGCGCTAGCCCCTGTAATTCTAATCGGTTAGCAAACGTATCCAACACCGCCGCCCTACGCTTCCCCCTCTACGGAACCTCAAGACCATCGATTGACCCTTTTCAGATAAAACCTTAGTCCCCACAGAACAAGCTAAAAACCCTTACTCACTCATCAAAATAGAAAGGTCCAGCACGGCTCACTTGTGTATCCCTCAGGTTAGAGGCAGAACTCCAAAGTAATCTTCAGATATCATGTTTACTACGAGTTTGCCTTATGCGCTAAGCAATCAGCTAAACAATAGCAAAATCACCCTGTCCATGGAGAGGATAGTAGAAATCTCAATCAGTCACTGCTCCCCATTTCACCGTCATCAAGATCTGCCGAAATTTGCTGCTTCTTGAGTTTTCTATCCAGTTTTTTAAAAAGGAACACCAATAGAAGAATGATACCCATCGCAGCCAGTATCCCCTGGGAAATCGGTCTCTTGATAAATATCCCGACATCCCCCTGCCCAAGCATCACAGCCTGACGGAAATAGCTCTCGGCCAGTGGCGCAAGGACCACGGCAAGAATAAATGGTCCTGTCGGGTAATTGTTTTTACGCATCAAATAACCAATAATCCCGAAGATCAAAGCTATCCAAACATTAAACTCGTTGTAACTAAGCGAAAATGCACCGACGATACACAATGCGATCACTATGCTGGCTAAATAGCTCTGAATGACACGTATTAAATTAATGAATAACGGAATCATTAAAACATTGGACATCAATAAAAATACATTAGCCACGGCCAGTCCCGCGATCGTTCCCCAAACCACATCTGCGGATTTCATCATCAGTAACGGTCCGGGCTGCAATCCAAACATGATTAAAGCCCCCAGCAACACTGCAGTTCCACCTGATCCGGGAATGCCCAACGTGAAGAGTGGAATCAACGCCCCGGGTTCAGAAGCATTATTAGCCGCCTCAGGACCGGCCAAGCCTGGTATGTGTCCATTTCCGAATTTTTCTGGATGGCGAGACACTTTCTTCTCTAGAGCATACGAGAGAAACGTCGCGACTGTAGCGCCAAGACCGGGGACGATGCCAATAAAGGTACCTAGAAATGAACCTCTCAAAATTGCGGGTACACCCTCTTTCACTGCCTTGGCATCTGGAATATATTCCTTGATATTTAAACTGGGTTTTCCCAGTTTCATTACAATACGTTTTTCAAGATTATATAGAACTTCTCCAAGGCCATACATACCTATGATAATTGCAACAAAGTCAATTCCTTCAATCAACTCAGGGACAAATGCAAAGCGTATGTGACCGGATATATAATCACTACCAATGGTACTCACCAACACACCAAAACTCGCCATCAGTAAAGCCTTTAAAAGATCTCCTCCGGCAAGCAGGATAATGGTGCTCAGACCGAGCACCATCAACAGAAAATATTCTGGGGCGCCCAAAAATATCGAGTATTTCGCTACCACAGGGGCAAAGAAAATCAAGACGCAAAGACCAAACAATCCACCAATGAAAGAAGAGACAGCTGACACCCCAAGAGCTAACCCTCCTCTCCCTTGCAGCATCATTGGATAACCATCTAGTGTGGTCATTATGGCCGGTGCATCGCCCGGAGTGTTGATGAGGATTGCGGTGATCCGGCCCCCAAACATAGTGCCAAGATATACACCAGTCAGCAGGCAGAGACCTGGAATATGCTCCATGCCGAAGGTCAAAGGTATCATCAACGCTATGCCTGCCGAGGGTCCCAGTCCGGGCAAAGCACCAACGACCGTTCCAATTATACCCGCTATGAAAATGATAAGCAGGTTATACGAGGTTAAAACATCCCCAAACCCACCAGCAAGACTTGTTAGTGATTCCATCATATTGTATTTCCCCTATCACTCAGATGATGGGTATTTTCAGCCAAACAGAAAATATCAGGTAAATCATGGCAAGGGCCACGATGGTCATACGGATGGAGCGAAACCAACTGTTCCCCAAAAAAAATATCGAGATGATTGTCATAACAACGGCCAAAGGCAACAGAATGGAGCCTAATCCCATGACCGCGGTAGATACTAGCAGTAGAAGTATAGTACTGATGGGGGCCACCAGCGATTGCCTTTGTTCCGGTTCAGAATCCTGAAAACTGTCTGATGGTACTTCACCGTTTTCCACTTGAGTCTTTTTTTTCCCTACCAACGCACGCAGTCCAATTAAACCTGCAAGGACGATGATAACCACCGACATGTTGAGCGGCACGAAGCCCACGTCAAACCCCTGCCCGGAGGAATATGGCATATCTAAACTGTTAAACAGCAAGATTCCGGCAAAAACCGAAAACAAGCTGAGGAGAATCAATTCTGAAAATTTCACTGGAGCCCCCTTGCATATATGTACTATTTCTTGATTATTCCCAGTTCAGTCATGGTCTCGCGATAAACCTTTTCGGTAGTCTCAAGATAGGCCTTGAAATCATCACCGATCAATAGCCCCGGAACGACCGAATTCGGTACTAGGTACTGCGCTTTCCACTGTGGATTGCTGTTAAGTTCCTTCATTTTGCCAATCAAATAAGCCTTAGCTTCTGCGCTGATACCAGCCGGCGCAGTAACACCCCGATAAAGGCTCAGAGCAATGTCGATACCCTGCTCCTTGAAGGTGGGCAATGACGGCATATTGTCGATCCTCTCGTCTGTTGAAATAGCCAGGGCTTTGAATTTTCCGGTTGCGATAAAGTCGGCGACAGGACCAGGATTGGTAATGGTGAAATCTAGTTGGTTGGACAGCAAAGCGGCAACCACCTCACCATCTCCTTGATAGGGGATGTAATTGATTTTCTTTCCAGTTTTCTTGGCAAACTGGATCGCCACGATGTGCTCAATACTACCGGTACCGGTGCCGCCCACGTTGAATACCTTATCCTGTTTCATAATGTCGTCCATGGTTTCATAGGGACCAGCGGCATTGATTACCAGTAATTCAGGGTCTACACCCAGACGTGCGATAGGTGTAAAGTTGGAATAGTCAAGCTTAATATTGGACTTCAGCGGCGTGGTGATATGTGATGAGGTAATCGACATTAAATAATGTCCATTACCTTTCTTTCCGTTAAGATAACCCATGGAGACGGCAGAACTTCCACCCGGCTTGTTGATGACGGTAATCGGCACCTCAATAATACTCTCGTCCTTGAGTACTTTAACCATCATACGCAGCATCGTGTCATGGCCGCCACCCGGTTTGTAACCGGCTACGAATTCCAGACCCCGCTCCGGAAATTTTGCTGCAGCAGCAAAGGTCGCCTGGATGGAAAATACCGCAACAAACAACAAGGTTAATACTAACTGTACGCTTTTTTTCATCTTTCTCTCCTTTATGATCACTAACGGTTTATGGTGTTTAGCTGAATCTTTTTTCCAGCAGGTTCTATAACTGGCTTTTCTATCATTTATCCGTTGAACAAAAAACGCCTTCTCCCTTCTGTTCGCTCTGCCGACCCTAGGCGATTGAGTATAGGGGGATCTTGCCCGCAGTCTGAAATGCGTACGGTGATAAGCCACGAATTTCTAAGCAGAAATCTCCTTAAAGATGGTGTCCCAGGACAATTCCTAAAAGATCGATAAATTTGACGACGCGTTTGCAATGAGCATACAGAACGTAAAACTCCCAGTGTACCCGGGGACTTTCATGGATACCAATTGTGAATAAGGTAGCGGCTACCACAAAACAGGCAAGTCAGATCATGATGCAGGAACCAATCACACTGCAGTCCCTTAAATATTGAAATAAAGCGAAAGACTAATAGTCGGTTGACAGCATCACCATCCAGACAGTCTGTTACATTTTAGAGATTTGTCTCTCCTAGGAGCATCTGTGATATCTTTTTCCGAAGAACAAGTAACATCTTATTGACGATATCAAGACCCTAATATCCACGCCTCACTCTGTCGCTAGAACAGAGAGGCGCTCCTTTAGCTTAAACCTCTAACACAAAGAGAATCATAGCAATTAAATCAAATATGTCAAATTTTACCATTTGTGTGTTGCGACTACTAGTATAGATCTCAGAGTTATCCCGAATTGTTCTGAAGGAACGAGGTAGAACCCATGGTACAGAATGGAGCTTGGAGTAACACCAGTTAGTATCTGATATGAACAGCTTCCAGAAGGATTATTTGGTGGAGTCGGTGGGAATATCAGGAAAAAAGGCAAAAAAGAATGCTTGGCTAGGGCGCTTTAACGCTGCTGCCGAAGCCTCAGAGGGACACAGACCGCCCATCTGAGGCCCTCTCAAGCACTCTCCGCACGTTTCTCAAAACCCCGGAACAGGCCATGATATTTAATCGCACAGTCAGCGACAAAGTACCACGCAGGGTCCTCTTCACAGATGAAACTAAAAACGGGTTACAGACTAATGTCTGTAACCCGTTGATTTTAATGGCGCGCCGCGGAAGATTCGAACTCCCGACCTTCTGATCCGTAGAAAATACAACTCTGCCAACCTAAAGCAAAAAGTTATTTCATTACAAGATGTTAGCTCTATTGACATCTTCTTCCGTTGTCCCTTGGACGACCAGCGTCAAACTGGCTAAACATTCGCTACGCAAGGAAAAAGGGGCTTGCAGCTGGAACCTTTTTGGACACTGGGACCAATAGTGGACAAAAATTTCCTCCAAAGAAACGGTCCACAAGTCCACGCAGTCTGGGGGAGACCTTGCATAGAAATCACGAGATGTGAAATGAAGTCATTCTTGACAAACCCCTCTAGATTTTCTAAACATATCTACAGATTTCAACTTCGGAGATCGGGGCGGGTTCGAATCCTGCCACTGTCCTAGCCATCGTCGCCTCAACCCTAGTGCTGACTGCTGCAAAGTGGTTCAGCAACAAACTTCCGGAGGTAGACATGAATGAAAAGTCGAGCGATACGAAACGCAAAACCTGGTCAGTGAAGCGCCTATTCCGCAAAATCCGCAAACCCATTTCCCATTTCGTCGAAACAATCTGGGCGATTGGCGTTGGACTAGTGGCAGCGATGGTGACTCCGTTTCCGATCTATTTGAGTGGAAGAGGGACGCAAATAGCGTCCCTCTTCTTCTTTGACGTGACCAGAAAAGCCTGAGGGTGTTCAGTTGAACGCAATGAGGGGGCTGGCTGGAAATAGTCCATTCGATGCTATCGCTTTCACTGCTCGATAAAGGAACTGACATCGCAGATTGCAACTGTTTCTTTATGTCGTTCATAATAGTCACGAACGATGTTCATTTCGTTCCCATATTTGGCCTTGATCATGTTTAGAATTCCTGGCTGTTTAGCCAATACACTCGAAAGGGCTCGCCTACCGGAAAAAAATTTCAATGGGAAATGCGTGTCGACAACGTAAAGAACTTTTCTTTTTGGGGTTTCATATTCAGCCAGCTCGTAAAAGTCCTTGAATATACCATTTTGCCGAATCGACTCAGCCCCACCTTGCCAAGTAATGAATTTATATTCAGCGACGCGCAGGTTCGTTTCCAGATCGAACTTCTTGCCCGTATTGCCCGCTCCGAGAGAAACGCTCTCAATCAGCTCTCCCTTTTCAAGAATATGGGGGAGGGAGTGCAGTATGCCAGCAGCATGGATGATCACGTTTATCTGCCCCGCCACCTTTTTGATCGCCATGGCCGATGTCAAGAAGCCTGTATCGATATTTCGATCATCACAGAAATCAGCAGTCCCGGTGGAATCTTGACCGACAACCAATCGTTCAATGCTCGCAAGGCTCTTTGTAAGAGAATCCCCTTGAAATTCCTCAATCACTTTTAGTGCTAGATCAATGCTCATGATCAGAATCTACATCCTCCAGTAAGAGTATTCAATGGTTTTCCAATCCAGAGGACTACTGGTTGTCAGTCGCTTGTCACATTATTTGACATCAGTCCCTCCATCTTGACAGGGACGCTTGCGAAACCGACAACAGAAAAACTTGACAACACCCTGTAAGCTCTGTAAGCTAACACGCATGATGACATTAGGAGAGCGCATTCGAGAGTTGCGCGAGGAGAATGATATTTCTTTGCGGGAATTGGCAAAGAAAGCGGGATTGTCGGCACCATTCCTTTCGGACATTGAACTCGGCAGGCGATTTCCCGCAGATGACAAGCTGGCTCTTATTGCCAATGAACTCGGCACCGCAATGGAATCACTTAAGGAGTATGATTCCCGGCCACCGATAGAAGAATTGAAGCGGATGGCAAAAGAAAATCCAGCACTCGGTATAGCATTTCGAAAAATGGTAGATATGCCACACGAGGATATCCTTAAGTTTCTGGATGGTAAGCCTGAGAAGGATAAATCGAAGTGAGAACGTACTCAACAAATACTGGCCCGTTTTTGGAGCGACCCTTTTACAAGCTGCGAGACATTGAGCGGATGTGTAATGAAGAGCTCAGATCAACGGGTTATTATCCAGATGGGCCCGAGCCAGTGCGTGTTGAGAGATTCATTACTAAACGATTCGGCATAACTCCGATTTTCGAAGAACTACCTACTGGGGTTCTCGGATTTACGACTTTTGGCCGTAAAGGGGTTGCAAGCATGCATATTTCGAGTGCTCTTGCCGATGAAGGTACTCAAGCAGCAGAACGCCGAGAAACAGCGACACTTGCACATGAAGCAGGCCACGGATTATTGCATGCACACCTGTTTGCGTTCGCAGAAGAGGGCTTGTCGTTATTCGAGGGAGACAAGGATATCTCCCCAACGAAGATCCTTTGTCGAGAGTCTGGCGTAAACCCTGCGATGAAAGCGTACGATGGCAAGTGGTGGGAGTATCAAGCGAACATGGTAATCGGCCCATTACTAATGCCACGCTCGTTAGTTGAAAAGGCCGTGGAGCCTTATCTTTCTGAACAAGGGTTGCTCGGCACCAAGGATATAGCCCCGGAAGTAAGAGAAGAGGCAATTACTAGCCTTGCTAATACTTTTGAAGTGAACCCGATTGTCGCAAGAATTAGGCTTGAGGAAATTTACCCTGAAAGGTCCGCCCAGATGAGTCTGTGATTTTTTTTGATCTGGGTGTTCGCACCGTTAGCTAACGGAAGCGATCAGTGCTAACGGCACGGGAGAGGAGATCAACATGGAAACGCTGCTAGAAGTAGGCCGTCAACTTGATAGAGATATCTACCCGGAAGTTTTAGATGGCGGCATTGTCATGCCCAACAATGCTGACATTTCCCTTAAAGAATGGGCAAAAGAAAAGGAGGCTTTCGATGAAGCCGCAGAAAGACAGAGAAGATCCGAAGCCCGATCGAGGTCAAGGACCACCAGAAGGAAAAGGCCGTCCGATCAAACCCCACCGCTCGTCTGCCCAGAACTAAAGGCAAGGTATGAAAGCGAGCTGCCAGACGTATTGTCAGCCTATCCTCACACCCAATACTGGAAACAAGAAGGAGGGTTATGGCTACTTACCGAAAGCGCGCTTTATCCTGGATCACGAGCAAAAGCAGTGTTCCTGGCCGGAATCCCCTATGCTCAATCTCGTATAGTTAGAGCATGGGGATTCTGGGCGGGTCCTCCGTTAGCATATCCAGAATGGATTGGCCCACGGCACACAAATTTTGGCGATGGATCAGTATGTGCTTTTGAACCCGGTGATGGTACTTGGAGTACTGGAGAGTCGATTGTCACACTGCTGGATCTCTACTCGTTATGGGCTGTGCGTCAATTACATTTGCGCCTTGTTGGCCGATGGCCCGGTCGTCAGGTTGCACATTTTCCTTACGAAAGGTTCTTAGAACTGAGAGGTGACGAACTTTGTGGTTGTGGTTCGAGTTCTCACTACAGCACTTGCTGTCAGGAAAACGATCTTTCTAGGGATATTATTACTGATGCCCTGGACTTTTTCACACGCACTGGAAAAGAACGTACACCGCCAAACCAAGTAAAAGACTTCATCCAATCAGCTGGCGTTGTCCCTAAAATCGAAGATCTTCTTCCGGTCCATAGGGTATCGATCCATCCTGTCTATGGTCTCGACAAATTAACCGGGCCAGTACACTTTTACACATCTTTGGATTAACCCGAACACCGGCAAGTCCACACAGACCAAAGAGTCTGGACTCAGAAGTTCCTTTTCTCCCTCCAAAACGAAAACGGCAACACCATGGTGAGTGCTGCCGCTACCGTTGCTACTATTCCCTACTAGAACAATTTCTTTTCTTGTCTGGCCTGTTAAGACTCTCTGGACTCAGGTCGTTTTCTAAACGCCTGAGATGGTCGCCGGGGTGCCCTGAAAAGGCACCCCGGATTTAGTCACTCTTCGGTCTCATCGTCCGACTGTCCCCAGATCTCAGAACCCGATTTGAACTCTTTTTCGAAAGCCTTACGGCACGCCTCCAACGGTGGCAACTTGTAACACCACACCCGCTCGGTGGTACCATCAGACTCATTTTAACCATCAACCTGGTTGTACCAAAGGCTAGCCCCGGCAGAAGATTTTGCACCTCCTTGCCGAAGACAGTCGACGTGAGAACATGGTGATCGTGAAGCATGCAGAAGCGTGAAAAGTCCTCAAATACATACTTCTTGGCTAACACACCACGCCAAGAAGAATCCCCGATTTCTCCGTCGTTGAGCTTCTCGTACAGCCATTGTTGCGTTGCCTTGGCGCTCCGCAGCTTAAGCTCAAAAAGAGACTTACTGGCCGGTACTGCCCGGACTTGGAAGCCGGTTAGATCTTCATCAAGGAGGTCTTGCATCAGAGCATTCAAACCACCCGCCTCCATCTGCTCAGTCAGACGCCCGAAGAACTCCGTGTCTTCCTTGTACTTCTCACTGGCCACCAACGAAAGAAAGCGACGGTCGTCGAAGTCGGCAACAATCGGATCATTATCGTTCGACGTAACCAGTAGACGCTTGCAATTCTTGAACGTCATAACGTCTCGGCCTTTGTGCTCAATCGTTTGAAAAGGATCGGTAATGATCGATTTCATGATTCCGGCTGCTGCCCGGTTGCCACTCCATGTTGCCTCGTTGGCATTAACGAAAAGGATATCCCGAAGGTGAGCATTAAACTGACGAGTAAGCAGATCCAGATTTGAGATGGCGAGGCTGTGCCCTCCAACAAGTTCACTGATGTAGCGAGCAAAAATTCCCTTGCCAACACCCTGTTTGCCACGGATGACGACCGCAACCTCTAGTAGTTCAGCGGGTTTCTGGATCATGTGTGCAAGCCACTTGCGAACGTACAGGTAATGTTGTTGGTTCCCGTCACAGATCACCTCTAACACAAGCTGCCAGTAGAGATCACAATCACCAGCCTTCGGCTCGACCGCGTACCCCTTGTACAGGTTGTAAAATCCCTCAGCTTTGCCGCTGGGATCGAAGGTGACCCCGAGAAACTCCCGGCGGTATTTGCTTCCGAGCCACACATCAGCCACCAGCTCTTCCTCAATGACCAAGTTTTTGTAACGTAAGCGGAAATCCGCTCGACTGCTGAAGGTCAAAACAACTCTTCCTGACTCGGGATCGATCTCTTCGTTGGCAATGACGGTTTTGCCTTCGATGTAGGTAACGAAGTGCTTCCGGTTCAGCATTTCGATTGCACGGTTAAGCTCGGACATGTTTCTTTTTTTGCTGTACTTTAAGATCTTGGCAAGGTGCTCCTTGCGGTTCTCGGAGACGTCATCGAAAAACGCAAGAGCTTCCCAGAAGGCCTCTTCTCCCTCGGTCCGAAGTAGTTCGGCCCAACTTACTACACCCTTTGGCAGATAAAGAAGAACGACCTTCTTGCCTTCCGCTTCGAGTCTCGTTGCCAATTTCATAGCTGTATCAAAGTCCTTTGAAAGACTTGTAGCGGGGGATTCAACGAAAATGCAGACCTCCGAAACTTGTTTAGGAATCATGGCAGAGGCGAGTCTGTCGTTGGTAACAGCAAACCAGACTGGAAGTCCAAGCGCCTCCATGATCGCCAGACCACTATCTAGTCCAACGGTAATAGCTAGGTAATTTTCCGCCGCAGCCAGACGAACCATCGCCCCTTCAGCAAACCCTTCGTCGTAAAGTGACTCAAAGCCCTCAGCCTTTGGTACAGGAGCAACACCACAAAGGTCTGGGGCTAGAAACTTGCGAAACCGGCCAGCCTCGCCCCGATCAATATTGAGCAAAGGCAACGTGATGGCTGGGAGGTTCTTCATAACCTTGCCCGGACCTCTGTATCTTTTGTCAGGATGAAATTCGAGCGAAGACGGAGGCATTAAGGTGATCCCCTGCGAGAGCAGATACGTGTTGATCTCTGGGTCACCCTCCGAAAAGAGGCGGGGAACCTTTGCTGTCTTCAGCATGAAGGCAGTCGATTCCTGCTGTTTGGCTGGCTCTTTGTCGGAGAGGTTTGCGACTCCTCCCTCTGCCAGCCTTCTACTGTTGTTGTACATTTCTGTCACCTTTCTGTTAGGACCACACTGGTCGTTTATCGGACATATGGAAAAAAAGTAGGCACTGCTCCCGTAGCGGGAGCAGTGCAGCTTGGTTGTTGTTAAACACTAGCGAGCACCTCAGCGACCTTGTCTGAGACGATTTCGGATGATTTGGCTAGTGTGCCTTGAGCCAGCCTTGCATATATCATTGTGGACCGTAAGTCCTTGTGATTTAAGAGCTTTTGGATGTCAGCAAGAGGGATTCCGGCGTTTATTAGCCAGCTTCCAAACTGGTGGCGGCAATCATGAAGCCGGAAATCGCTGATCTCTGCCTCCTTAAGAACGCCTGTCATTGTCCGACGTACCTCATGGAGTCTGCCCGATTTAGAGCGCGTACTAGGAAAGATCCAGTCACACGAACGATCGCGCTCCTTCTCCATTCGAACCAAAAGATCGTAGGCCTGCGTGTTCAGAACCAATGTTTCGGAGGTGCCATTTTTGGTATCTAAGAGGCGTAACGTACGAGCTTCGAGATTGAAGTTCGACCACTTAGCAGAAAGAATTTCGGTTTTGCGTTTCCCCGTAACCAGAAGCAGAAAGATCGCCTTGCCCGACTGGCTACCGAGTCTCTTCACCAGTGACCGCATAACCCTCAGAGATTCTAAGTCTGAAAGCATTCTGTCGCGTCCACCGCCCTCAGGAAACTTCCGAATTCCCTGGCAGGGATTCTTTTCGATCAGTTCCAAATCAACGGCATATGTCATATATCCCGACAATTGACTTAAGTTGCGGTTGGCTGTTACTGCGCTCCTCTGCTCTTTCGCCCATGTGTGGAACCTGACGATGTCAGCCTTTTTCAGTTCGACGATTTTGATATTGCCGAAGTGTGGCTGAATCCAGTTTTTGTAACGGTTGTCACGATCCCGCATATCCTTATACTTCTGGAGAGCGTAGCTACGGAAATCCCCCTGAACAAACTCATCAAGAGTCGGGCTGTTGGGGTCGTAACCTGTCAATGGATCGAGTCCTTGCTCAAGTCGTTCTTTGTGCAACCGGATGATTGCTTCTATTTCGGCTACTGTGTACATGTGATTGCCGATCCGATTGTGATTATCTGCTTTTGGCTATTGGCATCCCGGTACCGATGCCTCCACATCGCCTTACCGGATGGGTAGCAAATCAACTTCATCCCCGGCATGCGAACATGCGTGAACTCGATAGCTTTCCCCAGCCGCTTGGCTTGTTCGATAAGTCCCGGAATTTTTGCGTCTGTAATCACAATAGTGCGGCTCATGCCCTTGGGCTTGGTCAACGAATCTTTAGTTGTTTTCTTTTTCTTTTCCGGGGGAGCGTAAACACTCCCATCTTTCAAAATCACACGCATTTTCTTCTCCTTTTCTTAACAGTTTTCAGACCATTTTCCCGACCCACTGATCCCGAGTCCGTTGGTCAGCGTTGCGGAAATACTCTTGTTTACTGACAGGGTTGTGGCTAGGGTTATCTCCTTTGTCCGAAATTTTGTTCTGATGGGTATTTTGGGTGGTTTTTGTGCCCATTTTGATGCCCTCAGCGGTTGAAATATTCATGGTAGTTACCTCCATTGATCGAGTTGATATCGAAGGGATATTAATAATCTGAATCAGCCAATCGAAACGGATGGATCAATCAAGCAAGGGCCGCTCTCTGTGGTGAGAAAGCGGCCCTTGCATGTCCGTTCTAATTAGTGCTCTGAATAGTTTTGATGGATAGCCCGTACGACAGAATGAAACCCGGCCTCAAACTGGATCGTGTTCTCGGTAGCGGGGACGTACTCGGCAAACCCATTGATATGTGCAACCATGTATGAGGTGTGCGTTGGCCGTAGGTAATCAAATGGCTTAATGGTCTTATCGCCATTGAAAAATGCCGTGGACGTAAGCTCGCTATACTCTTCAGCGATATTTGCGATAGCAGCTAGGCTCGCACCGAAAACCCATTTCAGTCCGTGATTGACCCCATTCCAAAACTGCTGGTGTTCGTGCTCCTTAGCTAATAAACTCATTTCAGCAATAGTAGATTTGGTTATACAGGTACGAAAACGAACCGGCAGATCACCAAATCGCATCCCTTTAAAAATTCTTGGCTTAGTTGTCTTTTGACGTGCCAACATCAGTGATGCGTCCAAAGGTTGGCTGCTCTCCCTCGCAGGAATCGTAAGGTCCTCTCCTTTAGAAATATTGAGAAGTTGAATAGCCAACTCATGACTTCTTCTCAGGATGGTAAGGTTTAGCCCACGGCCCTTGAGTCCAGCACGCTGGATCACCTTGGCAAGAACCCTACGAACCTCGCCAGCAAGACCGCCTTCTACTGAGGAAGGAAAAACGAAGTTGTCACCACGTTTTCTTTTTGCCAATTGCTGCAGGAGGATGTCCCAACCTGCCGAGCTCATCTTATGTGGCTCTGGAATAATATTTCCGGAAGCCAGAATACGATTGACGGTAACTATCTTACGAATCAGGTCGACCCCGTCCCATGTCATTTCCGGCAAGCGAATAACGGGAACGTCAGTAGCGAAGTAGTAACGTAGCGCCTGCGCTGCACTGGTGGTTCCTTCCTCTTCTAAACTTTTCAGAATGACGCATAGCACTTCAGGATCCGCAAAAATAATAGCCGGTGGCCGTGGCCGCCCGCGTCGAACACCATTTCTTGTTGCTAGTTTCAATGTCATCTCTTTCTCCTTCCATTCGTTTTGGGTTTTGGGTCCATTCTTCTTCTCATCCATGAGGGGAAAAGCGTTGTCCAGTTAGTATTTTTTTGTCATTTTTTTTGCCATGTTTTCTCCCTCAAAAGATGTGGCAAATTTACCAAAACGTTTAACTCTCTGGAATTCTGTGCATTACTGTGAGAAGGGTTTGTGATGACAGCTTGGATCTCTTTGGAATTCACAATTAAAAAGTAACATTTCTATGGTACAGTTGACCTATGAGTAAGGGACTTAGCCAAGACAAGCGAAACAGATTGAAAGACAGCAACCTATCTGTCCGAAGGACTGCAAAGGCGGAGGGGGTTTCACCGACAACGGTGTTGACATGGAGAAAAAGAAAAGGGGTTGAAGATAAACCAAGAAATAAATTTCTCTTGTCAGCCCAGAGGCCTTTGTTTATTGAGCTGGTGCGACTTTCACGGTACCGCTATCAGTATCTTTTTGATTATCTCTCACCGATATGGCCGGTTCTTCCCTCAAGTTCGAGAATCGAAGAAGATCAGCGCAGTCTCAGCAACATGACTTTTAGGCGACTACTTGCAGACTACCCACAAGACTCAGACATGGAGGGTTGCCTGTTAAAGCATCACGGCAACACCATTCCGGGTATCGTCGCTGTCCACCGAATCAAAGCAAAGCTAAAGATACACTTTGATATCCGGCTGATTGGAATGAATAAAACCCCAGAGAGTGGCTATCGTGAAATTGAGATTCTTCTTTTTATCGAAAGGTTTTCCGGCCTGATCTATGGCAAGGCATTTAGGAGGGGAGAGAGAGAGAATTTTCTTATGGCGCTAAGCAGATTTGATCAAATGCTTCCATATCCCATCAAGGAATTATCCTTTGTCACTTCTACACCTTCGACTAGCAGTGATTTGCTGGAGAATAGAACTAAGACCATCGCAGAAGCTTTATCGTTTGATATTGATATTAAATCGGACCCCGCAACGTCGATAAAAAGCTTTCTGGATAGACAGAAACTCACCTCAGTGAAATTTTCCTTCAAGCCCTATACGCCATACCAGCAACAGAGGCTTCTCATACCCTTTTCACCGTATGCCCTCTACTCCTACACTGACCTTTGGTCGTTCAACAAAGACTTACAAAAAGTAATCAACATCGTGAACATGAAAAAGAGGTTTCGCATGTATCGGGGCAAACGCTATGACATCAGTCCGCTATCAAAATTGACAAAACATGTAACAGTGACTAAAAAAGCTTCCCTCTCTCTACAAGAGGTCAGAAAGAAAATACTAAAAAAAATTAAGCTACCAAGACCTTTCAGACATGACGATTGGAAAAAACCAGCCCAGAGAGAATCATAACATTAAGCGCAGCGCCTCTTAAAAAGCGCTGCGCTTGTTGCTTCCGTCTCTCCCTCTCTTTCCGCTAGCTGGCAAACCTAGACATAAGGCATATCAACAAAAACCACCTCCGAGACGAAAACCAAACGCTGCAGCCTTCTGCTTTCTCCGTTACAGCGGATATCGATATTCATGGTTTCTTCCGGGACACCGAGAGATTTAACTTCCTCCAGATCATTGGTAGTAGTGGCAAGCCTGAAATTAAAGTCATACTCGGCTAACTCTTCTTCGTCGGCATACTCAAGAAGTTCCGCTCGGCAGATGTGCATAAAGGCGGACATTTCCCGCTGCAGATCGGGATCATCTTTGAGAGCTTGCAGATCCTCTAAGTTTCCAAAGTGTTGCATTACGTTTCTCCTGAGGAAATCTGTTTAGTGGGCTAGGCGAAGTTCTTTGACCCGGCGCTTGACGTTCGGGGAGATCGAGCTGCGAAGCTTAGCCAGTAGCAAGGCAATGGCCGATAGGTCGTCCAGTAGGCCGCCGGGTAAAAGGTCGGGAACCAAGTCAGTCGGGCAGACGAAATATCCGAGAACCGCTACGATGCTAATTTTGGCCCAGCGGGGGACATCACTTTCGTTGAGCAATACGAATAAGGTCAGGGCATCATCAAGGAGCTGCTTCTTGGCTTTCTTCGGGAGGAATTTAACCTTCTTCCAGAAGCTGGCTCGGTTGTAGTTGTTGCGGTATCTTCCTAAATCTTTGCTGTTAAGTATCAGCACCCCAGCCTCCCTGATCCGGCACACGAAAAACTCTCAAGGCTTTACCCCTTTCTGGCCTGTCTCCAGCTCGATGGTCTTTCTCCATGCTTCAGGTAGCCATCTCCTATCGGGTATAACAAGGCTGACAACGCACTCGTTGTTGCGTAGCCATCTACACAGGTAGGCATCGGCAGCTACAACATGCTGGATGCACTCGAAAAGAATCTCCGGGAAGGGACGACCGAACTGCTCAATCAGAGTCTGATCGGTGTCGGCTTTCTCCAGCAGGAAGACGGCACCTTCATCGGGGGCGAGGGTTGGTGTTTTGGCAATGGAGAGCTCCGTGGTCAGGACATGCTCAACCAATGTACCAAGGGCCAACGGGAGCCTGGAAGACTCCACGTCCTCCAGGCAAACGAATTGCTTCATGGTTGCTACCTCCTTCGAAGGAATTAATATCGAAGGAGTAATATCTATCTTTGCTAGGAAGTAGATACGGGAGGGAGCAGAAGGGTGAAGACCCTTCTTTCCTGTGTTTCGTTTCCAGTTGGGAATTGGGAAAATTAGGGCGAGGATGGCTTGCAGGAGGTTTGTGATAGGTGCTTACGATTCTACAAAAAGAAAGATCGAAGTCCTTTGGGGGACTTCGACCTTGTCGGCTTGTCCAAACAATCCGGGGAGGACTGAAAGCTACCTCTTTTTCATTGAATAATTTGAGCACACCCCGTCGACTTCGTTCTTTACTTCGCCTGCCCGCTTGATTAAGATCGACGGATCAGGAGGGGCGATAGCTCCGAACTGAAGAGACCAGCCTTGCATCCCCCTCCGCTTGGCTGGTCTCTTTTTTTTAACTGCCAATAAATATCTA